>Ga0255348_1000001_pt1 | contig 300408 bp, 246 predicted proteins | sample CBST25v5metaG_FD_189945 | JGI IMG/M metagenome (GOLD analysis project Ga0255348, IMG submission 189945) | Peat soil microbial communities from Stordalen Mire, Sweden - C.B.S.T-25.v5 | ecosystem: Environmental > Terrestrial > Soil > Wetlands > Peat | place: Sweden: Norrbotten County, Stordalen... | reverse complement strand
TTCCCGATCTGCTCGGGTCACACCTGGCGAAGCTATGCGAGTGGGCGCGACTCCCAAGCGCCAAGCCGTGCATTCTGGAGCAGGGGCCCAGACTTGCTCTGGGAGAGGAGTCCAGAAAGCAGAACGGCGCAGTGCCGCAGGGCGTCGCATAGGCCCGAAGCAGTGACCGAGCAAGTGAGGAATTGATCCGGGAGACTCGCATCTGAACTATGCAAACTCTCTGCTTCCTGGCGATGCCATCGGTCCAATGACCGGTAAAACCAGAGCCACGTTTCTCCTCGCCTGACCTCTGGACAAAGAGCCGCATCTCGCATCCGGTATCGCCCGTCTGCTGTTCGGCACGGCCACGCTCAATAGCGCACAATGAGGGCGAGATTCCGTTCGTTCCACCGTGCCCAAGAAGGCTTTTCATAGCCGTGCCTCCGTACACCGATTCCATCCGCTCGGTCCGCATCGAAATTCACGCTGCCGCCGTGGAGGAAGCCCGGTAGATTTCCTCCGTCTGGAAGCATTGTTCCGCGTGGTTGTATCCCAACACGCGAATCAGCTCGCGCACCCGGCGTCGGCCCGTGGAATTGCGTTCGCAGTAGAGGACATAGTCCACGGCCTTTCCGGTCTGCGACCGGATGAATTGCTGGTTGAGATTTGTCCGGGCGCTGAGCGCCATATCCGCTAGTCGGTCCAACGCATCGAGCGCGGAATCGGCGTGCAACGTCGAGAGCGTTCCGCCGTGGCCTGTGTTCATTGCTTGCAGTAAGTCGTAGCCGCATTCGTCGCGGATTTCGCCCATGATGATGCGGTCCGGGCGATGCCGCAGAGCAGCGGCTACCAACTGGCTTGGAGTGACAGCAACCTGGCCGGGAATCGCGGCAACAGCTTCCCAGCGAACGGCATTGGGATGGGCGATCTTCAATTCAGCCGGTTGTTCGATCACAATCAACCGCTCTTGCATGGGAACGTGGTCAAGCAGAGCTTTCATCAAGGTCGTTTTGCCTGAGCCGGTTCCACCGGCGATAATGCCGTTCTTGCGCTCTCCAATCAGGCACACCACGGCATCGCGGACGCTGGCAGGAAGACTGCCCGATGCAACCAGTTCATCCGAGGTAAACCAGCGGTTGAATTTGCGCACGGTAAAGGTGGGGCCGTTGATCGATGATGGCTGGCCGACAACGGCCACGCGAGAGCCATCCGGCAAGCGCGTATTGAGAATTGGATTCTGGCCTGTAAGGTCCTGTCCAAGGATGCGCGCCACGCGTTCGATTGCTGCCTGCAAGCGCTCATTCGTGTAGGGCTGCGAGAGTTCAATCCGCTCGACCACTCCATTCCGATCCGCGAAGACTCCGGTCGTCCCGTTAATCATCAGATCTGAGATCGACGGGTCAAGCAGTAGCCCACGCAATTCTTCGGGAAAGAACGGCAGTATCAGTTCGTAGCTCACTTCGTTCCTCCGGTATTCGTGTCGGGCTTCAATGGATCAACAGACACGCGGTTTTCGTGGAACTCGGTGATGGCCAATCCCAACGGATTGATGAACTCATACTGCGGATAAATCCTGGACTGGTCGCTGACCTGTTTGGGATTTAAGTAGTAAGTGATACTGAGCATCCAATGCTCTGTGCGGGGCTCGCGCGAACTTTGCTGCGAGTAGTAGCGATCGACAGTCATCAGGGCTGTGCCGCGGGCAATACGAGTCCCCTGGACCATCTCTTCTGACATCGTGGTAATGGTCACGTTCCGGACTTGCACATCGCTCGATTCAACCTGGTCCGCCGTAACCTGGGAGACAAGGTGATTGGCGTTGTCGTCGGCCATCAACTTGGAGGCGAGTGCCTGGGACAGGAAGTAGTAGTTGAGCGGATATTTCTTGGCGATGACGTCTCGATTGACGGTATAGCGATAGTTGGCCCAATCGGTCAGATAGGTGCGGACTTCACCCTCGCGTGGGCTGTAATTTAAGTCCGAATATTGAATTGCCTGGGCGCGTCCCATCTCGTCGATGCGGATATACCGATTGGCAACCGGGCGGTGCGCCAGCATCAGGTTCATGCCGAGCGAAGCGAGCAGCATGACCGTGCCACAGGCAAGAATGAAGCGGTATGCTTTTCGCTCGGCGTAATGGGACGAATAGACCTCGTTACCGATGCGATCAACGAGCAGCGATTGTGCTGGCGTCAAAGAAGTTTCGTGCGTAGACATGAGTTGGATTCGTCCTTTCCTCAAGGGTGAGAAACAGGCCCAACGCGTAGAGGAGGGCCGCGACAATAAGGCCGATCATGAGCACAGTTAGCAAGCAACGGATAGGCTTAGCGATTCCGAGCTTGCGCAGGAATAGAAAACTGAAAAGGAAGGTCCACATGGCGCTCTCCTTATCCAGCCATCATGGCCAGCGATGCAACGGCTCCACCGACCTTGGATACACTGTCCGCCATGCCTGCCGTGCCACCGAAAATTGCCTGCGTCATACTGGGAATAAAGAGCAGATTGATGATGAAGGCGATGAAGACCATCGTGCAGGGGATCAAATTGGCCAACCACATCTCCATCGAGTAGGTTCCGTTAAACGTCTGCTGGATGAATGTATTCAGGAAACCAGCCCATACGAAGATGAAGGCGGCGGCCACGGCACGGATCATGGCGAAGCTGAGTAGTACATCGAGGAAGTGGAAGAATTTCCATCGAAAGGTCTTGGTCATCAGCAACGGAATGAAGACTGGACCAAACAGTGCTGTGACGCCGTAAAGGATGAACGAACTGCAATTGATGAGGAACAGAATCGCCGAGGCCAGTCCGAGCAATGCCTGCACAAAGAAGTAGCAAAGGATCTGCACAGGCGCGGTCAGCGAAGGCATCGACGTATTGTCTCCGGCAGTCTTCAGAAGCTGGAGCAAAGTGTCGAGCGAACTCTGATCGAATGCCGCAACCATCGCCTGAGCGATATACGAAAAGAAATGATTGAGGCCGAAGCTCGCACCGGGAAGCGGATTCACCCAGTAATTGATGAGCAGGCAGCAGACGATAAGTCGCAGCAGAAAGTGGGTCAGATCGCCAGCGCGAACCGGGTGCGCATGGAAGCGCAACACGGTCATCTCCGACGTATTCCAGTTGATGACCATGCTGATGAGCGTGAACATGGCGATGCAGCTCAACTCGGTCAATCCAAGCTGTGTCAATGCGCCGCCGTTCTGTGTGGTTAGATTGGTCAGATTGTTGGTGAACTGATAGAGCCAGTCCACACCGGAAGTGGCACTCGGTAGTGCCTGGGCCAGCAGGATCGGTGAAATCATAATCGCCACCTCTTTGCAGAAGAGGCAGCGCTAACCGAAACGGCAAGCGCTGCCCGGTTCCAACTCACGGAAGATAGGTCCGCCAGGTGTTGCTTTCGCTGGCGGCATTCACGTTGTTTGTTGAGCGCTGCTGCTGGACGAAGACCGCAGTATTGAGGTCTTCGACAGCGGCATTACGCCGTTCCATATTGGCGACTGTCATCTGTCCCGCAATGCAGGTATGAAGCGCACCTTGCGCCTGCATCTCGCTGAGCTTTTGCGCCTCGGAAGCATTCAAAAGGTTGAGCTGCTGAACCTCGCTATTGGTGCTGTCCGTGCTGTCGAATTGCTGCGATAGGAGAGAAGTGTTTGCCGTGGCGTTCTCACTCCTGCCGCTCCGGTACTGGCCGACGGCGGTAAGGCAGTCGGGAGAGATCGAGTCCGAGGTTTCCACCATGGCGAGTTGCGAGACGCGCGCGCTGCCGAGCGACTGCCCTCGCAGGTAGCTGCTCGTCCCGCTGTTCATCGTAACTGTGGCTGTTTTCCATGCTGTGGTCGAAGTCGATGGAGAGTTGCTATTGAGCGCGATTTTGATACCTGCCGTCTCACCGAACATATTGGCAACATTCACGTTTTCGAGCGTGTGGAGCGTCGTCTGCCACTGACGTTTGAGAGAGAAATGGGTGATGTTGTTTTTGAGCATGTTGTACTGCGTGCGAATCATCGTGAGCTGCTGAACCAAGCTGGCGTAGCTCTGGGGATCGAACACCACATCCCCGATGCCGAACAGGGCGAAGCTGGGCGGCGCGGTCAGTAGTGCGGCTGCGCCGAGGATGATCCATTTGCGATGTTTCTTGAGTTGAAGCGACATAGTGAACCTCCTCATATTTCTTCCAAGGCGATCTGGCGAGCAATTTGTGGAATCATTGCAGTCCGTTCCTGACCGATGCACTCGATAGCTTCCGCAAGGGTGTAGCCAAATTCTTCAAGCCAATCCTCGCGGTCGAGAATGAGAGCAACCGCAACCTTCTCGAAAGTCGATTGCTTGCCCCATGCGTTACGGCCATCACGCATGGCATTTCGCGCTTTGTTGAGCAGGAGCCGATAGGATTCGTTTTGCTCGCACATACGATTGCCTCAGGCTTTATAGGGTTGGGTCCATGCGATGTTCTGCATAGGACGGAATGAGAATGTCTCGGCCTATGTACACGCGGGCGCGAGAGCCTTCCTTGAGCGTGATGACCGGAAGGCGGTTTAGGAAGTGGTTCAAGACCTGCTCACCCTCCGCAGCCGACTGCTCGGAGATGCCGTTACGAATCTCCGTCGATGCCGAAAGAGTGCTGCCGTTGTTGCCAATCTGGGTGAGACCGCCCAGGCCGCCGATAGCCGCCGCCGCGCCAAAGGCCATCAGGTATCCGTGATCGACCTTGGTTGCCAGTCCCGTAGTTCCGATAGGGTCGAGACCGATGTATTTGTCGAAGTCGAGCGAGAAGCCGTCCGGGCAGACGGCTCGATGGAAGGTGACGAACATCTTGCGTTGCTGGGCATTGCCCACACTCTGTACGGTGCCGATAAGGCGCGTGCCCTGGGGCATGAGTAACTGTTGATGATCGTGAGAGTAATAGTCGGTGGTCAGCATGACCAGGATCGGTCCGCTGAAACCGCCGTCGATGTGGTTGGTGACGACGCCTTCAAGAACCGTACCCTCGAAGATTCGATAGAGACGGCTCTGATATTGGTCGAATTCATACGAGCCCATCGGATCGGCTTTAGCGTTTGCTTTGGATTCAGTAGTAGGCTGGTTTGGCAGGGCTTTGTTGGCCGCGTTTTCTGCCGCAACAGGCGGGACCACAGTGGAAGAGGGTGAGGCTTCGCCGGAATGTGCAAAATCGATGGCTACGGTTCCACTGTTAATGGCCTCCTGCTTCTGCTTTTCCCGCGCCAAGGTCCGTTGTTTGGCCTCGGCGTGAACCTCCGACACATTGGAGGTGTGTTGCGGCGCATTGGGGCTCGATCCATAGATCGCGTCCCGCTGCGCCGTAGTCATTGGAGCGGCGCTGGTGGACTCTGGGCCGGGCGTTTCGGCAGCTTGGAGCTGTTGCATCGCGGCAATCAGTTCCTGCTGTTTCTGCTTTTCCTCGGCGTCGTGCTGCGCCTGCAACTGCTGCTGGGTCTCGAAACTCGACACCTGCTGCGCATTCGGTGAGACTGGGCGCATGGAAAGGGCGCTTTGTGGAGCCGTTTTCCTGGTACCGCGTAGCAGGCTCGTGACGTTGGCGATGCCGAGTATGGCGAGGATCGCCACGAGCGCAATCACCACGGGCATTCCCTTGCGCAGTGGTGGCTTGGCTTCCGGTTGCTCTGGAATCGTTGCGGGGGTGTTGGGCGTCTGGTCGGTCATGGCTACTTCGTACCTCCCGCGCGATGGAATTCAACCTTTTGCTTGCCGATGGCGAGATACCCGTTGTCCAAGAGCTTCGGCACGGTATACAGTCCGCCGTTGAAATCGAAGTTGATGAGCGACGGTTTTTTATCCTTTACTTCATAGAGCGCAGGTGTTTCCTGGAACTGACCGCGCAGGTAGGTGAACTTGTCGTCGTGCCAGATTTGCTGGAGTCCAAGTTCTTTGCCCTTCCGCTCATCCCACGTGTAGTCAAAGTGCAGCGAGCTGGGGTACTCCGAACGGTATTGCTCGGCCTTGGTCTGTTCGACCTTGAGCTCTGCTTCCTGAGCGGCCTTCGCGGCAACAGCTTCTTGTTTCGCCTTATCGAGTTCGGCCGCAGGCACGAACACGGGAAGCTGCGCCAGACGGTCTTTTGCAGCCTGGTCGCCAGGATTGATAAAGACCTTGGAATCGAAGTGCGCATCGGAGTCATTCGATACCTCGCGCAATTGAAGCGTGTATTCGTTACCGTGATCGGAGACGATATGGATGTCGGTGGCTGCATTTGCGGTCTTGGGCTTGACGCTGATGAAGCGCGAAGCCACATGGCCACCGTCGAAGACCCAGTTCACCGTGTCGCCGGCGAAGACGTTGGCGACTTTCTCTTCGGCGGGCAGCACAATGAGCGTCGATTGCAGCAGTCCCGCGCGGACTTCGGGCGGTTTATCCGACTCCGAAACGACAACCGTGCGTGGCGCGCCGGGTTGGAGGGGATGTGTTTCGGTTGAGGCGTGAAGCTGGCACGCGGCCAGCATCATGCAAACGGAAAATGAGACAAAAATGGTGGGGCGCATATTCTCAAGTCCTTTCTGCGGCGAGTTTTTGGTTATTCTGTTTCTCCGCGGGCGAAATGATCGATGCCCTCGGTAAGTCCGTATTTGGCGATCAACTTGGCGCGGCGCACGCGGTCTTTCGGCTTGGTCGAGAAGATCGCATAGCTGCGGCTGTCAAGGTTGAGCTTGACGATCTTGGTTACGCCATCACGACGCATGTACAAGCCCTCGCGGTCCTGCAAGGACTCGAAAAGCGCAAGCTGCTGCTCGTTCATCTTGAACAACTCTGCGTACCGTTTCCGGTTGAAGGTGGCGTCCTTCAAGAACAAAAATGATGTGCAGGAATTGACGATGCTGTCCGCATTCGCGCCCAGGTCTTCGGCGGACTGCCCAATCATGGTGACGCCGCCCAGGTTCTTCCTGACCGTCTTGATCGAAGCAAGCGCGCCTTCCAAGAGCTGGCGGTTCTTCATCGAGGAGAAAATCTCCTCGATCAGGATGTGCTTGGGGACGCCGAGATTGGCCGGGTTATAGAGAACGTCATTGATCCGGCGCAGAAGCCACACCATCAGTGGTTCGATCAGGTCGGCGTTTTGCTGGTTGTTGACGCCCTGGAAGTCGAAACACTGCAACCGGGATAGCGACAGGCTGTCCTCGACATTGTCGAAAATCGCATGATAGACGCCGGTGCCAACCCACTTCGCCAGATACCGGTCGAGCTTCTTGGGCAGGAAGAGATTGGACAGGCGGCGATTCTCTTGGTCGAGCAGGTACATGTCCCGCACGGCCTTGTGGATCACGTCGTCGTCTTCGGGCTCCAGTTCCGCGCCGCCGTTCGTGAGCAGCAACTTGATGAACGAATAGAGAAACGCAATATTGTTCTCGGTCGGTTCAAGCGAGAAGGGATTGACGCGCGGACCGTCCTTGCCAATGCGGTCCACACGGCCGCCGTACAACTCGACGACGCTTTCGTAGCTCCCACCAATATCGAAGATGTAGGTGAAACCACCGTACTTCTGTTCCAGCGCAACGGTGGCGTTGCCGACCACGCTTTTGCCACTGCCGGTTGGCCCGAGGATGAGCATCACCCGCACACCGTCCACGTACACATCCTGAAAGAACGGTGTTCGCGTGCGCGTCTCGAAAACGTTCAAATACTCGTTTTCCAAATCCTCCGAGTAGGGATGGCCGAGATTCGGCGCGAAGATCGAAGACAACCGGGCATGATGGTCTTCCGCCAGCCACATGGGAAAGACGTTGAATTTGTGGTTGCCAGGAAACATAGCGTAGAAAGCGGACAAGTTGCCGAGGGTCTCTTCCATCACCTGTGCCCGCGCATCGACGAAGATGCGATGCACGGAGGGCGCGAGGCCGCGCAGTTCGTCTACACTGCGCGCGGCCACAAGGAAGCGAAGAGAGAACTCGCCCTGCGCCTTCTTGTCGAGCGAGCGGATGACTTCGCCAAGGTCATCGACCTGCGTGTTGGCGGCGCGCGCGCCCGCGCCGGTTTCGAGCGACGCCGTATCGTGCCCGCTCATCACTCGCGTTAGAACGCCCACTTTGAAGAACGAGATGAACTTTTCCTGGGCGTCGATTTCACTGCGCGCAGCAGAGGTGGACTTCGGTCGCCACGTAATCAAAAGAACGCTATCGCAGTCGAGCGCCGCGAGTCCCGAGAACAGACAGGGCCGCGATGCATCGGGTGTAGTCTTCAGCGAATACATTTGCACATAGCGGCGACCGATGGTGAGGTGGTCGCTATGCCACGCAACCGGGCACTTCACGATCTGGCGATCCACGCCGTCATCGGCAGACAAGCCGTCCAGTGCGGCCCACTCTTCGAGATTGAACAGATAGCTGAAAAACTGGTAGGTATCGTTTTTCGCAAGCAGCTTGAGGCCCAAGGAAGCGCCGAGGTGGCCTTCGAGCAGCGTTGCCGTCTTTTCAAGGTCGGCCAGCATCCGCGTCGTATCGGCATCGTGTTCCTTCGGCTTGCGAGTGAAGGCCGCCGCCTTGGGCGGCTCCAGCGTCAGGCACCAATGCAGATCGATGCGGCGGAACCCCGCCGATTCATTCAGAAAGTTCAGCCGATCATCGACGAATGCCTCGGTGACTGGGTTGGCGTAGTGCTCTTTGCGCGGCAGGGCGAAGCCCGATCTGACGCGCGTGTACTGGTACAAGCACGCACCTTCCGACAGGCCGCGCAGTGCGCCTTCAATAGAGCGCATCTGCGCTTCAAGTTCCTGGTCGGTCAATGCTTCCTCGTCCACTCCGGCCAGAGAAAACAGGCATCCATAGCCACCGCCCTTCAACGCGAAAATGCGGTCGTTGACGAAGCGTGCAATCGGAACGATGCTGCACGCGGCCCCGGCTTTCGCGAACCACGGTGTGTGCTTCAATTGCTCAGTGTTTGCGCGGGTCATAGTAGCTCTTCTGACTGAGGCTCAGGCCCCAGAGTTGGAACATCTTGGGATGTTTATGGACAACCATCCATGCGCCGATGGCAAGGGACGGAAAGGCGATCAGCGCTACGACTCGGAACCCAACGAGGAAAACCGTTACCGAGACGAATACGATCGCCATCCATGCGCTGAGGTCGAGGCCCAGTTTGGCTCGCGGCCTATTAAGCGCCTGATTGATGGGTAACGGTTCTCCCCGCTTGGTCATGGCGCGCCTCCTACATCGACTGGCCGGTCAAAGACCCGATCCAGCCAGCGCCCCATCCCAGAACTCCAGCACCAAACAGCGCGCCGAAGAGTCCAGGAATTGCATCCTGAAATCTGCCGGACATCATGCGGATTCCGGCAAAAATCAGACCACCGAAGCAGATGACTGCTCCGGCGTAAATGGCGAAAGTTTTGAAGGTTGACATCAGCGTGGTCGCGCCCGAGAAGTCCATCGTTCCCTGGGCGTGGGCCACGCCGGCACACGAAAGCGCAAGAAGACTCGGGACCATTGTGCGGATGGCCGAGCGCAACGAGGTTTTGAGGGTGAACTCCGTCTGCCGGTTGGCGAACAGAGTGAACAGCCGATTGCGACGAGCTTCGAATCGGAGGAGACGGCGGAATCGATTCACTTTGCACCTCCGCTGACTTGCGTGTCAGCTATGGCGCAAAGTTATGGCTAGTTCGATCCCGCGTCCAATGATATTTAGGAAGTCCGCTATGCGCTTTTGACATAACGGAGGCTTGCGGACGGCAGACGATGCCTACAATTCGTAGGTTCGAATGGTTTCCGGTGCTCCGACACCGCCCTTATATAAGGATGCTTCCACGTTCGGGCGGACCGAGACATAGCAGGTAAAGCTGGTTCCATCCGTCAACTCGATCTGGACACTGGGTCCGTCACCTGCGTTTCGGTGGATGCGCAGCAGTTGGATAGTTTTGCCCGTCATTTCCGGGCAATCAATGTAATCTTCTGGCATGAATTCGCTCCCCCAGCGTTATCCATTAGAATCGCATTCGGCTTATCCCGTTGTCAGATCAAATTTGATAAATTTTCCTCTGCTCCTGCTGGCCCGTCACCCGGAGCCGGTGAAGCAGATAAGCCAAACCGGAACAATCTCTTTCCGAACAATATCACACTCATAATGTGTAGACTCATCGTGGTCGAGCTTCGAGCATGGGAATGTGGCCCCACGTTCCGTTAAGTCTCGATTTGGCTCCAGGTTGCGGCAATTCCGCGAAGAACGGGGCTATTCCCAAGAAGAGCTAGCTGAGCGAGCCGGACTGCACAGAAACTACGTGGGTGGGGTTGAGCGTGGCGAACGAAATGTGGCCCTTGAAAACATCGTCAAACTGGCGAAGGCTCTTTCCGTTAAGCCTAGTGATTTATTTGTAGACTTCTCCGGAAGGTGATCCGTCAAGCAAACACCGACTGGAGAACGGACAGGTTATGGAAAGACCATGGAGGCTCCGGTCTGGGTAGCGATTCGTGCTGGCTCTGCAATTTACCTTATTCTCAATCGATGTGAAACACCCGGCACAGCTTTTCTTAGGGCACGGTCTGCCTGTTCCCCAGCTCTCACATTTCATCAACACATTTATTATCAAATACATGTAGATTCAGCACCGATATATTCTCAAACGAGAATGCTGCTATATAGGAATTATTTCCTTTACATCTGTATTCCTGATTGAGAAACTATTGCTATGGTAGGCACGCCCACAATGGAGAGCACGATCGCCGAGGCACTGCGCAACCAGGTCCCCGTGAAGGCGCTGCCCGGTGTGTCGATAACCAATGTCCAGGAACAACCTGAGCAGCCATTCGACATCAGCTTTGACCTTCTTTCCGGTCCCAATCAGATTCGTGTGTTGGGAGAAGTTAAGCCCACCTTTTCACCGCGCGTACTCGAAGAAATCGGCCCCTGGATACGAAGGCTCAAGTCGTTGCGCACGGATGTCGCTGTTGCAGTGATTGCGCCGCAGTTGTCGTCCCAAGCACAGACGTTCTGCATCGAAAATGGAATCGATTTTCTAGATTTGTCCGGGAATGTTTTTATCAACGTTCCTGGCAAGTTCACGCTACAACGGAACGGTATGCGCGCGAGCGGCAAATTCGCAGTGCCATCTCAAAGCGCTCGTACCGTCAACGTCTTCTCTGGACGTTTCTCCCGCGTTCTGCGAGTCCTCCTGCAGCAGCCTCGATCATGGAGCGTCAGTGAAATTGCAAAGGAGCTTGAGAAAGAGAGCACGCAATTCCGGGATCGATTTCCGGGGACGGGAGTCGATTTCACAATCAGTCAAGGATCTGTATCCAAAGCAATCACGGGTCTCGAAGAACAACTCGGAGTTCGCCGGCGAGGGACTGCCATAGTCGTACCCGAACCAGCCCGCCTTCTTCAGATGTGGGCGGATAAGTACAAGGAACGATACCGCTGGCGATTACGGAGTTCATTTCAAACCGTCAATCCGTTTGGCGGTGACTTGACGAATATCGCAGACGGAATCAGCCCTCTGCTTCAGGGGGTATATGCGTTCACCGGAGCGATTGCGGCTACCAAGGATGCTCCGTTTATTGACATCGATATTGTGGATGTCTTCGCGGCCAGCGATGCAGCAGACGCGATGGGCCTGCGTAGACTGAAATCACAGGCAAGTAGCGGTCCCCCCATAAGGGTTATCACGCCATATGATGCAGGCGTGTTCATGTATTCGAACCTGCTCGAAAGGGCGCTGGTCGTCTCGCCGGTACAAGCGTATTTGGACCTCTACGCCCGCGGAGGGCGTGATCTGAAGCAGGCGGAATACCTGCTTGATAATGTTATTCAGCAGCAATGGAGAAACGCGTGATCCCGGAACCTCAGAGAACATATGTGCTGGAGCTACTACATGCGCTGGGGCCAGCATCCGGCGATTTCGTAGTTGCCGGCGCGCAGGCGATGAAATTCATGGTGGAGCGGGCACGTGCGACCAAGGACATTGATTTTGTCCTGGATGTGGTGAAACTTCGTGGCGAGCCACTGCAACTGAGTCCTCGATTGCAACAACTGGGCTATCAGGTCGTCAAAGGCTCTCGCAATTTCCAGTTTGAAAAGCCGATCCCGAATAGCCAAGAGACGATGCGAATTGAGTTTATGGCGCCGGACGAATTCAAGCGCCAGAAGGATTTTCGCGTCGAAATACAAAATGGCGTTCACGCTCGCGCGTGCACAGGCGGAGCGATTGCCATCGCCGAATCAGAATTGCATCAACTCGCGGGCAGGCTACCAGACGGCTCAGAATTTACGGCGGCGCTCCGGGTGACCAAGCCACATGCGCTGGTCATGCTGAAACTCTTGGCGCTTGATGATCGGTATCGCAACATCCGGGGGCCAGCAGAAGCACGGCATGATCGAGAAGAGGCACAAACCCATGCAGCAGACATCGTAGCGATTGTCTCGGCCCAGTTGGACCTTGCCGCGTTTAGAAAAGCATTTCAGCACCAGTTCAATCTCGACCCAGACCTTGGCAAGCGGGTATTGGGAATTCTCAGCGAGTATTTCCGAGAGAATGTCTCCGCTGGGTTGTTGGTATACGAAGAATTCCTTGTGGCGGATAGGCCGTCTGATCGTGATACTCGGCAAGAAGTGGCCGACGAACTGAAACGAGCACATAAGCTGATGAAAAGTTTACTGCCCGAATTAGACGGTTGAGAGTAAGAATTTAGCCGCTTGTGGCTCATTTATAGCAACTGCACGCTAACAGCAATAATGTTATCGTGGGTTTCAGCCTGTCAAGGGTGGGTCGTTGATCGCATGAATGTACCAAAGCCGTCCAATATTGCGGAGGTACATTTATGGTTTGGTTTTGGAGATTTTTATAAAGGAGAAGCCACAAGCATTACTGTGGCAGATGCGCGGTTTGAATAGGCGTTGTCCTGTCGGACACCAGATTTGCCGCGGATGATGACCATACCAGCAAGACTTCTTAACTTAACGCATATTGGGAGTTTTCCCTCCATAACTGAGCTGTTCTGTTATTGCAGGTATTTCGAATCCCGATTTTTGAACGCAGGCATGGTGCCTTCGAGAATATCTACAATGGCCTTGTTGATCGCGGGGCTCTCGATGGCCCCCGAAGTATAGGACATGCGATAGTTATCGGCTTTGTCGAGATCAGCATGAATGACTTGATCCGCGTCACAGACTACCGCAAGGTTTGGATTATGCGTCACGATGATGATCTGGCGTCTCTGCCGCGCATCTTTGATGCAGGGAACGAGAAGATCGAATACGGTCTGGTTGTCGAGATTTTCTTCTGGCTGGTCGATCATCAACGGGATGTCGTCCTTATCGACCAACAAATAGAAGACAAGGAGCAACGTCCCGCGCTCGCCCGGAGAAAGCTCGGAAAGTTCCTTCATGCCCATGCGGAGCGCGTAGCGGGGCTTTAGGTAATTGAGCGAAAAGATGAAATCATAAAGATCAAGCGAGGTTTTCAACTTCCTCAACTGGTCGGCGACCTTGATGGCCTTTCCGTTTGGCCTCTGATCGGAATGAATCGCTGCATCGATCTCGCCTAGGAACCGCTCGATCCCCGTTTCCGTGTTGAAATCCTGAAGGGTAAGGATCGCGTGCAGCGCCTTACTGCCCGGTTCCACCCCGCAGAACGTGCCCGACACCTTCTGATTCACGAATTCGAAGAATCCGTCCTCGAATCCGTTGTCCACGATCGCCGCTTCAAAGTTCAAGTGAAACGTGTTCTTGGCAATGTCCCTGGTTTCAATGAATGTATTCACGGGAGAATACAATTCACGGTACGTGCCTGCGAGTTCTCGGATTACGGCGTGAATCTCCTTTGATTTTGCGAGACGGAGATTCCCTGCCGCTTTTAGGCGGTTCGGGACGTTCGCAAGATCGGCAATTTGGGCTTCTAGATACGTAATAGTGCCCGGCGCATCGAGCCCGCCAATAGTCTGAAGCCGCTGCTCTTCCCACGCCGCGAGTGAAGTTTCATAGGCACGGTAGCGAAGGTTCGGTTCGTCGAGCGCGCTTTCCAATTCGGTAATATGGGCCGCAAAAGCTGCTCGCCTCTGCGCGAAGCTCCCCTGATGCTGCGGATCAAGCGAATGCTCGACCTGATCCTGTTCAGTCACGTAGGCTTGTCGCGCTGTCGAAAGAGGCCCCTTGTCCACGGCTACATGGACGACATTTTCCTGCGCAATACCAAGTTGGGCGAAATCGTCCGCGCTCTCGTGCAGAAACGCCTGAAGTTGCCGGTTAAGATTGTCCACCCGCGCGGAAAGCCGGTCGGCTGTCGCAATAAGCTGTACGAGTGAGGTCTTCCGCTGCTCCGCACGCTGGATGTTGCCGCTCTCTGTGGCAAGCAGCGTTTTGGTCGTCTCAATTTCTTGCGATGCTGTGGCGAGCTGTTGATTACGCGCGGGATCGTTTTCCGGCTTCGTGACTTCGGCGGGCTTGTTCCTGTCATGCGCTGTAAGCTCTTCCTGCTTCTTGTCGAGCAGGTTTTGAAGTTCAGCCCGATATTCGGGAGCGGTTTTTTCTTCGAGCGCTACAATCTGCTCATTGACGCGATGCAATTCGCCCTTGAGGAGTTCAATTCTCTGGGTTGCCTCGCTGGTTTTGTAGGCGATGAGGGCGTCCAGCGTCGTCTGACCGAGGGTATACGACTTTTCGACGTGCGAGAAGATGACTTTCTTGATCTCATGGTCGAACTCGGACTCCTCAATGCTGCCAAGTTGCGTGCATATTTTCTCAAGGAAATTCTGCGGAATGTACTTCACGAACTCGGGCTGCTGTTCATCCACGAGTTCTTCCAGCCCCTTCGTGGCAGGGGCACCTCCCTCGAAGTTCAGCGTTGCCGCGAAATGTTTGGCTTTGTTGTCCCGCGGCTGGCGGAAGTTCGTTGGCGAGAGGAACGTGAAATTCCCGTGCTGTTTCGTATTTGCAAGAAGTCCGATAATGTCGGTAAGTGCGCTTTTACCTTTCCCCTTATTACCGATTATCGCGACAAGACCGCTATTCACGGGAATCGCGTTGTCGAACCACGTCTCTTTGATCGTCGCGTTTGGTTTCCGCCTGATTTCGATCCTGCTGATGTATTTCGTCGGATGTTCGCGAACCCTAGCCATTTGCGGCGGGAGGTCCCCCACGAAATGCCGTTCGTTGAATTCTATAGCGACTTGGAGTAGCCCTTGGAACGTAGGGTCGGCCTTGATCCACGTCGAGCAATTACCGATCCGGTCCTTATCCGTCGCATTCCGGAACCGATGGGCATCGCTGCAATCGAGCAGGCGTGCGTTGACGCCGCCATTTTGAAGCGCCGCGTGAGCTCGTTTCCATTCGTCTGCGGTCGCGGATGCCGTAAATACAAAGGTCGCTTCATTGATGACGTTTTTCTTGTCGGCGATCGTATGATCGTTCCACTTGATATCTGCCCACTCCGTTTTCCCTACGGCAGTTACGTACTTGTCTTGGAAATAATGTGAGCCGAGGGCTTCCTTGATCGCCGAAAGACTGAGGCAGAGGTTATTGAACCCTTCCATGAGCGGTGTACCAAATTTTTGCCGTTCGGCCTGGGGTACGCTATCGATGATGCGTCTGCCCAAGTCCTCTAAGCTAGCCCGCGTCGGCAGGGCGTTCCATTGCCCCGAAGTGCGGAAATGATCGTACTGAGGACTTAACGTATAACTTGTGGGGAGAGCGTTCAGAAAATGCTGTTCGATGATGTCGGGAGAAAGCTCGTCTGAAAAGATGACGTGGTAGTTCACGCGACTCAGGTGCCCCATGCTGCCGCCGAATTTGTCGAGGCGAAGCTCGATTACCGGGAGCACGAGGTCGATATTCGCGAGGCGTCCGTTCTTGCGCTCGGCAATGATTCTTTTATATCCGTCGAGGAACAGGTAATCGTTGATACCCAGCACTTTGAATTCCGGCGGCAGATGTTCCAGATCGTCGAGAAACTGAGGCCAGGGATCGGCTCCCTCATAGTTATGTACAAGCGACGCCGGAGTGTGGACGTGCAGATCCCACTTTCTCCAGATAGAGCCACGCGGATCGTTCATGAATTGGCCCCCGATGAATTGCGCAGGTTGGATCGGCGGGTAAGGGGTCGAGAAAAGAGCGCAATTGATGGAATGACTAGTTTGCAAATAGCATACCGCGTTGCAATGGATTTGCAACCGAAGGAATACGGAAGATTCTAAAATGGAATCTCAATCGGCGCGCCCCGAAGAAGGCCGACCCATGTCTTCAATCCAAAGAGCAAATGGACCTGTCAGTATCTGATGAGTGTGAACGGGGAGTTTCTGGAGATCACGCGGAAGCATCTGAGTCGAAGACTCCAACCATCAAGAGGAAAATTTCGAAATAAGCCGCGTGATTTTCAGCGATCTGAGAATTGATGATGCGCCTGGGAAAGATTGGGGCTGGTCCCACACGGCCAGCCCTTTGACCCGTCGTTGAAAAGTTTGTCGCATTTTTGTCGCAAATACCGCCCAGAGGGCCGTTTTTGCCGGTTATGCCGGTTGATAAGTACTGTACCGTCTACAACTTACGATTCAGTCCACTACATGGCATGGAAGAGGTCGTCGGTTCGATCCCGACCAGGTCCACCAATTAAATCAATGACTTAGAGACGGTCTTCCTTCCTGCCTTGGTAGCATTTTGGTAGCAAATTCCAAAACCTTGCCGCGAACAGGATGTGTGATTGCTGGTTTCTTCCTCTCCGAAGAGGCCTCTTGTAGAACTCCTCCTTTTAATGTTGCTTCCCCTGCCGAAAAGTTTTTGCCGCCTTGCATGACCCTCGTTCCGGCCGGATGTTGGCCCGTGGTACCGGTCGCCATCAGTTCCTCATGGATCGAGGTCACCGTGGAGCGCACACCTTCCTCCATCGTCTGCATGTAGACATCGGTCGTGGTGGCCACCCGCGAGTGGCGCAGCATCCCCTGAATGTCCTTGACATGCCCCTTGTCCTTGGCCAGCGTCGCGATGGTGCGCCGGATGACCTGGAAAGTCAGCTTGGGCAGCCCCAACTGCACGGCTAGCTTGTGCAGCACCCTTTTCCGGTAGTTGCTCGGGTCCATGAAGTTTCCGCTGCGGCCCGCAAAGATGAAGTTGTCGGGAGCGGCATATTTCGAGATGCGCCGCCACTGCTCCAACTCCTCGACCTGCTCCCCGGTGACCGGGATCGCCGTAAGGCTTCCCTTTGTCTTGCCCCAGGGACGGATCTTCCCCTTGTAGATGGTCTCCCGAATGTTGAGCTTGTTGTGCTCTTCATCGAGAGAAGACCACCGGAACGCGAACAGCTCTCCCGGACGGAGAGCATTGGTCATGTCAAGTTTCAGCAGAATCCGGTTCCAGAGTTCAAGTTCTGCCAGCGCGGCGCGCAATTGATCCCACGTCAGCACTGTCCTGTCAGTCTCCCGGAGGTTGACCGGTGTCCTGAGCTTGCGCGCAGGATCTTTGGGAAGGAAGTCCTGATCGACTGCCTCGGCAAAGATCGAACGAATGTAAGCTCGGCACTGCAAGACTCTATCCTTGGACCGGGTTTTTGCCAGATTGTTGAGGTGAGCTTGGAGAACGAGCTTGTCGAAGCGTTCCAGCCGGATTTCTCCAAACTCGGCGATCAGGTCGGCCTCGATCAGGTGCTTCTTGATCTTGGCCGTCTCCTCTTTCCAGTCAGCCTCTTTGAGAGGCAGGTAGCGGTTGTGGACAAACCAACTCAGAGTGACGCTGCCATTCCTGACAACCCCCTCTTCGGTGGTGTGCCCCGTCAGCCGGGCGATCTCCCGCTCCAGCTTTTCTCGCGCCTCGAACTTCGTCATCTCCGACTTCAGTCCGAGCACGACCGGCGTGATGATCGGTTTGGGTTCGTTGGCAGTCGGGTCGAGAACGGTGCGGCGGAAGTAGCCGTACCACTTCTTACCCCGAACCATCACCCAACCCTTCTGGTGCGATGTACCCATGTGTTTCTCGATTTCTGTGGGGAAAAACAGTGGGCGTCCCCATTTTACCGTGGTTTTCTACGTAAATTGGAGAGCCTTTCCCGCTCGTGGACGAACTCTTCGATCTGGCTTTGGCGATACCGTAAAACTCCATCGCCAATGCGAATAACAGGCAGCAAGGGAGCTCGGCGCGAGGAATGATCCCAGACCCAATCCGTGCTGACGTTGAGGCGGTGCGCCACATTTTCGGCGGTGAGCAACGGGTCTGTCTCAGGCATTTGAGGGGAAACAACGGCCAGCGGCATAGGACATAACTCCGAAAGCAAGCTGGGCATCAAAAAGGTGCCGGATACCATAGCCTGTCCCGCTGGGAAAAGATCGTCCAATACTTTCTATTTATCGGGTGATAAATGGGAGTTATCGGGTTGGTCCCTATCCTCGGTGCAACCGACAGTAATCGTTGAGGTTACTGCTCCGACGCTGGCTCCGGTTAAAACTGGCGACCGTTGCAAGAAAAATCGGCGGGCGGCCTCGATCCGGAGATCTGACAGCGGCTTGGCTTCGCCCCAGATACAGAAAGTGGTCTAAGGCTTACAGGCACTGCGCGGCATCACACAGATTTCGGCGGTAGCCTTTGCGGCGAAGTTGGACAATATCTCCAGTAAGAATCGCAGTTGCAATCGGCGTATTTCAGGACTTATCCATATCCCATGCATAAACCAAGCTGGATGAGTGCAATGGTCTGTTGGCATTAGTTGAGAGCAAGCCCACGATCAAACAACCGAGCATTTAGCTTGAAGCAGATGTGATCGCCAAAACTCTGCTGTCTCGCAATGCCTTGATATCGCGCATTGGTGGCTGGCCAAAGAAACGCCTGTACTCGCGATTGAACTGGCTCGGGCTTTCGTAGCCGACCTCGAACGCTGCACTTGCCGCATCCAATTCACCCGTGAGCATCCGCTGCCGCGCCGCATGAAGGCGAACCCGCTTTTGAAATTGAAGCGGACTCATCGCAGTAAGGACACGAAAATGGTGGTGCAGAGTGGATCGGCTCATGCCTGCAATCGTTGCCAGTTGCTCCACACGCAAGGGCTTTTCGTAGTTCGAACGCAACCACGCAATCGCCTTCGCTGTTCGATGGCTCTGATCTCCCAACGTGGCGATCGCGCGAAGGTGTGCTCCCTGACTTCCTTGCAGTAAGCGATAAATGATCTCGCGCTGAATGAGTTTGCCAAAGAAAGGAATGTCTTGCGAAGCGTCCAGAAGATCCATCATCCTGCAACATGAGTTGACGAGTTCAGGGGTACTCACCCCGATAGCCATTCCGCGCGTTTCGGAGGTTGCCTCAGGAACGACAACTTCTTCTGTGTTGAGAATCTCCCGGACGGCAGACATATCCAGTTTCAGGAAAAAGGCAAGATACGGGGCCTCTGCGCTGGCCGTAATCACCTGGCTCACAACCGGCAGTTCCAGAGACGTCAGGAGAAATCGCGACTGCCCGAAGACATAGCTCGTCTTGCCCAGGTCTACTCGCTTCGTCCCTTGCGCGATGACGAGGAGGCTCGGCTCGTAGGTGCACGGGCTCGGGATGGTCGGTGCAGTACAGCGATAAAGCATCAGCCCCGGCACTTCTGTTGCACGTTCGGCCGATTCGTCGAGCGAATTGCTAATCTTGACCGCAAGCTCGGCTTGAAGCTGGGAGAGCCTGGACCCGTTGACATCGTCCTTTTTCGCCTGTGTTTGCATTTATCAGGAGCCCTCCCTCTTCTAAGGATAACGGCGGTTTGCGCAGGCTCAACCACAAAATCATATCGAATCGGACGAATAGGCAATGATTCAGTAGGATCGGGCTACCGGTTAAGTTCTCGATCCCGCTATGTTTACCTTGGGCCTGAAAGCTGGGCGACGAGGAGAAAGCAATGAGTAAAGTTTGGTTTGTTACCGGTTCCAACAGCGGCATCGGTCTCGGGATTGCAAAATCAGCCCTCGCGGGGGGAGACCATGTCGTCGCGACTGGTCGGAACATGGAAAAGTTGCGAGCGGCATTTGCTAATGTTAGCCCCGACAACCTCGAACTCATTCCGCTTGATGTGACCGAGGCGACACAGGCCCAAAGCGCGGTTGAGGGAGCCGTCAAGCGCTTTGGACGCATCGACGTACTCGTCAACAATGCGGGATATAGCCTTCTGGGAAACTTCGAGGAAATCTCAGTAGAGGATCTGAAGAGCCTTTTTCAGGCGAATTTCTATGGAGTGGTAAATGTCTTGAAAGCGGCTTTGCCGGTTCTGCGAAAGCAGAGATCTGGCCACATCTTCAACATTAGTTCGGTGGCTGGTGCCGTAGGTCTAAAGCATTGTTCCGCGTACTCTGCGACAAAATTTGCGGTCGAGGGCCTCTCGGCTGCTGTCGCGACTGAGGTGGAGCAGTTCGGAATCCATGTCACGGTGATCGAGCCTGGATTCTTCCGAACGAACCTGATCGAAAGAGGAAGCGCGAAATACGCCAAGAGCACGATCGCCGACTATGCCCACGAGGGCTCGGCCGAAGATATGTGGTCCAAGTACGACGGCAAGCAGCCAGGTGATCCTTTCAGACTTGGAAAGGCCGTTGTGAAGATCGCCAATATGGAGCAGCCCATGAAACTCTTTGTTGCCGGTGAAGATGCACTCGACGTCATCACTCCGGTAGTAGAAGAGCGCCTAAAAACGATGCAGGAGAATGCGGAGTTCTCCAAGTCAACCGCGATTTCGGAGTAAGAGCCTTCTGATTCTTTGCTTGCATGGTGACGGAGTGATGCGTGTCCGCGTAGGCCGAGAATGATGCGCAAGATTGAAGAACAGTTGAATTTGGTTGACCAAACACAGTGACCAGATATTTGGAGGAACGCCGGTTGAGTTTTCGATAATACTTAACCGATGCATGCTTCGAGCGAATCAGGATCTGGAATCGCAACAAGCCTTGCTGTAGCCCAATCAAGGAAGAGAGAAAGTGGAGGAGATAACACAATGACTGCAGAAACCAACAAGATAGTTATGCGCCGCTTTTTGGAGTTCATCAATACTGCCAGCGAGAGCCTTGCCCAAGAACTCATTTCGCCAGACGCGATATTTCATGTTCCGTGGAGTACCGAGCCGATGCGCGGTCCGGCTGGATACCTCGCAATCATCGGGATGATGCGCGGAGGTTTCCCCGACATTCAATGGACTCTGGAGGAGATGGTGGCTGAAGGCGACAAGGTGGCCGCAAGGTTCACAATGCGGGGCACTCATCGGGGTACATTTTTCGGCGTCCCACCGACGGAAAGAATAATCGCGGCGCAGGCCATGAATATTTACCGTCTGTCGGGCGGCCAATTCGTAGAAGAACACGGCCAACCGGATATGCTCGGGCTGTTGCAGCAAATCGGCGCGGTGCCAGCAACTTAGAGAAGTGCAGGCCTGTCAATTGATGCAACATCACCTTGGCACTCACTGAACAGAGGTGGATGAGCGCGTTGGGCTGTCGCCAACTTGAATTCCAATCTCTGGATACCGGTCAATTCATCGCGATCAGGGATGCCTGTTCCCATTTGCAAGCGACATCGGGCGACATGCCGCTCTACAACACGACCCGTGCCTTGAATGCGCGTGCGCGGTCGCGAGCGACGGTCAGGTCTGTGCTCTTACCATCCTTCAGGCGAATGTTGAGAGCTCCTCCGGGCAGCGATGTCACTTCCTTGATCCACGCCAGATTTACCACAGTGCCACGGTGGATGCGGGAGAATTGGCTCGGATCCAGCTTCTTTTCCAGTTCAGCGATGGTGGGATCGACAAAGTAGGCCTTCCCCTCAGAGACTGCGTACGTCAGTTTGTCCTCGGCATAGAAATGACTCACTCGATCCAGGTCAAGGAACCAGAGCCGGTCCCCGAGGCGCGACGCAATCCTTCGGGGAAACTCGGGCTTGCTCTCGCGAAGCGAGTCTGCGAGGCGGCGGAGCAGAATTTGTATATCCTGCTGTGCCGGCAGTCCATCCCCCCGCAGCCGCTCCACCTGATTCAGGGCGCGTGTCAGAGTTTCCGGTTCCACCGGCTTGAGCAGGTAATCGGCGGCACTCACGCCGAATGCCTTCAGGGCGTACTGATCATAGGCCGTGGTGAAAACCACAATCGGCTGATTTGACAACTTTGCCAAAACTTCAAAGCCGGTCAGGCGCGGCATCTGGATGTCGAGGAAGCACACATCGGGAGGGTTCTCAGTCAGCGCCGCTATGGCTTCCTCGGGCTTGGTCGTGAAACCGATGACTTCCACCCGCCCCGTGTTTTGCAGCAACCGGCGCAGGCGCTCCAGCGCCAAGGGCTCATCATCCACCAGATAGGCACGCATTTTCATACGCGAGGTAAAACCATCTCCACAATAGAATAAGCCTCCCGCCGGAAAACATTCAGGCTTGCCCGGTCGCCGAATAACGCATCGAGACGCTGCACCAGTTTATCGAGTCCATGGCCGGGGCACAGATCGGCCAGATCGAATCCCGGCCCCGTATCGCCAACCTCGATGCTCAAGTGATCTGCATCGCCATGCGCCTTGACCAGAAGATCCCCGCCCTCGCTCAGCGGGCCAATTCCGTGCTTCACCGCATTCTCCACCAGAGACTGCACTGACATGGATGGAACCATGGTCTCCCTCAGTTCAGCCGGCACCTCCACCCGTCCCCGCAGCTTGTCGCCCAGGCGCACCCGCTCGATGTCCAAATAGCTTTCCACCATCGCTATCTCTTGATGCAAGGGGATCAGCGAATTGCCGCTGGTGTCCAGGGAAGCTCGCAACACCGTCGCCAGGCGGCCCACAATCAGCTCGGCTCGGGCGGGATCGAGGGCAATCAACGCGCTAATTGAATTGAGCGTGTTGAACAGAAAATGAGGATGAATCCAGGATTCCAGCGACCGCAGGCGCGCTTCCGCTGCGAGTTTTCGCGATCGCTCCTCGGCGATTTCCTTTTCATGCAGTTTTTGTTCCATCGCCTGCACACGGCCGAGGAGAGATGCGTGTGTCATGGCGCCCATACCGAAAACAAGCGCAAGTGGCACCGCAAAGCGCAGCGTGTGATAGTAGTCGAGCCAGAAATGCTGTGTAGCTGAAAATCCGGCGGCCTCCAGAAGCGCTTGCGCCAGCAGGCAACCTCCCACGGTGAACAACAGGATGCCAGGAATCAAAACCTTCCACGGTGACAACTTGCAGACGGCCGCTCTCTCAATCAGCCAACCCAATATAAAAAGCGCCAGAATGCTGGTCAGGTTTGCGGAAACAAAGGTGAACACCAGGGTGTGTAACAGGGACCGAAGGGTGGGAACCTGACCGCTCGCGATCACGATCAGGTCCACCAAAGCCACAGCCAAATTGGTCCACAACAAGGAAAACGCAAATTTGTGTTTGAATGGAGCCGCGTTCGCCGTCGTCATGCACTGCCTCAATTCTTCGCGTTCAGCAGCTCCAGCGTGCCGATGCGGAACACGCTCATAAGCTGCGGGGTATCCTGCCCAGGCAGTTTCATCTCCCCGGAAACCTCTTCATAGAGCGTGGCGTACTCAATCTGCTTGGTCACTAGCGACACCCAGATCTCTCCCCAGAAATCGCTTCGCCCCTGTAGCGTCATGCCGCCCATGGCAATCTGCAGCGGATTGAAAAACGCCCGGTATTCGATCAGGGCGCAATCCTGGCCGTTTCTTTGGGAGTGCCCAACCCATTCCAGCACAATATCGCGGGTATGAAACGTACCTACCGATGGCATGTTAATGTCTTCTTCCGTGGCGGTATGTAGCGGCACATTCAGCTTCAGCTTGTCGAAGAAATTCTGGCCGAACCCTTCCATCATGCTGGTATCCCAAATCAGGTTACGCTCTAGTACCGCGGTCGCAGGGAACGATTTGAAGAAATCCGGTTTCAGTGTGTCAGCGGACCCCGCTGGATAGCGGAATCCCTCGATGAAATCACGCTTCTGGGCTGGGGGGAATGGAGCCGTGGCGCCGTCCGCGTCGACCACCCCGACGTTTTTCCACTCGACCTGTTTATTCGCCAAGCCGCGCGTATAGTCCCCCGTTATGCGCTGGCGGTGAATCACCTCGCCGATGCGGTTGGCGGTGTTGTAATCCACGGTGAACCGGTAGGTGCGAGGACCGGCGTCTTTCACAACCGTCCCGTGCGGCAGGTTCCAGGTTTGCACGGAGTTGGATTGAGCAAGCAACGGTTGCACAGGCAGGCCGAACGCAACCCACATGAAAGGAAAAAGCGAAATCAATCTGTTCAGCATTGAGGTCATACCTCCTTATGCGCAGTATCCCATTCGCAGCGTAGGCATGCACCCATTCAACGATGAAAGGCAATAACTCCCGACCGGGGGCTGTCGCTGATCGATGAACCGTGCTCTCTCCGCGTTGCGCCGGGAAGATTCTTGGGGACGGCAAGCTGGAGAGAGACCATTATTCTTCTCCGTTGAAGCAAAATCGCCTTGGCACTCATTGAAATGGATTTGTCCCGGCCAGTCGCCATAGCGACTGGAATTCGACGACTGGACGTCGGGCATTTGTCGCGGTCGCAATGGGCGTTACCGGGACTGATCGTGGTCTGCTTCGGTCGGTTTTTGGTCGTGGTCTCCCGTTCCCAAATGCGAGGCTGTCAAGTGCCGGGACATCCTTTTCATTGGAAGAACACACTTCCATGGCACCTAGGCCCCGCCGCCAAAGTCAGAATCCTCCGCTTCAAAAATCTTCCGCTATTCCGGCATGACCGTGACCTTCAAAACCACGTTTGATGTATTCACCAGGGTTGGCCCCGACAACTCGCTTGAACGCCTTACTGAACGCGGCGTCGGACTCGTAACCGACCGACCGAGCGACGTCGATGAGCTTTTTGTCGCGCTGTTCGAGTAACTGCATCGCCTTCTGCATCCGCCACTCGGTTACATATTCCAGCGGTGTTTGTCCGAGTAGCTCTTTAAAACGCGCTGCGAATGCGGAGCGAGACATGCCCGCCGCTTCGGCCAGGGATTCGACCGTCCAGGGTGTATTTACACTGTCGTGAATGGCACTCAGGGCAGTGCCCATTTGAGGATCGAAAACAGCACAAAGCCATCCTTTGTTGCGTTCCGGTCCCGACGCGATATGCGCCCGGAGTACCTGGATAAATAGGACCTCGGCCAGCCGAGTCGCGACGACTTCAGATCCCGGCGCCTGTTCTGCCATTTCTGACGCCAGCGCTTGCATTGTGTTTTGAAGAGCAAGCGTGCGTGCCTGCTCGGCCTTAATCAGAATGAAGCTCGGCAATAACTGAGTGATCGGCTTCAGGCTGGCGCGATCGAAACTGAAGGACCCACAGACGATTGTCGTCGGTGCGCCACCACCTCCATAATGAGCGACATTGCTGTTGGCCTTGGCCCCGATCTCGCGGAAACTCCACCTCGGACGTGTTCGCAGGCTGTCGCGCAAAACAATCGAAGTCCCCCGCGCCAGCAAAAAGCAATCACCACCGGTGAGGGGAATCGGCTCCGGAATGCCTTCCACACTCAGCCAGCAGTTGCCGCGCGAAAGCATGGCGAAGTGCGCCAAATCTGTGGGTGACATCTTTTTGTTGGAAGGCGTGATTTTTTCTTCGGTCTGCTTTTCCTGTTCTACGCCCCACGGAGCTGTGGCTTCGAGCCTGTGCTGACCGAAAGCGGTTACGTGCAGAGTTCTGAAGATGTCGGTTATCGGGTCCAACTTAGCCTCCATCTTTGGACGAATAGACAAAAGATTAGGACTCCCGAGCAGTTCTTGCCCACCGCCAAAGAATCTACTCTACTGTACCGACTGAATGCTACACATCTACCGAAAGGGGTAATTATGGGAAAGCTTGAAGGAAAAGTTGCAGTCATCACCGGTGGCGCTACCGGCATCGGCCGCGCCGCAGCAAAGCGCTTCATCGAGGAGGGCGCCTTCGTCTTCATCTTCGGCCGCCGGCAGGAAGCGCTCGACGCCGCTGTGGCCGACCTCGGACCCAATGCCCGCGCGGTGAAGGGCTCGGTCTCCGATCTGGCCGACCTCGACCGACTCTACGCGGCGGTGAAGGCCGAGCGCGGAACCCTCGACATCGTCTTCGCCAATGCCGGAGCGGGAAGCCAGCTTCCGCTTGGCAAGATCACCGCCGAGCACATTGACGAAACCTTCGACACCAATGTGAAGGGTACGATCTTCACGGTCCAGAAGGCGCTGCCGCTGATGGGCAAGGGCGGTTCGATCATCCTGACCGGCTCGAGCGCCGGCACCACGGGCGCCACGGCAATGAGCGTCTACAGCGCGAGCAAGGCGGCAGTGCGCAACCTTGCGCGGACCTGGGCGGAGGACCTGAAGGGCACCGGCATCCGGGTAAACGTGCTGTCGCCCGGGCCGACGGCGACCGAACTCGCGAAAGCAGCGCTAGGCGAGGAGGGCATGAAGGTCTTCGCTTCGATGAATCCGCTCCAGCGCATGGCCGATCCGGCGGAGATCGGAGCGGCGGCTGCCTTTCTCGCGTCGCAGGACAGCAGCTTCATGACCGCCAGCGAACTCGCCGTCGACGGCGGCCTAGCGCAAATATGACGCGCTCGCCCTACGGCGCTCCATTCGATGATTCGGAGCGCCGTAGGGTTCGGTAAACCAAAGGAGAACATATGAGCTACGCAATTGTAGGATTCGGCAAAATAGGCCAAGCACTCGCCCACGCCTTTGCCCGTAAGAACATCGAAGTCACCGTCGCGAGTCGCCGGCCGCCCGAGGCGTTGGCACCGGAGGTTCGGGCGATTGGACCCACGGTCGTTGCCAAGTCGCTGCAGGATGCACTCGAGGCCGACACAATCATCCTGGCGGTCCCGTTCGAGGAGCATCGCGAGGTTGCGAAGGCCCTGCCGAGCTGGAAAGGCAAGACGGTCATCGACGCGATGAACACGTTAGTTCCCCTTGAGGAGCTGGACGGCCTCCTGTCCTCCGCCTTCGTCGCGAAGGCGTTCACCGGCGCTAAATTCGTGAAATGTTTTAATCACCTGGCGGCGGCCACCCTGGCTACCGATCCGACCGTCGAGGGCGGCCACCGGGTCGTCTTTCTGTCGAGCGACGACGAGGACGCGATCGCTCCGGTGGAGGATTTGGCCAAACAACTTGGGTTCGCACCCGTCAAGCTGGGAAAGCTCAACGAGGGTGGCGCGCTGGTGCACGCACGCGGCCGCACTTGGGGTCAGCTCATCTTCCAGGATTTGTTCAAGAAGGAGCAGTAACATGAATGTTTTCGTCACTGGCGGGACCGGCCATATCGGTTCGTACATCATCCCCGACCTCATCGCCGCTGGCCACGAGGTCACCGGCTTGGCCAGGTCGGACGCGTCCGCGGCGGCGATTTCCGCGCTCGGCGCCAAGGTGCGTCGCGGGGATATTTCCGACCTCAACGGGCTTAAGGCGGCGGCGGCGGAGTCCGACGGCGTCATCCACGTCGCGCACAGGCAAGACTTGCTTCCCTCCGGCGGGCTTGACGCCGTGGCCGCTGCGGAGCTCCAGATCATGCTCGCGTACGGTGAGGCGTTGGCGGGGACCGGAAAGCCGCTGGTCGCGTCGGGGAGCATTGGCTCGCCCACGAACTTAGGCTGGGCCGCGCCTGGGGTCCGCTTCTTGGACCGACCGGCGACCGAGGAGGACCCGGCCCTTCCCGGCGGCAATGAGTACAAGGGTTCCCTGCGGGTTCGTAACGTCGTGGAACTCGCCGTAGTCGGCCTCGCGGAGCGGGGCGTGCGGTCTTCGATCGTGCGGATTTCTCCCATCGCGCACAGCACGACCGATGTCGGCTTCCTCCCGCTGCTGATCGGGCTCGCGAAGCAGAAGGGCGTCATCGGCTACCCCGGAGACGGCGCGAACCTGTGGCCGGCCGTGCATGCGCGCGACCTCGCCTCCTTGTTCCGCCTAGCGCTGGAGAAGGGCCCGGCTGGCAAAAATTGGCACGGGATTGAGGGCGAGGGCATCCCCTTCCGCGAGATCGCCGAGGCCATTGGCAGTCGTCTGGGCCTGCCCGCCGTGAGCATTCCCGCGGACGTACTGATGCTGCCTGGATATTTCGGGTTCCTCGCGAATTTGGTTACGCTGGACCTCCCGTCGTCCAACCTCATCACCCGCCAGACCCTCGGCTGGGAGCCCGATCAACCCAGCCTGCTTGACGATTTGGACAACGACCATTACTTCCCTGCCGGCTGATGAGCTGACGGCAAGGAACCGAGATGCAACGAGCCCGGCGGACAGCAATGTCGCGATGCCGTGATCCGTTCGGGCAAAGACTCTGTCGACCCGTGGATGGCCTGAGGAATGACGCACGCGGCTCGGCACACATGGAATCAACCGGGGCATGCCCCGTTCAGAGACTACGAACACTACCCCAACTCACGAGGAGACTCATGAGTACTATCAGCATCATCGGCACAGGAGGCATGATCGCTGAGTATCAAATTGAGCAGATGCTGGCCTGGAAGCGCGCGTTGGCCTGGAAGCGTTAATTGAGAAAAGCCATGCCTCACTGGCTCAATTTAGAATCGAAACCGAGTATGCTTCCGTCTTGGGCTGAACGGGGCTGTCGCATCCTTCCGTAAGCAGAGGTCCTCTTTATGAATCGGAATTTCGCTGCAATGATACTGGGTGGTACCGGGCAAGTCGGCGGTGCAGCCGTCGCGGAACTGCTAGCAATTCCGGAATGCCGGGAAGTGGTCATGGTCACCAGAAAGCCCATTGTGGCGCGATCGCGGGTGCGCAACATTGTTCTCGATACCGCCGCTGCCGACTTTGCCGAGCGCACTGCCGCCCTTGCCCGCGAAGTTTTAGGCCAAGGTCCCGTCAGCGCCGTAAGCTGTGTGGGGGTCGGTTCTGGATCGATGCGCTGGAGCGAAGAAGAATTGCAACGACTTGAGGTCGGTGTCGTCGGGGCCTTTGCGCGTGGCTGCCATGACGCCGGAATCGCGCAGTTTTGCCTACTCTCCGCGGCAGGAAGCACAGCTCGCAGCCGTATTCGCTATGCGCGAGTTATGGGTATGAAGGAAGACGCCGTGCGTAACGCCGGTTTTGCCCGCCTCGCCATATTTCGCCCCGGCATCATTGTCGGCAACGCTCATACCCCGGCCTGGGTCGGATGGTTTGGAAGCCTCGTTCCTGGGGCGTTTGGCAATATCGATCAGCGCATTTTAGGCCGCTCAATCGCCGCGGAGATAGCTTTGCACAGCCGAGAGGCTGGTGAAGTTACCCGCGAAAACGCGGCAATGAAGAAACTCGCGGCGCAGTTCACCAGCGTCCCTTAGAAGTTCTTGGGTGGGGTCTAGGCTGAATTAAGAGCGCTCGAAAGACCAGCGAGCCGCATTCTTTCGAGCGGATCGCCGGAATTTGGCCAGCGGGGCGTGCCGGCTGACTTGGGTGGCCATTCCTTCCGGATCAATTCTCCGTTGCCGCAAAATTCCCAACTCGCGTTTCCAACCCGTCCTGGTCGGAAAACGCGCATTGCCCTGAACTCAACAACCTGCATCGGAGTTTTCAGCAGATCGCTGGAAACTCGCCGACTTGAATCCCATGTTCTCCCACCGAGTTGAAGGTCGGGTAGGCTCCCGGAGCCTGCGGCGTTTCAGGGAATCTTTCCCATTTCTCACCGCATAAAGTGCATTGGATCAATGACTAACCGTGAATTCATTTGCGAGTATTGCATACGCTGATTCTTCCGAGAAATAGTGCCGATTTCAAAGGAGGCGACCGATGTTGAATATTCCTAGTATTATTCAATTCCTAGTATTATTCAATAAAGAAGAGTGATGCTCGAAAACTCAGATCCCTTCATAATACGAAGTCCAAGACAGTTGGCTGTTCTTAAGGCCGCTGCTCGCCAGGAGATATTGGACATGCTGGCACCTATGGGGGCTGTCTCTATTGCAGAACTGGCATCCGCGCTTGGCCGACCAGCCGACAGTCTCTACTATCACATTCGCATTCTCCAAAAGGCAGGGCTTGTTCACGCCGCGGGAAGCACCGGCACACGCGCAGAGGCGCTGTATTGTGCCGTCGCACCGGATTTGCGGCTCGCCTATGAGCCCGGCGCAAAAGGCAACGCCAAGAGCGTAACGGCCATTGTGGATTCAATGCTGCGGTTGACCTCGCGCGACTTTCAGCAAGCGTTCCAGAACAGAGAGACCATTGTCGAAAGTGAGCAACGTGAGCTGTGGGCTAGCCGCTCTCATAGCCCACGTGCAGATACGCCAGCCCCAGCGGGTTGAGCTTTCCGGCCAGATAGAGATAGGTCGCGGCCGGGTCCTCGTCGAAGATATCGTTGACGGTGTAGCCTGGAGCGATCTTGATACCCACGCGGTTCGCTCCCCAAACCTCGCAGAGTGCCTGCATCACTTCGAGCGTGAAGCGGCTGCAATTTTCGATTGAGCCGCCGTAGGCGTCCGTCCGATGGTTGGAGCCCGAGGCCTGAAACTGATGCGGCAGATAGCCGGTGGCGGCGTGCAATTCGACTCCATCGAAGCCCGCTGCCATCGCCAGTTCCGCGGCATGACGGTATTCGGCGACCACGCCGGGAATCTCTTCCGTCTCAAGCGCGCGCGGCGTCTCGAAGGGCACTTTGCCGTCGAAGGTATGAATCGCACCAGCAACGGCAATTGCCGAAGGGGCCACTGGCAAGGCGTGACTGGGAAGCAGGGACAAGTGCGTGACTCTTCCAGCGTGCATCAGTTGCAGGAAGATATGGCCGCCCTCCTCGTGCACGGCATCGGTCAATCGCGCGCAGGAATCGCTGACATTCGCCCGCGACAAGAACTTTGAGCGCGAGGCTGTGATCGACGAACGCGCTTTGATGCGCGACGGACTCCGGCGCGGGATGGGTGAAGTCACCTATGCCCAGGTTCGCGCCAATCTCAATGCACGGCTTGTGTCTGGGGAATTTAAGATTGTAGACCGTGGCATGAACACACCGGCGCGCCAGTTTACCACCGCCAAGACCATCGCCTCCGAGCAGGAAATCGTGCGTCGTGTCGGCGAAGGGCAGAATCAGATCGAGCCGGTTCTCTCCCGACCGCAGGCAATCGCCGTTGCCGATGAGCACGCGTACCTGAATCGTGCCCAGAAACGCGTCGTCGAGGATGTTCTGAGTTCGCCCGATCGCATCCAGGGGCTTCAAGGTTTCGCCGGCAGTGGCAAAACGGCATCGCTCTCCGTGATCCGCAGTGCAGCGGAGTCCCAGGGCTACGCCGTGCGCGGATTTGCCCCGACCTCGCGCGCCGCTAGACAGTTGAATGATGCCGGCGTCGTCTCCGAGACGTTGCAGAAGTTCCTTGCACGCTCGGCCGAATCGAATGCGCCGAGCCAGCGCCATTTCTACTTTGTTGATGAATCGAGTCTAGCGAGCACCAACCAGATTCGGGACTTTCTTGCCCGGCTCGGGCCGCAGGACCGGGTGTTGCTTATCGGCGACATTCGCCAGCACCAAGGCGTTGAATCTGGCCGTCCCTTCGAGCAGTTGCAGGAAGCCGGAATGCGCACGGCCAAGCTCGACGAGATTGTCCGTCAGAAAGATCCGGCTTTGAAGTCCGCCGTCGAGCAGCTTGCCAAGGGCGACATTTCCGGCGCCCTCGAATCCTTCCAGCGGCAGGGCCGCATTCGCGAGATTCCGGATGCCAAGGAGCGCATCCGCGCCATCGCTCAGGCTTATGTTGAATTACCCGAAAAGACGCTCATCGTCTCGCCCGACAATGCTTCGCGCCGGGCGTTGAACGTTGCGGTAAGGGAAGAATTGAAGGCCAACGGCGCTCTTGCGCCAGACGACCGGAGCTTTCGTGTGCTCGTTCCGCGCCAGGAGATGACCGGTGCGGAACGTACCTGGGCGAATCGTTATGAAGCCGGGGATATTGTTCGTTATGCCCGTGGCAGCAAAGCCATCGGCATCGACGCAGGCAGCTACGGGACGGTTGTCGGCCTCAACCCTGCCGACAATTTCCTCTCGGTCAGAAAGGCCAATGGAGAGGGTGTCACCTACGATCCGCGCCGACTCTCCGGCGTCAGCGTCTATCGCGAGATCGACCGCGAGTTTTCCGCTGGCGACCGTATCCAATTTTCTGCGCCCGACAAGACGCTCGGCGTCGCCAACCGCAACCTCGCCGTCATCGATTCCATTGCACCCGACGGCCGCGGCAATGCTCGAATCAAGGCCCGTCTCGACTCAGGCCGCGAGATCGATTTCGACCCATTTGAGCATCGCCATTTCGACCACGGCTATGCTGTCACTAGCCACAGTTCCCAAGGCCTTACCGCCGAGCGCGTTCTTGTGAACGCCGACACCGGTGTTCACCCGGACCTTATCAACTCCCGTTTTGGCTACGTTTCTGTTTCCCGCGCCAGTCACGAGTCAACCGTTTTCACCGACGACTTTGCCAAGCTCGCTCAGCAACTCAGCACTGACGTTTCCAAGACTTCTGCGCTGAAGATTGGACAGACGGTTTCTATGGGGCAGGGGCTAGGAATCAGCATTGGATAAATGCCATTTGTAATCAACGCGATACAGCAATTTCCTCGGGAGGAGGAATTCTAACGCTACTATTTAGATACCTTGACGATACTTTGTCGATCCTGTATCATCGAAAGCAGAAGAGGTGTTCCATGCCTGCCACGCTTGTAGCCCAAGAAGTCGAAGCAGCACTCTTTAATCCCCACTCCGGCCGCCTCGATGCGGCGCGCATTGCCAAGGAGATGGGCGTTCCCGTGGCCACGATTGCGGGCGCCATCGGCCGCAAGGCTCCTGGCGTTCGCAAAAGCCCGGATGCCAGCAGTCTCCAGCAGAGTCTTCGCACGCTCTATCGCGTATGGGTCACTTTGGTAGACCTCTATGCTGGCGACCGGCTCCACGCACGCATCTTTCTGAACGCTCCCAACCGGCATCTGGAGAATCGTGCTCCGATCGAATTCATTGAGGATGGGAATCTGGCGCCTCTGGAGATGTATGTGAACGCGATGAGTGCGCGACAACCTGTATAGAGAGTAGCCATTGTTTCCGATTGAACGCCTCAACACGGTCTTGAACACCGCGCCGCTCGTTTACTATTCCGGTTACAGCTATCGTGTCATCGAAGATCGCTGGCGAAGCGATCCGCTCTCCGCGATGGGTGCATTGCAGAACGGAGGCCGCTACAACGCGCCGGGCACCTTTTCCGTTCTCTATACGGCGAACAGCCGCATCACCGCCTTCAGAGAAGTACAGGCTCTCTTCGATACGCCGGACGGCCAGCTCGCGGATGCTCCCCGCAATCCAGAACTGGTTTTGACGCTCGAAGTGACGTTGCTCTATGTTCTCGATCTGACCGATGCAGGCATTTGTGCCAGCCTTGGAACATCCCGTGAGGAACTGGTTAGCCTGACGCCATCGCGTTTCATTCTCAATGCTCAAGGGAAAAACACTCCGACACAGGAACTCGGCTCTGCCTGCTGCGCAAGTGATCGAATCTCCGCCGTGAAGGTTCCAAGTGCATCGCACCCCGATGGATTCTGCCTCAACATCTTTCTCGATCGTCTCTTCAAGGGAGAGCACATTGCCATCCGCGATGAGTACCATCGCCTCCGGGACGAAATCCACGGGCAAAGGCTCGTGCGAATTAAGGGTTGAGCATACCCGAAATGCAGACCATCGCTACCTTCAACCTGAAGGACTTCCCAGCAAACGCGCGCGCCGTGGAATGTGGAAGCACAGAGCCGACATGAGTTTTGATCCATCAATACCACCTGGACCCGGAGATGGCTGCCACCGTCGTTCGCGAACAGGCTGCGCAACGTGGGGGCAGGAATCGCTTGATGACAAATTACAGCCGGACCATTCCAGAGTTTGCGTCACTTCTCTCCCGGCGCTCCCCATAATCCCCTTCGACGCCAGTACTACAATTCGTACAGAGCCTTCAACGCCCAATATGCAGCCATCATCTCTTAGAAAAGGCATGTGCGGCTGGAGAACGCCCGGCCTTGACCGAAAGCGCCGCCGCGAGGAAGCCATCGCCAACGCAACCGGTTTGCGTGTCCTCTCTGCGATTGGCGCGGCAGTCCCAGTGCGGTTGATGAAACGCGACTTGCTGTTTGTTGCCGAGCGTCTGGCGAACCTGCTGGACGAAAACCGCGCCGCGATCCTTGCCAGGCAGCACGGCATCAAGAAGACCAAGGAGAACGATTCCATCGGCAAGCTGTTCGTAGCCTTTCTTCGCCGCGCCGACGAAAGCACGTTGGGCCGTGCCGTGGTCGAAGCCGTCGTCTTACTTACGGCTGCACGCGGGAATGCCTCGCATGTTCTGCGCAATGCCGCCGAGTTTTTGCAAGGTGGACGTGGCCGCAATCACGACCACGGTCAAGCAGGAATTCGCCGCCAAGGAAAAGGCGAAAGCGGCGAAAACGGTCACACCAAAGCCAGCCGTAAAAGCACCGACTGCGTGGCATCTACATTTTGCAGATGCGTCATTCTGTCCCCGCCCGACGGGCAGCGCCGCCCAGGCATGGGAGACTGAAGAAGCGCGACAAACACACATCGACAGATTCCAAGTTTCTTTGGCTATCACACTCGGGACCAGCACCTCAATGAAATTAACGCTCATGTAATCTTTTGCGGCGGGCCATCATGTAAAAACAGAACTGTTCCAGTAATGTGCTGTGTCGAACGCAAGCCCTTGCGTTAGTGCGTGCATGTGCATTGACCTAGCGCCAGCACTCCAATCCCTTTACAGATTCTTCGCAAAATAAATTCGAATCAGCCGTTGAAAAACGGTGCGCTCGAAAGACAGTTTCCATCCGAGGGGATTTTCTCTTATCCCATCTTGCTCGACCACGCGCTTCAATCTCTGCCCTGCAAAGCATGGGTGTGCTTTGGATGCGATGGTTTCGAGCTGAAAAGTTCTGGAGGAACTGTGCGCATTCTGCTGAAATGGATTTTGCGTCGGCCAGCGGTCCTGGCCATGGCGCTTTCATGTGTTCTAGTCTTAGCGGGGTGCGGCGGAAGCACGTCCTCCTCGGGTACAGTAACGGCAACGCCCACCTTCAATCCTGGGGCGGGCACATATACGACCTCGCAAACGGTGACGATCTCGGATACAACCTCTGGAGCCGTCCTTTACTGTACAACCGATGGTACGACGCCGACGACTTCCTCTTCGGTGTGCAGCAATCCAACCACGGTTTCGAAGACTGAGTTTTTGCAGGCGATTGCGGTGGCTCCCGGAAAGACCGCCAGCGCGGTTGCTTCCGCCGGTTATGTTATCAATCCAAACGCTGTTTCCACACCGACATTCAATCCTGCGGGTGGCACCTATACAGGCGCTCAGCAGGTAACGATCAGCGACTCTATATCTGGCGCGAATATCTATTACACTTTGGATGGCACGACACCGACCAAGAGTTCCACGCTCTATACGGCACCGATCACGATTTCGCAAAGCGAAACGCTGCAAGCTATTGCTGTTGCTACTGGATACGCAAACAGCGGCGTGGCAAGTGCGGCGTACACGATTCAAGCTGTCGTCGCGGTTCCAACAATCAGCAGCCTCTCGCCCACTTCAGCCACAGTGGGCGACTCTGCATTTACGCTCACGGTCAACGGCTCAGACTTCGATCCCGGTTCGACAGTGAAGTGGGGCAGCACAGCGCTCACGACGACTTATGTCAGCAGCACACAACTGACTGCTTCGGTCCCGGCTAATCTGATTGCTTCCGCCGGACCGGTTGTTGTTTCCGTAGTCACATCAGCAGGCGCATCCGCCTACAACGCCTTCACCGTCAATCCGGCACTACCGACCATTACAAGTCTCTCGCCTACATCGTCTACAGCAGGAGGCGCGGGTTTCACGCTAACGGTCAACGGCACGAATTTTGATTCCAGTGCCAAGATCAATTGGAATGGCTCGGCTCTGGCAACAACCTATGTTAGTGCAACGCAACTGACGGCAGCGGTGCCAGCCAATCTGATTGCCTCTGCTGGAACCGCCAGCATTTCCGTGTCCACCACGGCAGGCACGAGTGGTGCAAGCACCATCACCATACAGTCTGGAACGCCGACCATTACCGGTATCACCCCTTCGTCCGCAACAGCAGGTGGAGCGGCATTCACGCTGACGGTCAACGGTACGAACTTCGACTCTAGCGCCAAGGTCAGTTGGAATGGCACATCGCTGACGACAAGCTATGTTAGTGCAAGCCAGATCACGGCTGCTGTTCCGGCGAGCCTGATTGCTTCTGCAGGCACGATCAGCATAGCGGTGACGACGGCGGCGGGCACAAGCTCCACCAGCAGCTTTACCGTACAAGCGGCTTCCCCCACCATTTCAGGCACCAGTCCAACCTCGGCAACCGTCGGTGGCGCGGCCTTCACACTGACCGTCAATGGAACGAACTTCGACTCCAGTACCAAGGTCAACTGGAATGGCGCAGCGTTAACAACGACCTACGTCAGCGGAACAAAGGTAACAGCGAATGTCCCGGCGAGTCTAATTGCTTCAGTCGGTACAGCCAATATCAGCGTTACAACAAACGCGGGCACGAGCGCGGTCAGCACCTTCACAATCCAACTCGGCGTTCCCACCATTACTACTATCAGTCCGACATCGGTCACTGTCGGTGGCTCAGCCTTTACGTTGACCGTGAATGGCTCCAACTTCGATTCCAGCGCCGTCGTGAAATGGAACGGCACGGCTCTGGCTACCACTCCGCTCAGTTCAACGCAGTTAACGGCTACTGTCCCGGCAAGCTTGATTGCATCGACAGGCTCGGCCAGTATTACAGTAGCAACCAGTGTCGGAACGAGTTCGGCAAACAGCCTTGCCATCCAGCAGGCTGGAGTGCCGACGATCTCCACTCTCGATCCTGCGTCGGTGACAGCCGGTGGTTCGGCTTTCCTGCTGACGGTCAATGGCACGGGCTTCGACTCCAGTTCGGTCGTAAAGTGGAACAGCACAGCGCTGACCACGATCTATGTCAACAGCACAGAACTTCAGACGGCTATCTCAGCCAGTTTGGTCGCTTCTTCCGGTACGGTAAGTGTGACCGTCTCCGGGACCGGAGGAGCGAGTACCGCAAGCAGCTTTGCCATTAAGCTCGGGACTCCAACCATCAGTGGATTTAGCCCGACAAGCGCCAGCTCGAACGACCCAACTTTCACGATGCTGACAGTCAACGGTACGAACTTTGATTCCAGCGCCGTGGTGAATTGGAACGGCACCGCATTGACGACAACCTTCGTCAACGCGACACAGATAACGGCCTCGGTTCCAGCCAGCCTGATTGCTTCTCCGGGCACAGCCGGCATCACAGTGACGACGACAGTGGGCACGAGTGCCGCGAGCAGCTTCACTATCGACCTTGGAAAGCCGACTATCAGCAGCACCGATCCAACCTCTGTCACCGCAGGAGGATCGTCCTTCACGCTGAAGGTGATCGGTACCAACTTCGATTCCAGCGCCAAGATCAACTGGAACGGAACCGCGCTGACAACCACTCTTGTGAGTGCGACTGAGGTTGACGCAAGCATCGATTCCAGTCTGATTGCAACGGCGAGTTCGGCAACCATCACGGTAACGACGACGACGGGCACTTCGGCCACGAGCTACACCTTGACCATCAATGCGGCCACTCCTGTCATCACCAGTCTCACTCCTCCCTCGGGTGCGGTGGGCGACACGGTAGTGATCGCCGGATCGAACTTCGGCGCGTCGCAAGGCGCCAGCACGGTGATGTTCGGCACGACGGCAGCTACGGTGAGCAGCGGCAACTGGAGCAATAATTCGATCACGACAACGGTTCCGGCGGGTATTACGGGCACCGTTGCCGTGGCGGTCACGGTGAACGGAGCGCAGAGCAATACCGACCAGACATTCACGGTAACGGCCGCTCTTCCAACCATCAGCGGAACGGTAGTGAGCGGAACAGTGGCCTCCGGCAAACCGATCATCGGCGCGACCGTCGAGCTTTATGCCGTCGGTATTGGCGGATATAAGACGGCGGGGACATCGCTCGGCACGGCAACGACGGGTAGCGATGGTTCTTTCTCAATCGGTTACACGTGCCCTACCCCGGTTGCGGGCGACCAACTCTACCTCGTTGCTACAGGCGGCAGTATCACATCGGGTAAAACCAACAGCGATTTGGCGTTGATGACCGCTCTCGGTTCGTGCAACCTCTCCACGTTCCCGAGTTCTTCGGTGATTGTCAATGAGGTTTCGACAGTAGCTTCAGCCTACGCGTTGGCACAGTTCTCGAAGAATACAGCCTCGGGCAGTCACGGCATCCTGATCGGTACGAGTTCCGGCAACTACATCGGTCTCGACAACGCCATGAAGACGGTGAGCAATCTTTACAACAGCGCCACGGGAATCGCTCGCGCCGTCACTGCGTCCTACGATACCTTTGCCAAAACCCATGTGTGCGCCAGCGCCTATGCAAGCCACGTTACGGCGTGCGCAAGCACAAACAATTCAACCTATGACGCGGCGGAGAACCTCAACGCCAGCTACGTGCCGCAGGCGCGCATTCACACGCTGGCAAATTTACTGAACACCTGCGCCAGCTCCGCGGATGGTTCCGGATGCAGCGATCTCATCAGCGCTGCTACGCCATCGAGTACGGCCCCTGCCGATACCTTGCAGGCGATTCTCAATATCGCGCAGAATCCTGGAACCAATGCCAGCAGTTTATATGCTGTGCAATCGACGAATACGACCTTTGCGCCGAGGTTGACTTCGGCTCCGACGGACTGGACGCTGGCGCTGACCTTCACTGGCGGCGGATTAGGTGCACCATCCGACAGCACCCTCTATCCTCCTGTGCCTATAAGGATGGTGATTGATGCCACGGGCGGACTCTGGGTTACAGTCGAAACATACTGCTCATCGGGTGTTTCCTATTTCGCAAGATTCGATAACCTGGGCAATGCGCTGTCCATGCCTGCTACCAATTCCAACGGTGCTTACTGTGGCGGTGGTCAGCAGACGACGCTGAATGGCAACGCAATTAGCACTTACAGGGGTATTGCCTTCGACACCGACGGAACCTTCTGGGCCACTGCGACTGGCACAGGTAGCTCGATTGCCAAATTCGATGCCTCCGGCAGCATTCTGAACCCCTATTACTTTACGTCCGTGAATGGCACAATAGGGGTCGATTGCCTTGCTAATAGTGCAATGAGCATGGCCTTGGACGCCTCAGAGCATCTCTGGATTGGCAGTTACGATGGTTTTAACGATGCTTGCATCGCAGCTCTCAATACCAGCGATGGCAGTGCTGTCGACGGCAGCACGGATGTCAGTACAGCTTACGGTTATGGCTCACCCGTGGAGTCACTTGTCGTCGATCCCAACGGTACGGCATGGGGTGTTATCGGCGAGGCGCAATATCTGGATCTAAGCGGTGATGCGTATCTCTTCTCGAATGCAATCTCCAATAGCAAAACGCCAATATCGCGTTACTCCAGCAGCGGCAAGAGCTTCGAGTTCAGCATCGCGACCGACGCGGACGGAAATCTGTACACACCAAGTGCTACGCCGGGAACTCTCACCAAGGCAACAACCAGCGCGGCCAGCTTCAGCACTCTCACTTACAACGTTCCGAGTGGTGCGCGAGGCGTAACGGCTTTGGCCATTGATGGCGCGGGCCATCTGTGGGGTGCAGCCTACGGCGGCGTGATTGACAGTGCGGTGAGTGCTCCCTCCTATCTTGTGGAGTTCGACAGCACCGGCAACATTCTTTCGCCATCCAACGCAGGCTCCAGTGTCTATGGCTACTACGGCACGGGCGGCGGCGGCGAATCGCATTCGATCTTTCCTAGTTACGCCTACGGAGATCCTTTTGCGGGGGCAGCCGTGGATAGCTCGGGCAACCTTTGGACGGTCTCCGGCGAGTTGAATGACAACACGGTGATGGGCAATGAAATCGCCGAGTTCATCGGTCTGGCCGCGCCAGTGCGTACGCCGATCGCCGCAGCGTTCAAAAACGTTGAAACAGGCATGATGCCGACAACGGCCGGTCCGGTCGTTACCAGCCTCAGCGAGACCTCGGGATCGGTGGGCGACGCGGTGACGATTACCGGCACGGGCTTTGGCGCGACATCGAGTCTGGTTGCCTTCAACGGGATTGGAGCTACCGTTTCCAGTTGGAGCGATACCTCCATCACGGTCACAGTGCCAACGAGCGCGACGACGGGCAACGTCTACGTCTTCGCGTCCACAGGCCTTTCCAGCAATGGCGCGGCCTTCACGGTCAAGTAGTTGCTGACTTCAACCACAATGTGGCACGCACGCGGAAGAATTCGCTTCGCGTGTGTGCCGCGCAAACCACTGAATCGCAAATGAGTTTCATGCAGTTTTCAAACTTTCACGCAAACCAGCAGGAGAGATAACGTGGCTGTTGCAACCGCCTCGCATACTCAGCGTATAAGCGCAAATCGTCTTCTCCGCACTTTTTCGGCCACGCGGGCTTCCGGGTTCGCGGGTCGCTGGAGCGCTTCTTCCTTTCCGGAAGAAGTAGCGGAGACCGGGCGAGCGCTGCACTGTGAAGCGGGAGTGGTAGCGATGGACCTTCCAAGCCAGACAGAAACCCCAGAGTCTTTCCTGCGCCGTACCTCAGAGGCTTGGGAGTTCGTCATCGAGGAAGAGGCGGAGCCCATCTTCCGACTCTTTCGCAATGCCGATCTTTCAACGGTGGCGACCAATGAACGAAGCATGACCGAAAGCTCGCACGACGAGATCTTCGCGCTCTACGACGAATATCGCCCGCGCTTGTTCGGCTATCTCCGCAGCCTACGCCTGAAGCGGGAAGAGGCGGAGGAAGTGATTCAGGAGGCCTTTCTGCAACTGGCGACCACGCTCGTTGAGAACAAGGCAATCGAGAACTTGCAGGGATGGATTATTCGCGTGGCGCATCACCTGGCGGTGGATGTGATCAAGTGCAAAGAGCGCGAGGCCGAGCGTACGCGCGACGTGAGCATCTTTGCCTTCGAGCATGTGCGCGACCTAAGGTCCAGCCCGGAAGAGACGCTTCTGGAGCAGGAACAACGGCGGCAGATGGAGGATGCGCTCTCGCGGTTTGGTCCTTTGCAGCGCCAGTGTTTCCACATGCGTGCGCAAGGGTTTCGCTACAAGGACATTGGGCTGGCGTTGGGCATCAGTACACAGCGCGTGGCTCTGGTTGTGAAGCAAGTGACGGTAAGATTGGCGGCCATCTGTGGATAGCCAATTTCCAGGTAGAACGATGAACAAACTTTTGCGGTATCTCATTCCGGGTTTCGACGAGCATCTGACCGACGACCGCTTGGCGAGTCTCGTATGCGGAGAGTTGTCTTTTGCGGCGCGGTGGCTGGCGAGACGGCATCTGGCGCAATGCTGGCAATGCCGCCTGCGCAAGGAGAATCTGGCAGGCCCAAGGGCCAAGCGGATACTCGATCTGGATCGGCGACTTCTCAACCGGGAAGCACTTCCCGAGGCTGCGCGCACGGAATTCTCGCAGAGGCTGCGGCTTCATCTGCAGCAGGCGAATTCGATGAGAGGAAAGCGACGCCGTCTACCGAGAATTCCAACCCTGATGATTCCAGCTATGAATCCAGCACTTGTAACTGCCGCAGTGTTTGGCTTTGCGGCGATTCTCTCTCTCGCATATTGGTGGCAACAGCGCACGCCGCAGATCACTTCGAATGCGTTGCTTGTGCGTGCCGAGCGGTGGGATACATCGCGCGTTCCTTCTGCACCCTGTGTGGTCTACCAGTCCGTGCGCATCACGCTTTCGAAGCAGTCGAAGAAAGAAACGATTTCGCGGGCCATTTACAGGGATGCGCAAGGACAACGCCAGCCGAAGCATGTCAAATTGAGCACGAGCGAGGAAGAACTCAAGGGTATGTTGGCCGAGGCCGGGCTCGATTGGAACGATCCTCTCGCTGCCTCTGGCTACCAGAGTTGGCACGATCGCCAGCACGATCGCGAGGATCGCGTCGTGCGTGCTGGATCGCATCTGCTCAAGCTGACGACCACCGCCCCACGAGGGAGCGTGGCCGAGCAGAGCTTGACCGTGCGCGAGACGGATTTTCACCCCGTAGAGCGAAAGATTGCCTTGCGCGACGCGCGAACCGTGGAGATTGCGGAACTCGACTATAAGGTTCTTCCCTGGGCTGCTGTGGATGCCAATCTCTTCGAGCCGTTTGGCGGCAGCCTCCGCACTGCTTCAGATGGCTCGGGACGCATCCTTCCGTTTCCGCTTCCAGCAACGGTGAGCGATATGCAACTGGATGAGGCGGAATTGAGTGCAAGGCTAGTCCTCAACCAACTCCATGCGGATACCGGCGAGCAGATCGAGATTCACCGCAGGCCCCAGGAGATAGAAGTAACAGGAGTTGTTGGAGATGACGAACGCAAACGACAACTGCAAGCGCAGCTATATACGGTGCCGTATATAGTCGTCATTCTGCAGAGCACAAACGACTTGAAGAAGACCGCGGCTCGAAATGCGCCGACCAGTCTTCAGGTTGCCTCGATGCCCGAACAAAGGCCACCGCTGGCAATTTATCTCGAAGTCCACGGACGGAGCATCAGCGAGAGCAATGCTTTTGCACGGAACATTTTCAGCGCGGCGCTGACGATCAGTCAGGAATCAAAAGCTATCTTCGACTTGCAGAAGCGATTTGGTGCGGAATCGCAGCAGTCTGTCTTTGCATCGGCAACGCTTTCCGAGTTGATTTACAACCATCGGGAACGCATGGCATCGGCGCTGCGGCAGGAACGCCAACTGCTCACTGAGTTGCAAGGGGGACGCGTAAGCGCGGCTACACGGCCAGAGACCGGGTCACTTATAGACGCTGCAGAAAAGAACCTGACACTGGCAAAAGAACTCACGGAAAGTGACCAGACCGCGAACCGGAGTGCCGAGCGAACTCTGGCTGAGATGTCCCGTGTGGTCGAGGATCTAAAGGACGCAGCACATCGCGTGTACACAACAGCTCAAGGCAATACGACCTTGAACGGGAAGAAATAGGGAGCATCGGTTCATGCTGTCAACATTGATTCGACGATTGCCGGGAAAGCAGACTAGCTCCATGCACAGCCTCTTGATTGCTGTGGGAGCGGTGTGCGTGAGTGTGCTTAGTCTCTTGAATATTGGGTGCGGTGGAAGCACAGTATCGAGTGTCAAGGCGGGTGCGATTTCGGTTTCCACGAGCGCCTTGAGCGTGACCGAGACAGCAAAACTCAGTATGACGCCCACTGGCGACAAGAGCAGTGCGGGTGTGGACTGGACGGTGACTTGCGGAGGAAGCGCGGTGACAGGCGCCATCACCAATGGCGCCTGTGGAACGCTCACTCCGGCGCATACAGCTAGTGGTGTGGCAACGACTTATACCGCGCCGTCAGTGGTTCCTATCGGAACCTCGGTGACGATTACGGCTGCTGTGACCAGTAATCCGTCGCAGAGAAGCAGCACGAGCCTGACGATTATTGCCGTGCCGATCTCGATCGCATTCACAGGCGTTACAGTGCCGAGTTCGTTGGACGAGAATGCGACGACGGGTCTGTTTGCTACGGTGACGAATGATCCCAGCGACGCGGGCGTGCAATGGACGGCAACCTGCGGATCGGGTGCTTGTGGATCATTCCAGCCTTCGCAAACGAACAGTGGCTATGTTACGACCTATACAGCGCCATCGGCCGTACCGACGGGAGGAACCGTAACCCTGACGGCGACCTCGGTTACCGACACGAGCAAGTCTGTCAGCAAAACGATCACGATTACAACACCGATGACGACGCCAATATCGGTTCGCATCTTGCCGTCGAGTCTTTCGGTCACGAGCTCTGGATCGGGACGTACCGTGCATCCGATGGCGGTAGTGCTGAACGACTCGGCGGCGAAGGGTGTCACCTGGAGCACGAGTTGTTCTCTGTCAAGCTGCGGCACGATCACGAGTTCCTCGACAAGCGGCGCGTCAATTACCTACATTGCGCCATCAGGTGCGGCCGTTGGCAGCACGATCACGATTGCGGCCACTTCGGTCAGCGATACGACCAAGTCAGCTTCGGCGACGGCAGTTGTTGTCTCGGCGACACCGATCACGATTGCGATCACGACTGCGCCTTCGTCCACGTTGAAGACAAGTGCAACTGCGAATCTGATCGCAACGGCTGCTTCGGATAGTAGTAATTCCGGCATCAACTGGACGGCCAGTTGTGGCAGCACCGGCGCTTGCGGCAGTTTCAATCCATCACATACCGCAAGTGGTGGAACGACCGTTTATACAGCGCCGTCGTCTGTTCCGGACGGAAGCGTTGTGACGGTTACTGCATCCTCGGCAGCGAGCACTCCGGCCAATTCGGCATCTGCGGTGACGACCATCGTGGCTTCAACCCCAACGCCAACAATCAGCTTCACGCAAGCGCCACCAACCACCATGGTGAGTACGGCTTCAGCCCCCGTTAGTGTCACGGTAAGTGGCGATCCTACGTCGGAGGGTGTGACCTGGAGTACTCAATGCAGCAGCAGTGTTGCTGGAGCTTGTGGGTGGTTCTCTCCAGTCACGACAGCGAGCGGCGTGGAAACCGTCTATACGGCGCCTCCGGTGACTACGGCTGGAACCTCGGTGACGCTTGTCGCCACCTCGGTCGTGAATTCGAGCATCAGTGCTTCCGCCAGTGCGATCGCGATTACGCCGGACACGACGTTATCGGTTAACTTCGTTCCGCCCCTGCCCGCGCAGGCTCAGCCGAATACAACGGTGAACCTGAATGCTGCCGTTGCCAACGATTCCACGAATGCAGGTGTGGACTGGCAGGTGTGCGCGAGTGGTTGCGGTTTTTTCACGACCAAGCCAGCGGTTGCTGCGATTGATGCAACTGCAACGACAGCGTACGTTCCTGCTCAACCTTCTGTGACGGCGACCAGCGTTACTGGCTGGCCAAACGGTTTGCCGATTCCGTATACAGCGCCTACGGATGCGCCTTCGACTGGAACTGTAGCCGTTGTCGTCAAATCGCACGCGGATACATTGGTTGCCAACTCGGGCACGATAGCAATCACCTCCGCGGTAACGGGACCGGCTCTGACAGGCATCGTGAAGGTTGGAACCAAACCCGTGGCGGGAGCTTCGGTCATGCTCTTTGCGGCTGGAACGAGCGGCTACGCGTCGGCCTCCAAGCAGATTGCATCGGCAACCTCGGACAGCAGTGGTGCCTTTATGATTCCCGCCGGTTATACCTGTTCGTCAACGAATCAGATGTATCTTGTTGCAGCGGGCGGCCAAGTCGGCAGCTACGGCGCCAATGCCAACCTTGCGCTGATGACGGCCCTGGGAAGTTGCAGCAATCTCAGTTCGACCTCCGTTGTGGTGAATGAAGTGACAACGGTGGCTTCGGCCTGGGCGACAGCTCCGTTTGCGGCCAACGACGCGCTGAACGGAAACAGCAGTTACCTGTATCTCGGTACAAGCAGCACGAACCTGACCGGCTTGGCGAATGCCTTTGCAGCAGTCAACAACGTTGTCGATATAACGACAGGCAAAACGCGCTACTTTGTTCCTGCCGGCAACGCAGACGTCCCCTATGCCGAGATCAACACGCTCGCGGATTTTCTGAATGCTTGCGTAGCGAGTTCGGGAGGCGTCGAAGGAGACGGTAGTTCCTGCAGCGCCCTGTTTACGGCGACCGATCTTCTCGGCACCGGGACCTATGGAGCATCCGTTGCGCCGAGCGATACTCTGCAAGCTGCCTTCAACGTTGCGCAGCACCCGATCTCGAACTACGGTTACACACTGGATCGGGCTTCAGGAGGCGTTGACTCTCCTTTGTTCGATTTGGCAACAACGTCTTCTCCGTATCAACCGATACTCACGTCGATCCCGCACGACTATTCACTTTCGCTGCACTACACCAGCGGCGGGGGCCTGACCTCCAGCAGTACGGTGGGTTCGATGGCCATTGATGCCTCGGGCAACGTCTGGATTACCGATACGTACGCAGGCAACCTCATCGAATGGAATCCAGTTGGCGCTGCCGTCTCTTCCAGTGGCTATTTGGTTGGATCGGTGAGCGGCCCAGTGGCCGTCGACTATGCAGGCAACATGTGGATCTCCGGGAACGAAGCGCTCTACGAGTTGAGCAATCTCGGCGCTGCCTATTCTTGGAGTCCCTTCGGAGGCGTCTCCGGAGGTGGCAGCGACATGGAGATCGACGCGAACAGCAACCTTTGGATCGCAAACTCCGCTGGCGTAAATGAATTCAACAGCCTTGGGCAGCAGCTTTCGCCCACGGCGGGCTACACATTTGACGGTATCAATAGTGTTGCTGCTGTGGGCGTTGATAGCTCCGATAATGTCTGGCTCGGCGGTCTGAAGAGCAGCAACAACGGAATCTATTATGCGGAGATTGGTAATCCGGGAGGGCAATCGATCTTCAGCGGGTCGCTTTCCTCGGGCACTGTTGTATATCCGCAGATATCCGCTGACAGCGCTGGTTCGACATGGGTCGTTACCTCGGGAGGGCTGTACAAGATTCCCGCTTACGGCGGTACAGGAGCCGGTTTGCAAGCAACCTTCTACCAGGGCGGAGGCGTCAACAGCGGTCTGTACTATGCAAACGCGCGCGGCGTGGCTCTCGATGGTGCAGGCGTGGTGTGGCTTGCGAGTACGGGGGACGGTACTTCGCTACTTCCCGCCAGCATACTGCCCATTAATACCAGCCTGACAGATTACGCCAGCGCTAAGCCCTATGCTGCGTCGAGTCTTTCAGCCGGGCCTTTGCGGGTTGCGATCGACAAATCGGGTAATGTGTGGGTGTTGCTTGCTGACAACACCGTGACCGAGTACGTCGGGGCGGCAACGCCCGTGGTGACACCGATCGCTCTCGGACTGAAGAACAAGAAACTCGCAGCCAAGCCATAACCGAACGGGTGAACGAGACAGCTTCATTTCGCATAACAGTGGATTCAAACGAGGATGGGATGGAAAAAGAAATTCGCAGGTCCGCAAAGACGCAAAAGATTCTGCTGCCGCGCGTCATGAATATGGCCAGGATAAGCAGCGTTGCCGTATTGCTTGCCACTTTGGCTTCCCTGTGCGGTTGCTCATCGGGGAACGCATACAAGCCAACGGTTACCGGGATTGGGTTTACCGATGTTGACGGCACAAAACTCACAACACAACCGACATCGCTTGCGACCAGTCAAGGCACGTATGTTGCCGCAACGCTGACCGGCGACACTCAACTGCTTGGTGTGAATTGGGTAGCAGTTTGCGGCAGCGCGCTTGCGCCTGGGGAACCGCTTCCCACGGGAGATACAGAGGATGAATCCTGTGGCACTTTCACGCCCGCGCACACGATGAGCACTCCGATTCCGAGCTATGTCACAAACGCCTATTCCACGGGATACCTGGCGCTCTATGTCGCTCCGGCAGCCACGCCGAAGCAGGGTGTGGTGACGCTCTATGCCGAGGCTACGGCCGATCCGAGTCGGGTAGCCACGGTGCCCCTGACGATCACAGGCCAACCCGTTTCCGTGAGTTTTGCGCCATCGCCGTTATCTTCATTGAAAGTCAGCGCCAGTATGAAGATCAAAGCCGTGGCCAATAACGATACGACGAGTGCTGGGGTTCGCTGGACGACCGTTTGCGGATCAAGCGATTGCGGCGCCTTTAGCCCAGTGGAAACCACAAGCGGTGTGGCCACTACCTACACCGCGCCAGCAACCGTGCCAACGGGCAGCACCGTTCAAGTGACGGCGACCTCGGTCGCCGATCCGACCAAAGCTACTAGTTCCACGATCACGATTACGCAGTAACACGGCCACCACGTTCCTAGATGCCGACGAAACAGGATGGAAGGAGAGAACAAATGCAGAGATTCAGAAAATTTGTCGCTGGGGCCTTATTGGTGGCATGTGTTGTCGCACAAGCGCAAAGTGGGGTGACACCCGCGCCAGCCAAGCACCCTAGTACGAAAACGGCCAAGGTCAAGGCGAAGTCGCGCGAGGAAGTACTGCTCGAACAACTGAACGATAAGTTTCAGAAACTCGACGCGTTGACTGAGAAATATGGCGATTTGCAGGAGAAATACGATGCCCTGCAGAAACATGTGACAGCGCGGGACGCAGAGTTGGACCAGGCGCGCAAGGATGCTGCGGAAGCAAAGCATCAACTGGAAGCCGCGCAGGAAGCGATTGGTCCGAACGGCGCGGCTGTTTCGACGCTCCAGAGCGAAGTCGCTAAGCTCAAGGACACTTCGACCTCCCTCTCTACGAAGGTCGATGCCACTGAACAGACGACGAAAAAGCTGGAGCATCCCGACGTAATCCGTTTCAAGGGAATCGATATTACGCCGGGAGGATTTTTGGCCGGAGAAACAGTCGACCGGCAGCGCGCGACCGGATCGGATGTCAATACGCCATTCAACAGCATTCCCTTTGCGGGCCAGACGGCAGGCGTTCTCTCCGAATTCAACGCCAGCGGTCGTCAGTCGCGCGTATCGTTCCTTGCGGAAAGCAAGATGCCTGCGGGCGTTCTGAGAGGTTACCTCGAAACTGACTTCCTTTCGGCAGGAACGACATCGAACAACAACCAGAGCAATAGCTATACCATGCGCCTGCGTCAAGCGTGGGCTCAGGCCGCCTTGGGCAACGGATGGACGCTGACGGGCGGGCAGATGTGGTCGCTCGCAACCGAATATGCACATGGACTAGAAAACCGTTCCGAGGCTCTTCCCTTGACCATCGATTCTCAATACAACGTTGGCTTTACGTGGGAGCGCCAGTACGGATTCCGCGCCGTCAAGCAGATCAGCCCGAAATTCTGGATTGGTGGGTCTGTCGAAGAATCGCAGACGCTCGGTATTGGCGGACATAATCTGCCCACCATTGCCTATCAGACGACGGGCACATCGGGTGGCCTCTACAGTCCCACTTCGAACTACAGCATCAACTATGCTCCGGATCTTCTCGCCAAGGCTGCTTACGAAACCAACTGGGGACACTTTGAAGTCTTCGGCGTAGGCCGTTTCTTTCGCGACCGTGTCTTTCCTAACGGCGCTGGTGCCAATCCTTCCGCGACTTCTTCGACAACTTCAGCGACGGGAGCCTTTACCTCGAAAACTGCGGGCGGCGGCGCGGGCGTGAATGCGCGTGTCGCGCTCTTCGATAAGAGCCTGACCGTGGGCGCGCACATCCTGGCTGGCAACGGTATAGGCCGCTACAGTACCAGTCAATTGCCGGACGCTACCGCGCATCCAGACGGTTCTCTGGAATTGTTAACGGGCGGTTCCGCGCTTGGCTCAGTGGAGTGGCACGGCAGCCCACGTCTCGATCTGTATGCCTATTACGGCGGCGAGTATGCGAAACGCGCATGGTACAACACGGGATACACCAGCACGACGGCTGGTTCGACCTATGGACAGCCGATTCTTGGTGGTTATGGAGCCCCGACGAACATTGTCTATGGCTGCTACGTCGAAGTATTGCCCACGACCTCGACCACGACAACCGGAACGGCCACCAACTGCAATGCCGATACGCGCAACATTCAGGAAGGGACGGTCGGCTATTGGTTCCGTTTCTATCGCGGGGTTCACGGAACCCTGCAACAAGGCATTCAGTATTCCTATGCCGTGCGGCACACTTGGCAAGGCATCGGCGACCCCAACAACAACCTGCCAGGCTCTCCGAAGGGAATCGAAAATATGTGGTTCACTTCGTTCCGTTACTACCTCCCCAAATAGGGAGTTGAGGAGGCTACGAATTGAACGCAAGTACAGAATTTCCAAGGTTGACCATGCATCGAATGTTTTTCAGATTATGCGTAGTATTTGCACTGTTGGCTGCGTTTGCGAGCTCTCAGGTGTTCGCTCAGGCTGCAACTGGCCGTTTTTCTGGTACAGTTACCGATCCGGACGGCAATGCGATTCCGGGGGCATCTGTCCAGGTTTTGAATCAGGACACCCTCACGTCACGTTCGACCAAGACGGATGATGTTGGAGCTTATCAGATCCTCGCCTTGCCCGCCGGTCGCTATCAGGTCATCGTGGAGTCCGGTGGCTTCGAGCGGCGATCTAGTGGCATTCTCAAACTCTCGGCCGGGCAGGACGTCGTCTTCAATGCCCGGCTAACCTTGACGCATGTCGAAACCAAGGTTGAGGTTTCTGGAGGAGCGGGGGAAACCGTTATCGAGACCGATACTGCTTCGCTTTCGACAACGCTCGGCCAGCAGGAAGTCACCGGCTATAGCCTGAATGGACGCAATTTTTCCCAACTCATCACCATGGCTCCCGGCGTTAGCAATCAGACTGGCCAGGATGAAGCCAAGGTCGGTGTGGCCGGAAGCGCGAAGTTCAGCGTAAACGGTGGGCGCGTCGAGTACAACACGTTCTCCGTCGATGGCAGCGATGTACTCAACACCAGCATCAATGCCAGCCGCGGCCAGGGTGAGCCGCTGATGGTCTACCCAAGTATCGATGCCATTCAGGATATGAAGGTGTTGACGGCCGACTACTCGGCGCTTTATGGCAAGAGTGCATCGGGTTCGGTCCTGGTTTCAACCAAGTCGGGCACGGATAAGTTCCACGGCAACGTGTATGGCTTTGTGCGTAACGAGATGTTCAACGCGCGCAACTACTTTGATCAGCCCGATCCGATCCCGCTCGGCTACACGGGCAAACGCACCTATCGCACACCGCTCTATCGACGCATTGATGCCGGTGCAACCTTCGGTGGACCACTTTACATCCCCGGCCACTACAACATCAACAAGACAAGAACCTTCTTCTTCTTTTCTGAGGAGGTTCGCCGTGAGAAGACCCCTGTCGATTACAACCAGGCTGTGCCGACGGCGGCCGAGCGCAAGGGAGACTTTACCGATGTCTGTCCTACTCTTACGCCGGGAACCCTCGACACCTTCGATCCATCGGCCTATCCGGACTGCCCGCAGGGGTCGATCAGCTCCGTCAATCAAAAAACTGAGGTGGGTCGAACGATTTCGGTGAACTACACGAGTTCGGCCATTCTCAATACAGGCCTGATTCCATTGCCGAACTCCACGAGCGGATGTAACTCCACCAACCCAACAGCATTGGCGCATTGCTACGTTGCCTCGGTCTCGCCAGCGACGCACTGGCGGGAGGAACTATTTCGCATCGATCACAATCTTACAGAGAAAGAGCGCCTTTCGTTTCGCTATATTCACGACGCTTGGGATACGGTGACTTTGGCTCCGCAGTGGGGTGTAGTGCATAACAGTTTCCCCACGGTCGAAAACGATCTGCGCGGTCCCGGCCTCAACATGATCGCCAGCCTCGTACAGACCCTGCCGCATGGCTTTGTCAACCTGATCACTGGCAGCTACAGTGTGCAGCCAATTACGCTGACCCCACAACTTGGGCCGGGACTGACGTCACTCACTCGTCCAACGATACTCGACGATCCGGCTTCGCTTGGCGGGACATCCATATCGGGCTCGACCTCTTGCGCGGTATTCTCTGCGTCCAACTCAAGCTATTCTCCATCGACGTTGACCGAGTGCCCTATGGGCCACATCTTCGACAACGGCTTCGGCGGAAACAAAATGCCTGGTTTGACCTTTCAGGGAAACAATGGCGCATACGGCGGTCACGGCTTTTCTGCCGATACCGGCTATGCTCCATGGACGCAATCCAATCCGACCTTTGGTTTGCGCGACGATGCCAGCAAGACAATCGGCAAGCACAATCTTCAGTTCGGGTTTGAAGGAACTTTTGCGCAGCAGAACGAGACCAGTGCCGTCAGTGGCGCGAACTCCGGTGATCTGCAAGGGTTGCTGACCTTCAGCAACCAGCAATCCACTCACACCACGGGAAATGCCTTTGCAGATTTTCTTGCAGGACCTGGATTTAACAGCAGTTCTCCGGTTGTAACCCAAGGCGCGATCAAGAGCTACACACAGGACAGTGGTCAGGGACGGTATTACAGCCGTTACAAGACGGCGGAGTTTTATCTTCAGGATGACTGGCGCGTGACACCGCGACTGACGATCAACGCGGGCTTCAGAGCCAGCCTTTTCGGCGCTTGGTATAACCCGAAGAACTCCGGTTTCAACTGGCGGCCGGAAGCCTTTGATACTTCGCTGGGAGCATCGATCTACATCGATCCGAATAACGGATACCTTGTACAGAAGAGTTCCGGCACTCCGATTCCGCTGGCTCGTACTGGATCGTATAGCCTCACGAATCTTGACTCCACAATCGTCAATGGATTGATCCAGTGCGGTGCGAACGGCGTTCCCGATAGCTGTATGACGAATAAGCTCTTTCACCCCTCGCCGCGTTTCGGTTTCTCCTGGGATCCGTGGGGCAATGGTAAAACAGCAATCCGAGGTGGCTATGGCCTCTTCTGGGAGCATGGCACAAGCTACGAAGCCAATGTTGGCTCGCTGATCGGCAGCGCACCGCTGGTGCTGAGCGAAACGCAGTCCAATATTGCCGCCAGCAGCTCTTCAACCAACAGTGCCTACAACTTGATCGGCTACTCATGCCAGGGAGGATCGTCGCAATGTTCGAACTCCTCCTCCGTTACCAATGGCGCGACTTTCCCTTTGAACGTGACTTCGATCCCGCGTAAGGCGACCTATCCCTACATCCAGCAATGGAGCCTGAGCATCCAGCGCGAAATCGGCAAGGCCATGGTGACGCAGCTTTCTTATGTGGGCACCAAGGGAACGCACCTGACGGCAGTGCGCGATCTCAACCAGCTTCAGCCGTTAAGCAACAGCCTGAATCCTTTTGCCGCTGGCCAGCCCATCACAGCTAGCGTTTGCCAGAGCGGCGCGCAGACTGGCATCTTTGTTGTCGCGGGTCTGAATAGCAGTACCGGCGCTACAACTGTTCCAACCTCGGCGACGATCGGGCCGAATGATCCTGGATACACCAATCTCTTCGTTGCCTGCACGGGCAACTATGGGTTTGAGACAACGAACACCTCTCCCGCGAAGAAGCTGGGCCTCAGCGCCGATCAGGTTCGTCCCTATCTTGGATTCAGTAACATCATCTCTGTCGATAATGTTGCTGACTCGGAGTACAACGCGCTACAAGCAACCATGCGCCAGACAACCGGACCTCTGACCCTCGGTGTAGCTTACACCTACAGCCACTCGCTCGACGATTCGTCCGACCGCTCCTCAGCCAACTTTGCAAATTCGTTGGACATTCACTCGAACCATGCCAGCTCGGATTTCGACCAGCGCCATCTACTCAATGTCAGCTACATCTACGACCTTCCCCTTTTACGGCTCCTGGGAGGTTTTAACCATCTGATAGGTAGCGGCAGCGATCCAACTGGGGACAGCTATGGCACAGTCGCAGCAAAACCATCTTGGCAGCCAAATCAAACTCTCAAGACGCTTCTCGGAGACTGGCAACTCAGCGGTATCACCGTTTGGCAGACCGGAACTCCGTTCAGTGTGATCAACGGCGGCGGTTCAAGTGGCACAGGTGCTGCGGACAACGCCGGCGTAGCCAACGGTCTGGGAGTCGGTTCCTATGCCGATGTGATCGGCAATCCACGTGCCGGTAAACCGTACGTGGCTCAGGGAAGCAACAACGTCGGTCCACTGCTGATGAACCCAGGAGCCTTTGCCGCTCCACGGGGTCTCACTTTTGGCAACTCCGGTCGCAATTACTTGCGCAATCCGTCGCGGGTCAACTTCAATATGTCGTTGTTCAAGCACTTCAAGCCGTTCCAGGAAAGGCTTGATGTCGAATTCCGTGCCGAAGCCTACAACGTCTTCAATCACACGCAGTTTCGTATTACCGATCCGGCCAATCCGGGCAACACAGGCAACAATGTCATCAACTGCTATGGATCGCAAAGCCAACTTTATTCAGCGGGCGCTTCCGGGTGTCTAACCGGCAATTCGTTCCTTCATCCAGTCGATGCACACGACCCGCGCATTCTGCAGTTCGGTCTCAAGGGGAGCTTCTAGTGGAGAAAAACTGTATGCAACATTTCATGTTGAGGCGAAGCCTAACACGCCGGTCTCTGTTCGTGATCGCCGTGATGAGTGCCGTGCTGCCCCTGCTTCTGCTGGATGGCTGCGGAGGAACAAGTACCAAGACAACCTCCACCAGTTCGCAGCAAGAGCCGCAAACTTACTTCGCGCCCTGGGTAGCCGGAACCACCAATGGCAGTGGAAGTGATTTGACTAAGATCACAGGGCCGGAGATCTATGCCATCGATGATACGGACGATGCGTTTTCACAATCCATCTTCGGTCTAGGAGCGTTGTTGCAAGGACCGCAAGTTATCAATGCCGGTGGCTCCGACTCGGTGAGCAAAAACTCTCGCGGCCTGCTCAGCCTTGGCATTACGGCAAACTATGCGTACTCGTCGAGCAGTTCAACGTATGAGGTCACGAAATATAGCCCTGCAAAAACTGGTAGCTTTGCCTTCGAAATTTCCGGGCAATATGGAGGATTGGCACAGATTGCCGGCCAGCCCGCGGTTCCCCTGGTTGCCACATCAGCCTGCCCGAGCCTCTCAACCGCACAGACCTGGCAGTTCCTTACCATCCCCGGCGGTATGACGACGAATAGCAGCGGAAATGTCGGCGCCTGGAGTCCGACTACCGACACCGCCTATGGAAGTGCGGAGATCAGTACGAGCGGCAGCACTGTCACCTTCAACAACATCAAGCAGTACATGCTTCCCTCGGCCGGGGGAACCGGCACGCCGTCGGCAACGGCTACCTCGCCCACCACCGGCGTTTGCGGTTCAACGACACTCGGCTATACCACGAGCGTTCCCGGCTATGCAGTTGTTACGGATCCAATACTCACTTCTTCGTCGGAGCCATCCGCCACGGTTGGAATTAACTCCACCGGGCTGCTTGTCGAAGATAGCGGCGTGGTCACGAGCGGGACCAACGCGGGCACGTACGAGAATGTGCTGGGCGCAGGCACTGGCGCGATTGGCCTGCCCAAGCCTACCAGTGCCCTCGATGTGAGCGCATTGCGCAGCGCACAGTATCTCGGTTTTGTGCGCGGAGCCGGTGTCTACTCGGCCGGCAACATCACAGGATGGTCGTCACATCTGGCCTCGTTTGGCTTTTCAACCATCCCGTCCAGTTGCGCCTCTGTTGCCACATCTACCAGCACACTGCTCTATGGCGGGGACTTTACGAAGGACGATCCTTCAACCTCTTCCGATGGATTCGGAAATTGCGATCTGGCAATTGACCTTGGGACTCAGAACAGTGCCAACAATGGCCTGTTTCCGAATGCCACTGTCTGGCTCGGAGCTAACTATGCAGGCAACACTACGGGCAGAACGTACTCCTTTTCCGCTGTAGCCATCGCAGGAAAGCTCAATGAAAAGTACGCTATTTTCCTGCTCGGCGTCGATTCTACCGAGCCGTGGACAATCTATTTGCTGCAATCGAATTAAACGCATGAACAATGCGGAGATAGGTACCTGCTCGTGACGGGTACTCAACCTGCGTCTGAGTCCTTGGACGACTTGAAGCACTGGTGCTGCATGACGAGATTGAATATTACCATGTGCAGAGACCAGAACGCCGTCGGCGGGAAAAGCCAGATCGCTATCTGGCAGCATGATACAACTTGCGCCGCGCCGCTTCAGTTGCGAGAGTTATTCTCCTATCAGCAGCACTGGCTGCGTTCAGCGCAAACCGTTGAAACGACACGAAAAGGCAAGACGGCTTCTTCCGGGAAGAAACCGATGCTCTCAGAAACAGATCGTAAGAAGCGGAGATTTATTCCATGCCATTTTCGATTGCAGACAATGCAGTGACCAAGGTTTTCCAAAACATCGGCAATGAGTGGGCGCTTTTGTCCGTTGGGAACGAGAAGCACTTCAATGCGATGACGATTAGTTGGGGCAGCCTTGGGTTCATCTGGCAGCAGCCCGCCATCACCGTGCTGGTTCGCCCGCCGCGTTATACCCACGAGTTCATGGATGAGTTCGAGAACTTTTCTGTCAGCTGTCTACGACAGAAAATATAGGCATGCGCTCAACATTCTGGGAACCCAATCCGGCCGTGATACCAACAAGGTCGCTCTGTCGGGATTGATCCAGGTCTTTGTCGATGGCGTTCCCACCCTCAAGGAAGCTTATCTGACGGTGATCGCTCACAGAATCTACCGGGGCCAACTGGAGAGCGCGGGGTTTCTCATCCCAGCAGCGAATGAGGAATTCTATCCGAAAAAGGATTACCACACGGTGTATTTCGCGGAACCGGTCAAAACTGTCGGGAAAAATCAGGAGATTGTTGAAAAGCACTGAGACGGGTTGAATACGGAATCTTGCGGAATCAGCCCGTGAAGAATCGCTTTGCCGCTTTCGGCGTAACGTCAACATGGTTGTTTAGGATACCTATCTGCTTGCGGCGAGGTCGTTCATTGAGAGGGTTTTCTGGTTCGACCTCTATCAGAACGTACTACTCCCCTTTTCGCAAGACGTTCCTCAAGTGGGAACATGCTCCGGATTCGCTGTTCTGTGAAATCGAACACGTCACGTATATCGACCTCAAGCCCTTTCGGGAGAATCTCTAAATGTTCAGGTTCAGGCCATACTCCGTAAAGTTCATAATCAGCAATCTGTCGAGGATCGAGACCTGTCCGCATTGCAAGTTCCTCACGGGTCAAACGCATCCAGTTCCGCAATTCTTCCAATCGCAAGCCAAGTTTGACTCTTAGAGTGAGCACCCTTATAGAATGCAGATCTTGAGCGTCCCATAAAATGATCTAGAAAATCATAAAATATGATATTATGGCTCATAATACTGTTGAAATCTTCGCTCTCCCTAATGGGAGAGGTATGTCTAGGGCTCTCTCAGAGCGGCTTACGGGGAATCAGACGCGAAGAAGAGAAGTCAAACAGGTCACGCACTTCAACATTGAAAGACCGCGCAATACGCTCCAGCGTGTCTGATTTTGGCCAGCCTTTCCCCAGTTCCAAGGCGGCGACACGACGGGCACTGAGGCGGACGCGCGCGGCGTAATTTTCGCGGCTCATCCCCGTCGAATCCCTTAGTTCCCTGATCCTTGCCCCGAGTTGAGATTGAAGTTTGGACACAGGTTAAGTGTCGGAGGATTCAACGACATAGAAAATGATATCTGAGTTCATGGAATCGGAAATATCTGTGGGTAATCCCCCCGATATGTACCGACTTCGGAAGAGGTTCTCTATGAGTTCCGAGGCTGCGCTCTACTTGTCCCACACTTTGCCCAAGGGCGGGACTGAACCTGGTTCACCCTCCCTGCTCCTGAAGATGGCGGCGGAACAGGGTGCGCTTGCTCAAAGAGCGGGAGTTCAGGAGTCGGGCAAGGTCACATCCTGCCCTGAGCCGGAGGTCGTTGTCACAGCCACAGTGCCGGAAGTGCCGCGGTCTTGTGCCATTTCCACCACCCAACTTAGGGAACCATCCGACGAACTGCTGCTGAACCGCGTGGGCCACGGAGATAAGGAAGCCCTATCCGTCCTTTTCCGGCGACATGCGCGCGTTGTCTTCTCCGTTGCTTGCCGCATTCTCCGGGACGAAAGCGAGGCGGAGGATCTGCTCCAGGAACTTTTTCTCTTCCTCTTCCAGAAGGCGGGGCTTTTTGACGCCAAGAAAAGTTCGGGCGCATCGTGGATCATTCAAATGACCTACCAGCGGGCAATCGACCGCAGAAGATACCTGGATGTTCGTCACCACTACAACGTTCAGGAACTCGACGAAGAGCGGTCATCAGCAACCAGGGGACAGGTATCCATAGACCAGATTGCGGGCAGGGCCCTGTTGGACAGGCTGCGAGGAGAAATATCCACGGAACAGCGGCAGGTCCTTGAACTCCATCTCTTTGAGGGGTATAGTTTCCGCGAGATAGCCGTCAAGACCGGCCAGACGCTGGGAAACATCAGAAATCACTATTACCGGGGCATTGAACGGCTACGTTCCTATGTTTTCCCAACAAAATGAGCGCAAAGTGAGAAGATTAGTAAGCAGTTGTTGCGTGCAGGAGCTAAGCCGGTGAACCCTCAATTTCATGACGAGTTCATTGCCCTGAGTACCTTGTTTTTCGCGGGGGAGCTGACGGATGAGGAGTGGGCACTCCTCCAGGTGCACCTTGCCTATTGCGATTCTTGCCGGACAAGGTTTGAAGAATATCAGCGCCTTCATGCAGACGTGATCCCCCTCATGGCCGCAAGCGCCTCTGCGGAATCGGAAAGCAACGCTATAACCTCGGGCTTTTCCCTGGAAGCGGCCGAACAACGGCTCATGGCGCAAGTGAATACTGCGCCCGCCGCGCGGGAACCACGACGCCAGCGAAAGATTCCATGGGCATTGGCGGCCGCGTTGCTTGCGGCCGGCGCCTTGGGCATTTCATGCTTGCTCTACTTCCATTCTGCTCCACTGAAAAAAGATGCAGCGCGACAACCAGCCTCACCGCGAAACGCCTTGGTAACTATTAAACCAGCGGTTCCCGCAAGCCATGAAGCCCTGTCGTCCCTCGCTACTAAAGCCACCGAACTGGACACGGAGAAACTTAGGGAACGGCTCGACACTGCCGAGGAACAATACAAGCAATCGAATCTGACCGTGGCCGACGTTACGCAGCAGCTTGCAGCCGCACGAACGGAGTGGAAGAAGACCAGCGACGAAAGAGATGGGCTTCACCAGCAACTCACAAACGCTCAGTCGGAGATCCAGTCGTTGCGCACCAGCTCAGCAGCGGCAAGCGGAGCCGAACAGGCACGAGTCGCGCGCGTTGCTTTCCTCGAAACGCGGCTTCGAGAACTGAGCGCGTCCCTCGACGAGAAAGATCGCATGTTGGCGCTTGATAAGGATTTTCTCGCTCACGATCGAGAGATTCGAGACTTGATTGCGGCACGGAATCTCTATATTACCGACATCTTCGACGTAAAAGACAGCGGACAAACGGCTAAGCCCTTCGGCCGCATCTTCTATACAAAAGACAAATCCCTTGTCTTCTATGGATACGATCTGGACAAACAGGCCGGATATAAGCAGGCGGTGGCGTTCCAGGCTTGGGGCAGCGGAGATGCGCAGCCAGACGTAAATCTTGGGTTGTTTTATCAGGATGGGACACAAAAACGATGGGTTCTGCGATTTAACGACACCAAGACCCTTGCGCGCCTGAATAAGGTCTTCGTGACCGTCGAGCCGCGGGGCGGAAGCGCCAAACCCACAGGCAAACAAATCCTGATGGCCTATCTTCGCGTACAGCCAAATCATCCGTAAAGATCGAGGGGATTGATACAACTCGTAGCGGCTGGCCGTAGATGGAAGGAACCCAATTCATCCTCGCACCCCTGGAGTTCCGCCGCATGAAACGACTGATTATCCCCCTCCTCTACGGATTCTTCTTTTCAATATCCCTGGTCAATGCGCAGTCTACAAATGCCACACTCAGCGGCGGCGTGACTGATCCCGCTGGCACGTTTATTGTGGGCGCGGAGATCAATATCGCCAATGACACCACCGGCGTCGTCTATTCGACCAAAACAAATAGTTCCGGCATCTACTACTTTTCTGTTCTTCCTCCCGGACATTACCACGTCCAGGTATCGAAGATCGGGTTCAAGACTCTCATTAAACCGGATGTTGCTCTGAATGTGCAGAGCGCCCTGTCGCTCAACTTTTCCCTGCCCGTCGGCGCGACATCCGAAAGCATCACTGTTGATGCGGCTTCATCCGTCATCAACACCATGGATGCATCTGTCAGCACGGTCGTCGACCGCCAGTTTGTTGAAAACATGCCCCTGAACGGGCGCAGCTTTCAGTCGCTGGAGACGCTGGTTCCTGGTACATCATTGGTCCCCTCCAAGGGGGTCGGAAATGGTGGTGAGATCACAGTAAACGGCCAGCGTACGGAAGAAAACTACTTCACAGTGGATGGAGTCAGCGTCAACACTGGTGTGAACGGATCATACAGTGCAGGAACTGGTGCAGGATTCAGCGGTTCAGTACCAGGAGAAACGGCCCTTGGCACCACGCAGAGCCTCGTTTCAATCGACGACCTACAAGAGTTCCGCGTGACCACATCTACCTACTCAGCAGAATATGGGCGTACACCTGGAGGTCAATTCTCTTTTGTAACGCGCTCTGGAACGAATATTCTGCATGGTTCTCTCTATGACTACTTCCGGAATGATGCTCTCGATGCGAACAATTGGTTCAATGATCATACAAATCCCGTTACACGAAAGACCGCAGAGCGGCAAAACAACTTTGGTGGCACCTTCGGCGGCCCAGTATGGATTCCAAAGCTATATCAAGGACGCGACAAAACGTTCTTCTTCTTTTCCTATGAAGGACTGCGGCTCATGACGCCGCATGCGGCCGTCGTGACGAGCGTTCCAGATAGTACACTGCGGACAACCGCGCCCGCAGCCCTCCAACCGGTGCTCAATGCCTTTCCTCTCCCGAACGGATCTGAACTCGGAAACGGGCTTGCCTCGTTTAACGAAGCATACTCGGCGCCCAGCAAACTGGATTCAACGAGTCTCCGCATCGATCATCACTTCGGCGAAAACGCCCATGCCTTCATTCGCTATAGTTATTCCCCTTCGAGCACCACAATTCGATATGTCAGCAATCTCGCCGAAACAGTGTCATCTGTCTTTGAATCGCAACCGATAACTCTCGGTATCGACGACAATATCGGGCTACATAACACAAATGAACTCCGCCTCAACTTCACGCCACTCAAAGGAAATTATAGTTACGCATTTACAGACTTTGGCGGAGCTACGCCATTTTCATTGAGCACGGTGTCTGGACCCAACGGAGAGGCTCTCCCGTTACATTCTGCTGTCAGCGTAAACCTCAATTTTGGCAACTATCCTTCGGTCACCTCTGTTCCTCAGCCCGTCTCCCAACAACAATGGAATGTGACCGACTCGCTCACTAAACAGATAGGAGTTCATGCGCTCAAGTTTGGTGTGGACTATCGCCGCCTTTCGACAGAGCCTAAGCCGCCAACTTTCTCGGAGAACGTAAACTACACAAGCGAGTCTCAAGTCCTATCGAATACGGCGGCGTCTGCGTCCGTCAGAACCTATGCCGCGATTCCGTCTAGGCCTATCTATACTAATCTCTCTCTGTTTGCGCAGGATGAGTGGAGAATAACAACCCGGCTGAACGCTTCATTCGGATTACGTTGGGAACTGAATCCACCACCGGGAGATGGATACGGGAATATTCCGTACACGCTTGATGAGACCAGCGACCTGGTGACCGCCAAGGTCGCGCCGAAAGGTACGCCTCTATGGCATACGACATACAGGAACTTCGCACCTCGCATAGGGTTTGCGTACAATGCGCATCAGCACCAAGGTTACGAAACCATTTTGCGCTCTGGCTTTGGCGTCTTCTATGACACGGGGAACACGCTTGGATCGCAAGGCATCAGCGGTCTCGGATACGCGGCAACGAAAACACTGACCAACGTCGGCTTTCCTCTATCCGGTTCGCAGACCACGCTGCCTACGGCCAGCGCCGATCCACCCTACAACGGTACAGTGTTCGCCTTTTCCCCCGACCTCAAATTGCCTTACACACTTCAGTGGAATGTTGCGGTCGAACAGGCCCTCGGAGGTAAACAAACGTTGACCCTGAGTTATCTTGGATCAGGCAGCCATCGCTTGCTCACCGAATACCTGTATTATCCAGGTCGACTTGGAAATCCAAACTTTACCGCGTCCGGCCTTGCCTACATTATCAGAAATCAAGCATTTTCCAGCTATAACGCGCTTCAAGTTCAATATGACCGTCAGCTTTCGCGCGGGCTGCAGGCCCTTCTCTCTTATACCTGGTCGCACTCAATTGACGACAACTCCAGCAATGCTATCAATAATGAAGGATTGTTGCGCGGCAACTCTGATTTCGATATACGGAATAACTTTCAAGCGGCGGTCACCTATGATATCCCGGGCCACCTAAATGAAGCGGTGTTGCATTTGCTCACGGAAGCGTGGTCTCTGGACACACGCATCTCTGCCAGGTCTGCTCTGCCCATTGATGCATATAGCGGATACACACCGCTTGCAGACGGTTTTCAGCAGTACGTTCGCGCCGACATGGTTTCTGACGTCCCTGTCTACCTGAAGGTTCCCAGCGCTCCAGGCGGCAGGGTCATCAATGTCAAAGCGTTTACTACGCCAGCGAGTGGGTATCTCGGCGACGAGCCGCGCAACTTTCTGAGAGGTTTTGCAAGCTGGCAGGCCGACTTTGCGATACGGCGCGAATTTCCTTTGCCTGGTAAAGCCCACCTGGAATTCAGGGCCGAGGCGTTCAATCTATTCAACCACCCGAACTTTGGCGCGATCTACAGCAACCTTTCGTCTACTACGCAGTTCGGCTACGCTTACAACACTCTCAATAGCCAGCTTGGCGGGTTGAATTCGCTCTATCAGATGGGCGGTCCCCGCTCACTCCAACTGGCCTTGAAGATAATCTTCTAACTCAGCTCCGAACCAGGCAACTCATTCCGCAAAAAACAGCAATGGGAGAGTACTGTGCAAATGAAATCACGCAGAATATCGCTTACGCATTTTCTGATCTTCGGAACACGCCTCTTGCTTGGATTCGCAGCGATGTCGAGCTTGGCGCAAATTCGCCCCGTGACAGCTAGAGACTGTGTCGATGTCAACTACGTCGTGGGAGCTGACCCGAGAGATCCCATCGTCATCAGTCCAGACAGCTCTCATGTCGTCTATCAGGTGAAAGCGCCAAACCTTACAGACAACCGGAATATCTTTCGGCTTTACATCAAGGATCTCCGGCAAGGGCAAGAGAGCGGTAATGGTAGGCTAATCGCGCAGGGCGAAAACTTCATGGGCCTTCATTGGAGGAAGGACGGAGGTCATGTCCTCATGCTGGCGCGTGATCAGGACGCAGTGGTTGTGAAGAGCGTTGATGTCACCTCCCAAGAGGAAAGCATTTTCTTCCGGGCGCCAACCAGCATTCTCGAGTACACCTTGGATCGCGATGAAAACACGATAGTCTACAGCACGGTATACCGGAGCAGTGTCACCGCCGCTTCAGCAAACGCCCACTCAGCCGGGAACACCTTCAGCAAACTCATCACGGCTGATTCGACATCTGGAGATCCGGAGGGCGTGAGGCGTGCGCTGTTCATCAGTCGGCGCAATGCTGACGGAAAGTGGTCTACGCCCAAACAAATCACAATAAATGATCCGTTCATCCATCGAGATCTGAGCGCCTTTGGCGAGCTTCAGCACTTGAGTTTGTCGCCCGATGGAAGCCGGCTGGTCTTCGCCTATGACGCAGAAGCTATTCCTGAAAACTGGAAGATTCATCCTTATGTGAAACTGATTTTGGGATACGGAACGCCTGCAAGCATTACCGTGATGTACGACCTTTCAAGTGGCAAAACAACCATCCCCATCCAATCGATTTATGCCGGAACGATCCCGTTTTGGTCGAAGGATAGCAAAGCGTTCGTAATGACAGCGCCAGCCCCAATCAACAGTCTTTGGGAAAAGCGTGACATTGAGGAGAAACGAATTGCCGGTCTTGATGCGAACCTCTATTGGATCAATGCAGAGACGGGTGAAATCCAAGAAATTATGGCGCGTGTGCCGTCCCACCATCAATCCCCATTGGCATGGACCCCAGATGGCGATCTTGTCGTAAAAACCTACAACGGAACTATTTCGACCTTCCATCAGGGAACTAATGCATGGATAAAAGCATCTTCCGTAACCATTCCTTTCAAGAGACCGTTTCCGTTCTCGCAACTGGTCAGTGACGGCAAGATCGTAGTGGGCGTGTATGAGGCGACGTCCGTTCCGCCAAACCTTTATACCCTTGAGCTCAAGACAGGTGCTGCGCAACTCATCACGAACCTGAACCCACAGCTTGCCGATGTGACGCTCGCAAGGGCGGAACACATCCAGTGGTATGCCTCTGATGGCATGGAAGTTCACGGCCTGCTGTTTTTGCCCACGAATTATGTGCCCGGACACAGGTATCCCCTGGTAATCCAAACAAAAGGGCAGCAGGACAACAGTAGCTTCGTTTGTGACTCCGGAGTGAATCACGATCCTGCCTTCGCACCGCAACCCATCGCCAACAGCGGGATGATGTACCTGATCAGAACATTTTCTGAAAACCACAATCAGGAGAAAGAAATTATGCGCAGGCAGACGTCGAAATATCCCGCTGGAATCGCCGAGGCCGCCCAGCAGATGGACATATGGGAGAGCGGCATCAAGAATCTGAGCGCCAAGGGCCTGATCGACCCGTCGAAAGTCGGCATCATCGGATTCAGCCGCACGGGCTGGTACGTGGAATTCATGCTGGCTCATGGCACATTCCATTTTGCTGCGGCAAGCGTCGCCGATAATGTAGAGTACAGTCTCGGCGAATACTGGCTATTGAACCATGCGTCTGTAGGTTATGACAACATCTACGGAGGATCACCTTACGGTCCGGCCTTGAAGAACTGGATCAAATACTCTATTTCGTTCAATCTGGATAAAGTACACACGCCTCTTCTTATAGAGCTTATGGGACACGGAGTAACCAGCGATGTGCCCGGACAAATTCCACCCTTCCTTGCCACAGAGTATGAAACGCTAGTTGGACTCAAAAAGTTAAAAAGACCGGTGGAACTACACTTTTTCCCAAACCAGGGACACATGCCCGATGCTCCCCAAGCGAGGATGGAGTCGCTGGAACAAAACGCCGATTGGTTCCGCTTCTGGCTGCAGGGATATGAGAGTCCTGATCCGATTAAGGCGGATCAGTATGCGCGCTGGAGAAAGCTGAGAGAGGAGCAGAATAGCGAAGACAAAGTCAATTAAGACAAGCGGAAGTGTTGTCTTGGGTTGAGTGTGTCTGGTTCTTCTTTGCGGAGATCCTCTTTGGGGATACGGCATGTTGAATCGATCTCATGCGTATCCCCAGTGAGGAGCACAGATACTGTCAGTGCAGTTCTATAGCCAGGCTACTCATCAGCCTGATAGGCGCCAGAGGTTGAGTGGCAGAGAGCAGAATCTCTGAAATCCTGCAATCCGCCCATTTTGGTGGCCGGATTACTGCCGTTGACATTTTGTGCGATCGCCTTGCTCGCACGCATAGAGGATACGATGGTGGGTTTCACATATACGGACATGGTCAATCTCCTTTTTCGGTTAGAGGTGGATGGTTTCCGCGCCAGCAAGCAAGCCCGGCGCGACGATGGGAACAAATCAGAAATTGCTAGCGATTCTATTCGTCCGCCTGATAGGCGCCGCTGGTCGATCGATGCAGACAAATGTCGATGAAGTCTTCCAACACTCCTTTTTTGATCAGCGGATTGCTCCCATTGGCTGCGACAGAAATGGCAGTACTGGCTTGGATGGTCCCAACAATGAGAGGTCTTCGATACTCCATGTCTCCTCCTTTCTTCAGGTTTACTGGGCGGCATGAGAACCGTGGCGCTGCGAATCGCAATGGCGCCCCAACTCTTCAGCAAGCCCAAGCTCTGTAACGATGAAGAAGAGGCGCCTCGCCAGTCCTTCAATCCGCACGGACAGCGGCATCCCTGCGGCGTGCCCGCGTTCGCGGCTGTAGTCCACCAGGATGGGGTTCTTCTGTATGTGCCGATTCTGAAGACGGGCCGCCATCTTCCGTACATGCGCGGGATTGCAGCGCGTGTCGCGCTCTCCGGTGATGAAGAGCATCGCAGGGTAATTAATGTTTTCGTCGACGTGCTGGTACGGCGAATAACCAAGCAATACAGAAAAGTCCTCAGCGTCATCCGCCGTTCCAAACTCGTCTGCCCACACGACGGCGCGGTCGAAGAGATGGTAGCGGACCATATCGAGCAGCGGCGACAGGCAGAGCACGGCGCCATAGAGATCGGGACGCTGTGTGACTGCGGCGGCCACCAGAAGCCCGGAGAACGACCCACCAAAGATGGCCAGTCGCCGCGGCGTCGTGATCCGTTGGTCGATTAGCCACTGCGAGGCTGCGAGGAAGTCATCGATGGAGTTCTGCCGATTTCTCCTGCGCCCGGCTTCGTGCCATTTCCTGCCAAATTCTCCGCCGCCCCGAATGAGAGGGAGCGCAAAGACGAAACCTAACTCCAGAAGGATGGAGACAAACACCGTGAACTGCGGCAGCATACAAAAACCGGAGGCTCCATAGGCCGTAAGGATAACCGGCCGTTGCTTGCTCTGGAGAGGATTACTGCTCGCGACCAGCCACATGGGAATCGATGTTCCGTCTCTGGAGGTGCAGGTTGCGCGTTTGACGTCATAGCTATCCGCCGCAGAGCGAATGTCCTTGCGAAAGACCAATTCGGAGCTTCGGTCCTCGGGGTGATAACGGAAGACGGCCGGAGGCTGGTGAAAGGACTCTGTGATATAGAAGAGGCCGTCCACGTTCTGGCTGTAGGCTGGGCATAGCTGCGGCGTGACCCTCTGATCGATGGGCAACTCGCCGAGGTGTTCTCCGGAAAAACTCCAGATACGGATGACCGGCTCGCCCTCAATCACGTAGCCGGCGTAGAGTCGATCGCCGATGACCGCGATTTGCCTGATTTCCTCTCCCGTGTCCGGAATCACCGTCCGGAGCCGTGCTCCGCTTGGGGAAAGACAGATAAGCTCACCGTTGGGCGCAGATTCCCAGCTCTGGACGAAGATCTCGCCGTTGCGAAGCATCGCCGAGAATGGTGTGCTCCTTCCCGTGCAGACGCATTGCCAGTGCGGCGTCATGGACTGCTCGGCGACATAAAGGCTGGCTGTATACGTTCCGTCGTGCCGTTCATAGTGAATGCAGCCGAGGTGACTATCGTCGCCGATTAAGACCAGTTTGCTATCGGGAGACCTCGTTACGCGAAAGAGGATGGGATCGTCATCCGGCGATGCGCCAAAAGCATGGTAGCGGACGACGTGCTCGTTGCAACCGCTCTCAGGCGGCGTTGCTGGCTCATGGCAGTAGTAGAAACCTCGGTTCCCAGAAGCGAAGACAAAACCCCGCGCGTAGCCGGTAGGCAGAAAGTCCTCAAGGATACGTCCTTGCCGTACATCGACGATGCGAATGGCGCGAGTGTGCTCGCCGCCAATCCGGTGTTCGTAAGCAAGCAGCGCCGCGTCTCTGGAGATGCGGCAAATCAGCACAGTGGCGAACGGGCCATCTTTCGATGGATCGACGAGTATCCGTTCTTCGGCCTCTCCGGGACCGCGAGCGCGGATGCTGTATTGCTCGCTCTCTGCATCTCGCCACCGATAGAAGAACGTTCCATTCACGGAGCAGGGCTGATCGAGGTCGGCGCACACGAGGTACTCCCGGACGCGGTCACGGAAGAAATCAAGGAGCGGATCTCCGGCGAAGTAGCGATCCAGTTGCGCCCGCTGCGCGTCGATCCACGCGCGGGTTTCGGGCAACGTGCTGTCTTCAAGCCAGCGATAGGGATCGTGAACGGGCGTCCCGTGCAGGGTTTCTACCACCTCTTCAAACGGCGATGAAGTGACTAGCATAGCGCCTCCATCAAAGTGTTTTCGTTGGCAAGCCGTTCCATGATCCTCGCCATACTCCGGTGGTAGCCGGCCAGATGTGCATCCTCGAAGTCGGGATGCTCCAGCCACGTTCCATGCGCATAGAAATACGAGAGAACCGCGAGGAGAGGAGAAAGAGCCAGTGCGTGCTCTACGGTGGATGCGCCAAGCCTGTCCATCCAGCACTGGCCATAGAGGCTGCGGAGTTCCGGTATCCATTCGACTGCTTCAGATCGGCAGCGCTCGAGGTGAGAACAGAACTGTTGCAGCGTGAGGAACGGATTGCCGAGATAGGCCTCCGCCCAATCGGAGAAGACACACGTGCTTCCGTCGAAGAGAATGCTTCCTGGGCTGATGTCGTTGTGAAGCAGCGTATCCGGGATGGGCAATTCGAGGGTTGCGGCGCAGGTCTCTTTCAGAATTTCTCCGAGCGCGACGAGACGCTCCCGGCTCATCGGCGCAACCTTTGTCGAGGTCTGCCGGCGCATCGCTTCGTCAAGGTAGTCAATGATCGCGTCAATCTGCGCGAGCAGCACATGAAGCCGGTGGTCATGGCATCCGTGCGCCAGCAAGGCAGCTTCTTGTCCAACCCATCGCTGCTGCAGTTCAGCCAGGCGCACCAGCGCAATTTTTGCGGTCGCCAGGCTGAGGGAGTGATAGAGCGACTGCCCGTGCTCCTCCATCACCCAGGCATTCCAGTCCGGACGCGCCGCTACGATGCGTGGAAGATATTCGGGAGTACGTGACGCAAGAAACGTCGTGATGGCGTATTCATGGGTGTTGGGATGGCCGGTGGCCTTCAACCAGTACGCGGGCGGACGCTCAGTGTCGAATCGGATGAGCTGAAACTGTCCGCTGGCATTCAACTGAGACGTTTTTCCAGTAAACGGGATTCTGCCAGCGGGGACGGACGCCTGAATCCATGTCAGCGCTTCGTCAAGCCATCCGAGACGAGAAAACGGCTCGCTGTCAGGAACGTGGTTATGAAGGATTCTGTCGAGCGGGTTCTTCAGCCCGGACGGTAACTGTTCTACGATCATGCTGCCTGGAACCGGCGTCAGTTCGGAACTGGTCACGGGCGACCGAACCTCCACAATCGCAAGAAGGCCGGATGAGAAATCATCTCGCACACAGGAAAGCAGAAGGCTCGCAAGATGCCATCGATCCGCGATGGCGCCGGTCACGGATTCTCCCAAGCGCGTCCAGGGTGGAATCACGATGCGTGGTAACGATGGACTCTGGGCGCCGTCTTCCACGAGAATCTCGCCAGAAGGCAAAATCATGGCGACCTGACACACTATGCCTTCGCGATCTACTTCCGGCATGGTCATTGTGCATCCTCCACAGACGCAGTGTCGTTCCGTAGCAGATGGAATTCAGCGCGGACTCCATCTGCTGGTTCATGCTGCTCAAGGCTGGCCTGGGGGGCGCAGGCGGCGATGCTTCGGAGAAAAATCTCCATGGCGGCGAGCCGTTGGAATGCTGGCCATGAATCGGTATCCTGTCCGCTCGTAATCCGCTCGACTGACCGCTGCAATTCTTTGAGATCGATCCACCCGTTGACCGCGACCAGGGGATCAGCAAAGAGCGCTCGAATCGCCGCCGGGGAGTTCTGCAGGACAGCGAGCGGCTGGCGAGCGATAAAGCCCTTGCGCTTTCTCTCCAGAATTTCCTCGGGAACGATGCCTGCGAGGGCGCGCCGCATCATGGCCCGGCGTCTGCCGGGCTGGACAAGCTGCTCTCTTGGAACGCGGAGCAGGAAATCGACCAAGTCTCTGTCAAGATATGGATAGCGATACTCGTAGCGGGAAAAGAACTCCGGATTGTGGCTTGGCAAAGACTCCAGTACGGACAACCACGCGCGTCCAGCGAAGATAGCGGACGGACAAAGGCCGAAAAGGCGCTCTGAATCTGGGGTATACGAAGGCAGCTCCTCCAATAGCCGGTTCAGCCGCGGGCTCATCCATGAAGGAGGTGGCACCCGGTCCGAATGCATGGGGAGATACAAAGCACAAGTGGACCGGAAAACGTCCGCGAGCATGTGGAAGACGGGGGTATGTGTTTTTACGCACCACCGCGTCGCCTTGCGGAACAGCCCCACAAGGTCACCGGCTGCCAGCGTGTCCGACAACTCCGGGATCGGGGTGGGAACTCCGCCCAGCAATTCGTCACCGCCAATGCCCGAGAGAAGGACGCGGTAGCCATAGGACTGGAGTTGCTCATAAAGCCGCTGCTCGTGCTCCCAGGATTCTTTATCGAAGCCGGGCCAACGGTAGAATACTTCGCCTGAAGCGCTTGCGGCAGGCTGGAAGCTGCGGCGAGGGATCGAGACATTGACGTGGAGGCCAGTTTGTCCACGGTGGGCTTCGGTGATGGTGAAGTAAGGCTTCTCGTTCCAGGATGGTTCCGTGTCGTCGTAATAGGAGACCGTATCGAGAAGGGTGCTGTGCGGATCAGCTTGCCAACGCAAGTGATCTGACATGCAGACAATGGAGGTCGAATCCATGCCGCCGCTCAGTTGTGCCAGAATGGGTTCTCCCTGTGCGGCGCGACGTGCTACCGACTGTCCAAAGAGATGAAGGAAGTGCGCGTCGTAGTCACCGCTATTCTTGTAGCGGATGCGGTCGTTCGCGATCCAGCTCCAATGGCGCTTGAGCGTCAGACTGCGTTCGCTGGCGATAAGAACATGGGCTGGAGGCACTGCGCGAATGTTTGCGTAGGGCGTCCGGTCCTGCCTTGGCGCCCCGGCAAGGTACGCAGCCACATAGGTTTCGTCCACTGTTTGCTCTGCGTTGCCGGCAAAGAAGGTATCGACATAGGTCGCCCAAACCAGAGAGTCCTTTCGCTTCTGGAAATAGAGCGTTCTCGTTCCGGCATGATCTCGCGCCAGATACAGGCGTTTGCTTCTGGCGTCCCACAGCGCGAGCGCCCAATCTCCAACGAAGCAGCGAAAGCACTCATCGTTCCATTGCCGGTAGGCCGCAAGGACCAGTTCTGAATCCGTGGCTGCCGCGTCTTCGACGTGCAAGGTCTCACGCAGGGTCTCATGGTTGTCGAGCCGTCCATCGAAAGTGAGCAGATTCCCTGCATGATCGCGCCGCGGCTGTTGCTCAAGAGCGGACCGGCTAGTTGTGGAATAAGGCTGAAATCCCATTCCCACACATCCAGCCGCTATCGCAATTGTTCCTTCGGGCGCATATCGCGAAGTAGTGCTGCCAAACTCGCGCAATTGCTGATCGAGAACGATGCCATCATGTTGTTTGAGAATTCCGAAGAGTATGCTCATGATGCCCTCCTGCTCAGCAGCGCTCCAGCGGTTGAAAAATTTCTGCGACATAGGGCTTATCGTTGACGACGGCGCCGTCCACCTCGACCCAGGCGTGGGCTTGAAAGGGCAGGACCTGTGCGCCGATCACCATCTCGGCGCTCCAACCATGATGCCGCAAGAGCCTCGCCGTCGCAGCGGACCGTTGCAGGCAGAGCACGCGCTTGAAATAGAACACGCAGGCGAGATCCATCGCTTCACATAGTTTCTCTTTCGGGATCAATCGAGTCGATGCAATTGCACGAACAGCCGTATTACCTACGATCCTGCGAAGCGATTTGAACGCACGGAACCGAATGATCCACTCGAAGTAGAGCAACAGAAGCCAGCTTTCAAAAACGAGACGCTTCATCGAGGTCTCCCTTCGGCGAACCAGCGTGTGTATGTGCCACCGCACCGCCTCCGCATGAATAGGAGGACAGTTTTGCTTTCTCCATGCAGGCAACGAATTCCAGCAGGTCATATCTAATTGCGGTTACTTCTTCGCCGGTTTCACGCGCCAGATTTTGCGCGATCGTGTCCACATCTTCACCGCGTTCCAACCCCTGCCACACAAACGCTCCCGTAGAATTGAGCGTTGTGATCGTGCCCGCCGCGGAATTTAGAATGACAGCGCCATCCTGATTCGCAATGGTTCGTAAATGAGTGCCGGAATCTCTCATGCGCGTCTCCTCGCAAATCCGGCCCACTTGAAACAGGCCGGAATGAGACAGAGCTTAGCGCGAATTACGATGTTTGCAGATGAAAATTGCGGAGATGGCCAAACTTACTCTCGCGGACAAAATCCAAAGGGGTTGCACCACTTGAAAGCTACATCCGTGGTGCAATGGCAAGATGCCATTTTGGCCAAAATTACATCGTGGGATGACAGATGCTTCCGATGACGCTGTTAGACCGGAATGAGAACGCAGCTTGCGCGCCATAAATCTTTAAGTTCATCCTTGGCGAGCGTAGTTTTCGAGCCATACCCGTGGGCGCTGGATAGCAGCGCGTATTTAGCGCCGTCTCTTTCGAGATAGCCGCAGATGGCATTCAATCCTCTGCGAAGCACGTAGATGGGGCGTGACCATCCGGTCTTTTTCTGTTCGCTCTGAACGTCGGGAATCGCCGGAGTTTTTTCGAGAAACATCCACGAGCCAGGCGCAAATGCGGGATCGAGACCTTGAATTGCGCACCCGTTGGCTAAGCGCAGCGCCCGGTCGCTCCACAGATGCAATTCGGGGAATTTAACAGACAACAGCGGAGCCCATTCGACAAGTTCGCTCCGATATACATCCCACGCTTTGACAGGTTGGGGCAAACGCACTGCTGGAGTTGCCGCCAATACATCAGCCCACTGCTTGGCGCTAAGCAGAGTTTCCAAAGAGAAACGGCCCGTATCGGTAACGAGAGATCCTCCCGTTCTGAGCGCGTCCGTGTAGCGCGCAAAGTTTGCCACCGTGAAATAGATCAAGGAATCCACGTGCGGTTCTGAAAGCGTAAATGCTCGATACCGGCGCTCCGTCCGCTGACTCGGACTGGAACCAAAAACCGCCCGGAAGGCCTCTCGAACCAACTGTTCATCCTTCTTCGTCCTATTGAATCGCTTATGCCCGGTTGCGAAAAGAACGTTTCTCGTCAGTTGTTCCATGGGTAAAATCAGATCGGCGCAATTGTCACAGAGTGGAAGGGAATACCGCGAGGGATACTCGGGTAAGGGAAGCTTCAAAGCAAACATCCGGGCGCGCCCCACGATCCGCGCCGCGCCGGGATAGTCGAAGCTCTGAGGACCGAGATACGTTCTTTCCGAAGTGAGCAATTGCAGTTTGCCGCGTGATACGACGCAGCGGCTGCAGCGGTAGCCATTGCCGAATTGAAGCAGATAGATCACGCGCGGATTCGGATGAAATTTTTCATCCTCCGCGATGGGTTCCACTAAAGCCATTGATCCAGGTGGAAGGCTTGATCCAAGACTGTCCTCTGTCCCAACATGAACGAAGAAGATGCCCGGCCGAAGCCAGCCCGTCTCTTCCAGAACCCGTATAGGAATGCCGGTTTGCCATTTGGTTACTATGTCTCCCAACATTCCGCTAAACTCGGATATTTCTTCCGATGCGAATTCCAGCGGCAGATCAATAAGCCGGTCACGCTCGAACGGATATGACTCAATGATGTGAGTACGCCCACCATTGAGCCGCAAGTCGTATTCCCGGATTTTTGCCAGGTTGTAACCAAACAGGCGGTGCGCTCCATCATTCGTCAGTCTTGCAATATCGGCCACTTCATCGACCGCGGTGAGCGTGGGGTGTTCTTTGGTGCGCGGGAGATTTGAAAGGAGATCCTTGATCCCGACCTCGCGCCGCTCGTAGGCGCGGCTCTCCTGTTCGTCGGCAGGCCTGATTTGACGATAAAGATCGCGTATGTGGATTAAGGCATCAGCAATCTCACCACGGGTGACAGGTCTATACATAACGATGTCCCCTTTTTTGAGAGTCTCAGCACGTTACCTGCGTAATCGCAGATGAACGACAGATGAATTGAACGAGTCACCGTAAGACCTTGATCTTCTTGACGACAAGCCATCTTCTCTGAAAATAATCCCGCGTGGGCGGGAGACATCATTGTTGAACGTTCCCGTTGCATGACGTAGCTGACCTTTCTTCACCGCGCGCCGCAATACGGCGCAGGTGAAACATCACGGGGAAGAAATCGCCTTCTGGAAATACCCATGATCCATTTTTCCGGTCTTATAGCAAGTCTGCCTTTCTGAGTCTGAGATTGCAAGCCAAACGAAAACGCGGACGACGACAAAAGCGCAAGGACTTCAACAAGTCGACGAGCGAACAGACTTTTGGAGCGCACGGCGATGTAGTCCATTGCTCAATCGACCGGAAACCATGCTGGCGAGCCAGCGCGGCGAACTGCGCATAGTGCCGAATCGCCTGCATGAGCAGATGCACAAAAATCGTGCGCCGTGGAACGCGGGTTGAGCCGCCTTTGCGGGCCGCAACGGCAAACCATTCGTTCCAGAACCTGCCTTCTTGATCTTTTAGTTCAGCTAAGAAGTCCATCCCGTTCGTGGGCTTCAAACATACTCTCCACTGAATCGGACAGTATCCGTTACTTCTCAAACCTGAGAAGGCGTTCTGCGCACCGTAGTCTGACGGCTGCGATATGTTTTTCTGCGATAGAGCGTGTCGCCCGCATTTCGTGTAAAAGCGACAAGACTTGCCGCGCACGATCACGAACGCCATCCGCGACTGCAGTGCTATTTTGGTCAAGTTTTTAATTCAAGGAATATGATTACGATCATGTTTCTCCACCGTTTTAATTCACAATCCATTCATATGTCTGCGATTTCTATGACTTGCCCTCCAAGACCAACTGCCTAACATTTTTCTGCGAAAAACTTGACTCTATGGGGCGTCGGGAATCCCCACAGCCGGAGTCCGTGTTGGCGCGGCGAGACCGACAAAAATGATAAGTGTGTTTCCGCCAAAGTTCGAAACCCAGACGTTCCCACTGGCATCCACCGCAATGCCGAACGGCCCATTCAACCCTGTGTCCGTGCCATACCCATTCAGCGGGGCGGCCACGGTGCCGACTTGACCGCTGCCGGCTCCATAAATTTCGTCAATCGAATTGCCTTGAAAATTTGTAATCCAGATATTCCCAGCTCCATCGATAGCGATTCCACTGGGGTGATTCACACTTGATGCTGTATATCCGGATGACACCACTGTGCCTGATGTAGTCACTTGGCTAACGCTGTTGCCGAAGTAATTGGCGACCCAAACGTTGTTATACTGATCTACCGCTATCCCGGAGGCTCCGTCGCAACAGGAGACGGACTTGACAACTGAGCCATCCAGAGAGATCTCCGTAATGGTAGTGGAACTTTGGTTGGCGAACCACGCATTGTGATTCCCATCGACCACGACCGCCGCGGGAAAAGCCATCGAACCCGAACCGTAGCCCGAAGTGCCCGACAGTGACGAACCGCTTGAACTGAGTAATGTTCCAGATGAATCGCCGTCATTTGCCACCCAGATATCCCCATTGGTATCCGCCGCCAAGGCATCAGGAAAGCTGAGGCCGCCTTGGTAATAGCCGCTGGCACCAGAAAGGAACTGCCCAGAAGAACTCAGTTCCGTCACTGTACCATGGCCGCTATTCACTGCGTAGGGGCTCTCTTCGTTACTAACCCACACATTGTCCTTGTTGTCTACGGTTAGCCCATAACTCTCCTGCAAACCGCCGCCCGTGTATCCAGCAGATGACGAAAAAGCGGTGCCTGTTGAGGAAAGTTTTGTAAGCGTATCGTAGTAATTCGCCGCCCAGATGCTCCCGGCGGAATCGAGCGCAATTGCCGTCGGGCCGTTCAACCCGCCGCCCGTGTAGCTGATCGCCAATGTCCAATCTTTTGGCGTTGCACTCAGCACGGGCTTGAAAGGCCACGTCGCGGGCGCAAGAGCAAAGAGCGCGGCTGCGTTGCTTGCCGGATTGCGAACGATATTCAACAACGCGTCCAAGGTATTGGAGGGCATGCTCCCGTATGCTGGAGTAGCGGCGCTGAACAGCGAACTGCAAGCACTATTGGTTGCCGAGCTGACGCACTTCGACAAGATTCCGGCCAGCGTATTGAGCTTGGATGAAGGCACAATAGCCCCTGTGGGAGCGGCACTGCCGGGAGAAGTTCCCATGGCCGGATCAACCAGATTCAGTACATTGGCGAATGCGTTTTGGAGACCTTGGCTGTTCGTCGAAGTTGCGCCAATCTCCGCGTTCGAACCAAGAAAGCCTGCCAGCGCATAGACCGCCGCTACAGTGGATACTTCGTTGATGGTCACAACGGTAGACGAACTAATGCCACTGCACGGGCCTATCGCCGCCAATAAAACGATCTGCGAATTGACGGCGTTCTGCCCCGCATTCCCGCCCTTGGCGACGAGATAAATCTGGCTGCTGTCGGAAGGACATGCGTAGTCGCTTCCGATGGAAAAGCTGCCGTCCTCTGCCGTATCGACAGAAGAATTCAGCAGAGACGATGCTCCAGTGCCGTAGCCCGTGCTTCCTGCCGCATACATCTCGATGGCCGCATTCGCGATGGCTTGCTGGCCGCTCATCAGCTTGCCGGTGAACGAAACGCCATCCTGCTGCGAAGATGATCGAACTATAGACCCGCCACAGCCAACGAGCGCACAGGCGGCGGCGATCAACCATATTCCAGGAGGACGAATGATTCTCAACGCAAGTGTTCTACGCAGCACTGGGCTTGTATCTCCTATTGGAAGTTCTTACTGAGTTCAAGAAAATCTACTTCGCTCATAAAGTTCTGCAATTCAGCCTTCAATTCTTGCTGGGTGACGTTCTTACTGGCCTCTCCTTCCGGCCTTTCCACACGCACCAGAAACGGAACCGCGTGCTTCTTCTCCCCACCCAGAGGGCCCAGATCAGGAGGTAGGAACAAAATCCATGCACGCGCATTTGTAGACGAGGGCGCAATGCAACTGGAAGGCGTACAGGCTGCAGTAGCCAATATCATGTCGCTGATGCCGTCATTGTAATAGGCAGTGTCAAAGGACATCTGTTTACCCAGTGTGGCAAAGCTTCGAGTGGCCCGCGATTCGGGATCGAGACCGCGAATTAGCCGGCAATCTTGAGCATTGTGGAAGCCTGGAGCGATCCAGACGGCAAGCACAACTTCATGGCCAGTTTTTCGGGAGGTATAGGCGCCATCTTCCAGCGCCGTGACATTCCCATTTTTCTCAGTCCAGGTGCGGTTCAACTGATAGCTGCCGAAACTGTCGGGCAATCTGTGACTGGCAAAAACCGCTTGGGAGGAACGGGGCTGGGCCGCCATCTGCACGCCATACAGTGTGACAGTGACCAGAACGAGGAACGCAAAAGCGGTGGCTCGCCCGAAAATGGGCCTCGGCTTATCAATCTCCGGGGCAGGCAGCAAGGCAAAGATCGTTTCCGCCTTCGGTTCCTTATTCAGAACCACAAACATCACAAACAAAGCACTCGCCACCGGGAAGAGACAGCCTCCAATCGCATAGTCGGCCTGCTTTGCCACACTTTCGAGCCATGAATGTCCTAATGCAACACGGTAGTAAAGCACCAGTGCGCATAGCCGGATCAGGTTGAACAAGTAGCCGAGCATAACCGCTCCAGCAACTGTAGATGCCCACCGCACCGGAGAAAGCCTCTTCCAGTAGCCCAGAATCAGTGCAATGTAGCCCAGAGTGACCGCTCCGCGGATGCCGTCGCACCCGGGAGCGATAAACATTCCAAAGTCGGGCGAGAACATCAACTGCAATTGTGTGTTGCTCGGAGCAAAGTGAATCACCGTTGCAAACGAGCGGGCGATCTGGGCGGACACTCGCTGCAAGGGCATATCGAGAAGCATGGCTGCGTTCGTGGGCAGTGGATTCACCAGCAGCAGCAGGATCAGCGGAAACAAGGCCTTCCGCCAAACGCGAAAGCCCGCGAAGAGCAGAATCACTCCCGTGCCATAAAGAAAGAATGACAAACCCGCAGGTATCAGTCCGACGCCAAACAGCGATCCCAGGCGCAAGATGGCCACCAATCTGTTATTGGTATGTAACAAGCTAAGCACGACCGACGCAACGAACACTGGGAAACCCCACCAGCTGCCGCGCAACTGCCAGCCTTCCTGTCTCCACACACGCAATGTCAAAAACAGGCTGACAGGGGGGGAAAACATTCCGATAGAACGGAGCGGATCACCCATCCACATTGACCACAAAGGCGCAAAGAGAGGATAAAGTGTAAAAATACCGGCCGCGCTCATTAAGGCGATAGTGATCCACGTCCTTCGTCTCGGACGCTGGCCGAAACCGGGTTGTAGTGGAATGGAATTACGCTCGGTTGCTACTTCAGAAGGTATTTCTTCCTCAAGCACTGAGCACGCAAAACTGATTTGAAGCATGACTATCCTTTATCATCATTGGTTGACAGGAAGATTAAAAGTGCCGCCTTGGAAATGGCGCTTCGAATTCTTTCATACCCTTCCTTTGTTCAAGCCAAGCTCAATGTGTATTGTTTTCTGCCTTCGTTGTAGAAGGCGATATACGCAGTTGCTCTTTTAGCCACCACTTCTGGCCCGTCCATGCTCTAATCTGAGCAGTCGTATCCTTGTACTGGACGACAGCATCCACGCCAGGAACACTTGCAGCAAGTTTTCCTTGAGCAGTTTTTGGTGTAACCGGATCGCCTATCACCTGTTCAACACGAACTCTACCTGCCTTCAACTGCGGCAGGTAGAGCAACGGGTCCAGCATCGCCACCTTTGTAAGGAACTCCGGCTTGAGATAATTGGCGCGCTCGTCTTCGGGTATGATCGGCGACTCTTTTAGCCAATCCGGCCAATCACCCCACAGATTGATTGTGTCGACAAACGCTATTCTGGAATCTGCGGCGGCAGCGAGAATCGCGATTGTTCCTCCCGATCCTTGTCCAAGCATACCGACCTCTGTGGTGTCGATGTCTCCACGGGTGGCGAGATAGTCGATAATCATCTGGACATCGTGTGTCGATGTTCCCAAAGACTCCTGAAGTTCGCTGATGAACCATTCCCGCATGGGCCGAGTGTGATAGCGTTGCCCGGTCAAAGCGGAAACAAAGCCTACTGCTGCAAATCCATCTTTAGTCACGTATTTGCACCAGGCATCTTGCCGAAAGCGGTCCGTGTCAGCGGGAAAGCTATACAGATAGAGAATGACTGGCGGCTTCTCCACGCCATGGGGGCGAATCACATATAAGTCAATAGGGTCACCGCCTCGCCATTGAACGCGTAGCAGTTCGCTCGTATATTCTGGAAGTTCCGACTTTCCAATAACTGCCCAAGCGATTGCGGGCGGCTTCAGACCGCTCTTCTCTGCGGAGAGCGTCGTCCAGTCTTCCGCCTTTGGCGCTGTGGCTGAGGGCATGGACGATGCCTTGTTCTCCACGTTCTCTTTCTGCCTTGTAGTTTGCACTGTCTGCGCAAAGCATAGATTCAATCCCATAGCAAATAGCGCCGTTGCAAGAACCAAGTTGCGACCCATCGAATACTCCTGATATCGGATTCAGCGTGGCTTCCGTCATTGAAGACATTGTCTGATTGCGGTAATAAGCGCTGCGCGTTATGAAAAATAGGGAAAGTCCCGCTGGTTTGCGGGACTTTCCTTGAGGACGCACCTGTTGACATAACGAACACGTTTAGTTGCGTTCGCCGGTTTGTCCGTCGGTGGTGCTGTTAGCCGTGCAATAGGTCTGATCGGCAGAAACCGTGAGAATGACACCACCTACATCGCCGCCCGCTTCGGTGGTGCTGCAGGACCCCCCCGAGCCGTTGGCAGGAACGCTGGAAACCGGGAAGCTAATGCTCGGAGGCGCAAAATGAGAACGAATGCGGGACATTGACGCGATCGGCACAAAGTCGGGCTGCGAGCTGAGCGCTGCAAAGTCTTGCGATGCGCTGGTGATATCCGCGACCGCAGTCGTAACGGCTGAGGAAGCAGTTCCCAGGTTGACCAAGCGCAGGAAGGACCAGATGGGATATGTTCCGTCGATAACGTGCGCAAAGTTCACGTCAGTCAGCAGGCTGTTGCTGCTGGTTGGAAGTTCGCCACTGGTGGTCGAATAGCTGGTCACCAGCGGATCAACGCCATCGATTTCAAGGTACTTGGCATTGGCCGAAGTCGCGTTTTTGAAGTTAGCCGTGCTCCAGAATGCGTAGCCGAGGGTATCGGTGGTCTGCGCTGTGGAGGTATCGAGCGGCGCGGGAAGAGTCAGCACAGTTGAAATCATCTGTCCGGTGCCGATCACGCGGTTGCGGTAGGCGCTTGTGTCGTCGTTGCTTGCAATGTTCAACGGGTTGGAGAGAACAGCCGTTCCAGAGCAGTTCTTCTGGGCAGCTATTTGATTCACGCCCACATCCTGCGAGGTTTCCAGCACGGTGGTGTTTGGAACATTGTATTCCATTGTGTTGTAGGTTCCAGAGAGCGGTTCGCGGATCAAAACGGTTGTGGGATAAATCCCCGAGATGCCAGTGCTGCCATCGCTGGTCTTACCGTAGGTTCCATCAAGGAAGTGAGCCAGGTCGGTGTGCAAGATATTGGTGAACGACGTCGATCCGAAGCCACTCGTGTTACCCGGGTTTACGAAAACCACGATGGGCACGGCTCCCACCTTGGTTACCGCAAAAGAACCGGAGGTGGTCGGAAGAGTGAAATTGGTTACATGAAAGCTGCTGGAGCTGTATTCGCTCTTGATCGCGGTTCCGCCGGAGGTATAGCCGAGGCCAAGATACTGAGAACTGTCGACAGCCGTGTTGCAACCCGTGGTTGCGCGCAGCGTGGCGAACGCTGCGTCTTCAGGGCGGATATCCGTCCCGGCCACGCTCACGACACTGCCACTGAGCGCAGTCCAAACAGTGGTAGGAAGAGCTACTTCTCCCGACGTACCAAAGATCAGACCGCTGGTCGAAAGACTGGTTGGGCTGGTGGCGCTGGAAGTTGCGCCGATGGTGCAGGCATTGAAGAGGCAGCGGTCTCCCACCGTCGAGTCGGTCTGCAGGTAGGCATAAATAGTGGTGGATGAGCTGGCCGCGCAATTTGTCGACGAGGGTGCGAGCTTTGCGCTAACAGGCGTCCAAGCGATCCAACTGTTGCCGCTTTCGGTCTGGCTGGTGGTCGGATCGGTGGCGCTGATAACGCTGCTGTTGTTGCTCCAGACGCAGGTAGCGCCAAGGCCCGCGAGGGTGGCACTTGTTGAGGAACCAGCCGCCTGCCCAAGTTCAAGGAAGAGGGCTGAAGAACCGATCCCGTTGAAAACTACGGTTTGAGCGTTTGCGACGGCCGTGAGCGCGATCAGCGCTGCAGCGATTCCGAAGAGATTCTTCATCATTCGCATTTTCTGCTCCATAAAGCTTCTGTTAACCGCGGCGGCGAACACTCAGGCGGATAGTAACCGTTGATAGGAGGGAGGTGTACGCCGCGAATTGGATTCTCCAGATCATCCTTTCCGCCGCGCCGGCGCAAAGCCTGTCTGGCCTTTTCTGCATATATAACGCCGGAAACATTGATTTCCAAACTAGCAAAAGCGCGAATTCATTAAGGAATCACAGCGTATTCACAGAGCTTTGTTGAGTAACCCAACTAACTCGATGAGTCATACGGAAGAAGCCTTGAGTATTCTGTGAGTTAGCAGCATTTCGTCATCGACGCAGTGCGGCTTTGAAGGCGCGTAGATGGCTAGAATTGGTTCTAACCCGTCCATTAGTTCCTTGATGGAATGTCTTTTCATCAACTTACATTTCATCGGAGGCTAAAACCTGCTTTTATCGCGCGCTGAAGGGACGGGAATAAGCTCCTGTCCCTTCACAACACGTGAGTTTCAATTACTTCTGTTTTCCGCGTCCGCGCGAGTCCCAGCGATTTTTGAGCTGGGCAACAACTACGCCTGCCGCGCCCGTCAGGGCGAGAATGGCGGTGGGGTTTTCCGGTGAATCTCCGCAGCCTGTCTGCGCATACAGAGGCGCAACCGAAGCGAGGGCGAATACAGCCAGAACGAGAGCATACTTCTTCATGATCCTTCTCCTTGAATGCAATAGTTGTTAGTTCGTCACGAATGACTTCCCATCCCGCATGGCGACGGGAAGCCGCCTTTACGGTTTTTCGCCCAAATTGCTGTTCAACAGCCCCGCAACCAGCGGAGTCGGTGCGGGTACGCCGATACCGACAAATTCAGTTAACTGGCCGCCCTGTCCTTCGCTGGTACCTTCGTTGTATGAACCACCTGCAACCCAGACATTGCCCGAACTGTCCACCGCCGTGCTGAGCTGGATAGTATTGCCAGCACTATAGAGCGGGTAAAGACCTATCCCGTCATTGCTTATATAACCCATTGTTGGGGACAAAGCCTTCGTATTAGCATTGTTGACTTCGAACAGGCCAATCTTGCGGCCAGTTGCGGCACCCACGCTCCACACGTTTCCAGCCCCATCGACGGTGACTGAACTCATGGTGTCTGGTGCCCCGGTAGTATCGTCGGTCTTACCTGTCGGGTTGAAGACCGTCGGATTGTATGTACCTCCGTCCAGCGTAGTCTGATCGGTGACTCCGCTAATATCAAGCATCTTCGCAATTCCGTAGGGTGGAGGATATGCGATGCTCCAGCCGTTTTTTGAACTGTCAATCGCCAGATTTGAGTAGCTATTCGACATTACATAGTTACTATTGCTATACGGTCCCCCAGTTACGCTTCCATCGGAAGTACTGAATAGGACAAGAGAGAAGCTATACGGGTTATCGCTGCCATACCCGTTATCATAAGTCCACAGGTTTCCGTCCTGATCAACAGCAAGATAGGACGGGCATGTGGTATTGTCCGAGTATGTGTCTGTGGTAACCGAACTCGTAATAGAGCTGCCGGAACCAGAAAGACCCATGATGCTGCCACCCCAGGCGGAACCGGCGAAACACGTGCTACCTACATTCGAGGAAACCCAAACAGTGTTATTGGCGTCCACAGCAATGCCATACAGATTCGGGATAAGAAGTACATTGTTTGTAAACTGCGTCGTTGCTGTGCCGTACTGCGCAGTGTTGCTTTTGTCAATCACAGTCACACTACCCGTTGTAACGCTAGTGGCTGTGGGGGCATTGCCAATCCACGCATATCCGTATTTGTCGATGGCGATGCTCTGCGGGTTTTGAATGCCGTTGCCCGTATACCCTCCCAAGCTCGCCGAACTGGAGCCCGAAGGCGAGATTGGCGCACCCAGGTTATTGAAGACGGCCACCGATCCCCCAGCGGTTGTCAGTGTGCTACTGCCAATGGTAGGCACCCAGATATTGCCGTCTGCGTCGATAGCGATGCCCGTCGTCATCGGGTACTTTGAATTCGCGCCACCTAGGCCGGCTCCCTGGTAGATGATGGGCAGCGCCCAATCCGTGAGGGCAGATGTCTGAGTTGTTGTCAATGTTGGCTGGAAGACAACGTTGGCCGTGATGAGGCCGGCGATGCTGCTGACATTGTTGCCTGGATACTGCGCAATATTCAGCGCTGCCTGAAGTGTGTCGGTGGGCTTGACGGAATTTACTGTTGTGTAGGTGAAGAGCTTGCCGCAGTTGGAGGTGGTGTCCGTGGTTGAAGTGGTTCCGGTCGAGTTCACGCATGCGGCCAGAGCGTTGGCCAGAGCGTTGATGCGCGCCTGCGGCACGATGCTGGTGTTATAGTACGCCACGTTGTTGGAAGCATACGCCGGTGTTATGCTGCGCGCCTCCCCGGTCGATATATTCACCAAGTTGTTCACGGTGGCGAAGGCGTTGCTCAGCCCCGTTGTGTTCGAGGATGAGGAGCCCACGTCGGCCGCGTCCGTCATAAACCCGGAAAGCGCATAGGCGGAAGCGACCGTGGTCACCTCGTTGATGTTGATGTAGGTGCTTGAGGTCACACCCGAGCACGGTCCGATTGCCGCCATCAGGCTCAGATTGGAGTTAGTTCCACTGCCCGGATTCCCGCCCGTCGCCACGACATAGAGTTGCTGGTCTGATGTGCATGTATAGGTGCCGGTGAGTGTAAACGTGCCGTCACTTTTAGTCGTGACAGTATTCTCCAGCACGGAGCTCGCACCGCCATAGCCACTGGTCGACGCCGCGTAAAGCGTAACGGTTGCACCGGACACTGGATATTGGCCACCCTTGACGCGGCCTTGCAGCGTTACGCTGGTCGCGGTGCCTGTGGAGGTGGTTGTGGTGCTGCCAGAACTTGAGCTTCCAGTAAGCTGGCTGGAAGTTGCGCCGCATCCGGCAAGAAGCAGCATCCCCGAAGAAGCAAGCAACAGTACACTGGGAAGCAGCCTCCAGCTAGGCAGCCCATTGCTTCGGGACGCATCTGGAAGTAAGTCGCGAATGATCATCGTTTTTCCCTCGTTGTTAAATTGGTTGTGACGGCGTATGCTCCGCTTGCCTTGAGCGCCATCGCTGGAGCCGCACCGCAATCTGGGAATTCTGGAATACACTTGAGCAGATCCTGGGATCAGGCAAGGACGGTAGTTCAATCCTGCTGAAGAACACTCCCATGGATATAACGGTTGACCCTCTCATTTCCCAACCATCTGCATAAAAGTATCTTTGCAAATTTTTAGATTTTCTGGGGGCGGGGGCTGTGGACTATCTACGAGTAAGTATTATTTAACGCCCGCACATCCGCCATTGGCATGAAAATACGATGAAGACCGAGCGAGAAATGGGGAAAACTCCGCAGTTGCCGCAAAATCTTTCCCCAAGGCAGGAGGTATCGCCCGTCGTGACCTTCTCCGCCGGCAAAGCTCAGTTTGATTGCAGGAGATAAATCCCCCACGCCTGGTTTGGAGAACCAACCAGATCCTCGCCAATTAGGAAGATGGCATATTTCCCGTTCAATTGACCGGCAATGGCTACGGCGGAAAAGTTATACGTTTTGCCTGTCGTATTCGCGGCGAAGCCGGACCCGACATACACTGTTACCGCGGGATAAAGACCGTTGTTGGATGGGTCCTGCGCGCCGAAATCAATGGCGAAGTCGCAGTTGCCATAACCTCCGCCAGACTGCACGGCGGTTGCGGCTGGATTGTTGCCGGTGAAGTCGCCGCCATAGAGCATCGTGCTTGTCTGCGTGGCAACGGATACGCAACTCGCTGGTTGGCTGGCGAATCCGAACGACGCCAAAGACGACGACCAGTTACTTCGGGCCGGAGACTCTCCGCTTCCGTAAAAGAAGCCCAGATATTGCGCACCCACAAGTGCGGTTGTGTCGAGCGCTCTGGAGGGCTTGGGCAAGCCGATGGATCCGGTGCCGGCTCCCAGCGCGGTTTCGTAGAAAGCAGTGCTTAACGACGGCACATATGTGCCATTGCCGTTACTCTCGACCAGCAGGCCCGACGGTCCAATGCCGAAGATCCCTGGCGGAGTAACATACTGGCTGCTCCCTGGGTTGGTGATGGTTTCTACCGCTGGAATTGCAACGGTTTCGCCATAGACGGTGGAGGAACAAGCTCCCGTAACGCTGGACGCGGAGGGATTCGAGGGCGATCCGGCAGCGCCGCCAGCCGTGGAGGGCAGCGTGTACTGCTGGATATTGGCCAGCGTGACGGTGCTGCCGCTGGCGCTGATATCGACGCTGCCGTATGCGGTCTCGAGATTTGGATTCCACGTTAGCTGGTCAAGGCCCGTGGTCAACAGTTGTGCAGGCAACGTAACAAACTGAAAAGTCTCGGCTGTGCTCATGGAAGGGCAGGTCACGGCGGGCACAAGCGGAACAAAAGGTTGATTTTGCAGTTGCAGCAATCCACCGTCCTGACTTGCTAATTCCACCGCCCAACCATCGGTGATAACGTTTGTAGAGCTGTCATCATAAGTTAGGTCCAGATCCAGAAGGCCCCGCTTGAGCGTAGTCATACTCCCAGAGTAGTTCACCACTTCGCCACTACTGGAATAGGTCGCTTGCGCGAAAGTCTCAGCCGTATCGTCAATGGAGTACGTTGCCAGCGTTGATGTAGTGACAGCGGCGCCAGCGGCGGTATATTCGTCATTCACAACAGGCGACATATAGAGTTGCGGGCCGCTGGTGGTGGATGTTGGGCTCTTGAACGAGCTGCTGCAACCGGCGAGCGCAACAGCGAGCAACGCCGCTGACAGCGCCACCAGCGCACCTTGCGCCTTTATATGAATTGGAAACATCCTTCGACCACCTCGTCTTTTGTCCACCGTCACACCGATTTTCTGAGACTTCATCGCCTTCTCCTAAAAGCCGAGTTTCAAGCCGAATTGAAAGATGCGTGGATCATGCGCATCGACCGGGTGCAAAAACGAGTTACCGGTGAGGCAACCGGAAGCGCCAGCGGAATAGCCCGTTGTAATATCTCCATAACAGTTGATGACGTTGTTGCCCGTTCTGCCTGGATGACTCGGGTCATAGATGCGGAACTGTGTGTGGTTGAAGACGTTAAAGGCTTCCATTCTGAATTCGAGATCGCTCTGCGCGAAGACCTTGAGGTGCTTGAGCAAGGCCATGTTGAAGTTGATGCGGGAAGGATTGTTCATGCTGTTCCTACCCGCATTGCCAAAGGTGAGGCCGCGCGGCGCTACAAAGGCCGCCGGATTGGCCAGTAGCGGGCCGATGGTCGAAACGCTGGAGGCAGCGGCGACAATGGGCTTGACTCCGTGTGGACTCGATATCACATCCGCATAAGAGCCCACGCCAAGGCCATCTCCAACGCCCGCGTTATCCGAAGCTCCGGTGCCGGCTCCAGAGCCGCCATTGATGACACTGAAAGGCGTTCCCGTTTGATAGGCTGTAATGCCGGAGATCTGCCAACTGTCAAGAAGCGTCTTCAACAGCGAATGGCTCGTGCCTTGGCCTCGCCCCGGCCGTGCGTCAGCATCGGTTTCGTCCGCGCCTGTCAGACTCGTAAATCCATCCAGAAGGTGAATCAGCGGAAGGCTATAGACGTAACTCACGTTGAGCATATGACGCTCGTCAAAATCTGAGCTGCCGCGGTTCGACCTGATGTCGAGCGAATTGGTAAAGTTGGCGCTGGAGCGGTCAGATGAATCGTCAATCGAATGGCTGTAGGTATAAGCCACTCCAATCGTCATGGATTTCGTTGTCTCCCGCAGCGTTCCCTGAAGCGCATGGTAATTGGAATTGGCGATATTCTCGACCGAGATGATATTGCTGAATCCTGGATAGCGCCGAAAGGCGTCGGCACTAATGCCCAGCTGGGTGCCACTGCCGGTGGCAAAGCCTGGGTTACCGGTGCATGCGATCACCATATTGATCCAGCCCGGTGATGTGGGGCCAATACCGGATGAGCTCGTAATGGTCGCTTGCGTGGAAGAAGTAGAGTTGATGCCAGATGTAGAGAAGTAGCTGTAGAGCGCGCCATCGCTGCAAACATCAGCGGTAACAGGCTGACCGGCAGCGAAGGGGTTCAGCCCCGAAGCAAGCGGTGAAAGCTGGTTAAGATCGCGAACTGCGGACAGGTGCGTTCCCTTGGTGCCTACATACGCGAGTTGCGAGATCAGATTCTTGCCGATCTCGCGCTGTACGCTCAGGCTCCACTGCTGCGTGTAGGCATAAGTCGCCTTGGTGGGAATCGACGTAACATTCAGAGGAAAGGTCGCACTGCCAACACTGCTGACACTGCCGCATTGCGTAGTTCCTTCCTGGCATGAAAATCCAATGGTATTATAACCACCATGCTCTAAAGTTGTGCCCTGATACGTTGGCCCGCCGGGGTTGGACTGGGTTTCGCTGAGTACCAGGGGCGCGCTTCCGATCAACGAGCCGACGTTTCCTTCGCTGCCGGTGCCATGCTCCCAGAAGAGGCCATATCCGGCGCGAATGGAGGTTTTACCATCGCCGAAAGGATCCCAGGAAAATCCGATGCGTGGACCTGGATGGAAGACGCTGCTCTTCATGCAGCTATTGGGCACGCCGTTCTTGCCGCACTGCACCAGACCATTGGTAATGGTCGGATCGAGATTGCTGAGGCTGTATGGACCACTTCGATTCAGAGAAACAGGCAGGCCTGTCGTTTTACTGACAAGATAACCATTATTACCGTCCACATAGACGGACCCGCCAACTGATTTATCGTAAGCTTCCGGTCTCCAGTTGTAAGCCGTTTCTTTAGCGTTATACCAGTTTCCGAACAGGCTCACGCGAAGCCCCACATTCAACGTAAGCCGACTGGTCACGCGTATGTCGTCCTGAAGATAAATATCTGCTGATCTATAGCGGTTATAGTACTTCATTTGCCCGCTATCCTGGGTGTAGCTCTTGATCGCCGTCGTGCTGTACGGCGATGACAGACCTGCGTTCGTTATCGCAACTGGCGTAATTCCAGGTCCGGCCAGAAAATCGGCGAAAGCGTTCCCTGATGTGTACTTGGATTGCTGATTGCTGAAGGTAAGCAAGCCTTGCAGATCGCCTGAGTTCGCGCCGCTTACGGCGCTGAGTTCGTTCTGTTGTACATAGGTCGCTTCAAAGCCGGCTTGAAGGGCGTGCTTCCCCCAAGTCTTGCTGAGATCGTCCCGTACGGAATATGTGGGGTTCGCTTGATTCCAAGGAGCATAACCTGTATCCGCGGCGAATCCGCGGCCTCCGTATGCGCCGTTTGTTCCTTGAAATACGAGTCCTGGCATCTTGTTACCGCCATAACCATTGGCGAAGATATAGCCCATCGGGCATTCGGTGATTTGCTGTGCCGCCGCTCCGGTCGATGGAGTATCCCCGGTCACGATCCCGCAGGCCGACTCCACTCCAGGGACCGAGGCTGGATTGTCCAGAGCCGCGGGCCTCAACAGCGACGTTAGCCCTGGACCGCGCTGCGGAGAGAGCGTAATATGCTCGACAACATAACTGAGAGCGGCACGATTCAGGATAGCGTGCGGCAGTGTCTCCGCAAGACTGGCCACCAGATCCAGGCCTGGGCCGAAGAGCCGGTTCTCCACTGTTGGAAAGCTGTTCTGCACCACGCCCCACTGCGGAGCAAGCGTGGTTGTATCCCAGGCATCATGAATATAACGAAAAGACAGTTGCTGGCTCGAAGTAAGTACATGGTCAATGCGAAACAACTCCTCGCGCCAATAGGTGGGAGGAGAAACCGCGGTTACATAACAACGTGACAGGCTGGTTGGATTTGTTGTGTCACATCCAAAAACAGAATTGGCCTCTGGAATGATATTGGTATTGAGAATTGCTCCACTCGTGTACCCGATATTGACGTTTCGAGCAGGAGAATACTTACCACTTGTATTGAGTTCTCCGTGAGGACAGTCCGGATACTTCGTGATGTCCAGGTTATCTACACCACTGCCGGGTACAACCGTCGGGCAAACATCGCTGAAGTCGCCGACACCTGGGTACGTCGTCCCTTCTCCGCGCTCTGCCGCAGTCGGTACAGCCTGGTTATAGTCGACTGGGGTCTTTTCCAACCGCAGCTCCTCCGAGAAAAAGAAGAAGGTCTTATCTTTCTTCGCGTTGTATCTCCCCGGAATATAGAGCGGACCGCCGATCGTTCCACCGTAATCCTGCCTTCTGTATAGAGGCGTTCGGCCCGCCTGATCAAAATAGTTTCTGGAATTGAACATCTCGTTGCGGATAAATCCATACAAATTGCCGTGGAAGTTCTGGGACCCAGATTTTGTTGTCACCAGCACACTGCCCGAGGCGCTTTTACCATAAAGAGCGCTGTAGTCTCCAGTAAGGACCTTCATTTCCTGGATAGCGTCAATGCTGGGATAAACCATTAGAGGTTCGCCCTGCCCTCGGCTGGCGTTAATGCTGGTATTCAAGACATCACTGCCATCCACTTCAAAGGTGTTGTATTCCACACGTCCGCCGTTTACGCTGAACTTCGCGCTTCCGGCCACGCCCACCTTCGCTTCATCCTGGCCAGTCTGATTACTTACCCCGGGAGCCATGGTGATCAATTGCGAGAAATTGCGGCCATTCAGACCATAGGCGGCAACCTCATCGTTGGACAATGTTGTGGCAAGAGAGGCAGAGTCCAGTTCCACGCGATTTTGGCTCTCAGCCTCTACTGTCACCTCGGCTTTTGCCGACGCCACAGACATCTCGATATCGAGAACAAACGCTTGGCCAGCGCCCAGATGAATGACCTTGCTTGCAGTACTGCCGAAGCCTTCCATTTGAACGCTTACTTGGTAGTTTCCTGACTGAAGATAAGGCGCGGAATAGGCTCCTTGATCATTCGTTTTCGTCTCTCGCTTGAAATCCTTATTTTGGTTGACGACTTGCACCGCCGCGTCGGGAATGGCCGCGCCTTGCTGATCTGTTACGTGTCCTGATATCTGGCCGGTTTGCGCAAAACCGACCGCACTGCCAAATACTATGGTTCCGAGAATAACGATCAACAATCGAGCGTAGTGTCGAAGCATTTGCACCGCTCCCCTATCCTTTCGCTAAGCCAAACGACCATGAATGTCCTACCTTGTTGTTCTTGCGGTATTGTTACTGCGGTAGGTAGTACCGGAACGACGTAAACCACATATTGTCGATCGCCTTGGGGGAGTCGCCCAGGCCATTCAGGCCAATGCCAAGCCATGTGTGCCGCTCCGCATAAGAATACTGAAACCCCTGCTGCAAGGTCCCCATCGGTCCCTTATAGAAGCGGAACCAATAGCCAAAGGTCCCCTCTTGGATGTTGCGATTGTCGGCCGCACAGTTCGTAGCACTGCCCGGAACGTATCCGGTAGAAGTACTGGTCGGGAGGACCTCAGTGTTGCAACCGGACACGACGTTGTTTGGAGCTCCGTAACCGACCAGAATAGGCTGACCATATGTCGATCCAGCAGTGGTTACATATAAGCCATTCCAATAGGATGCACGCTTGGCATATTCGCCTCCGTAATAGCTGTACACATCAAGACGCGGAGTGGCATGCCACTCAACACTTCCAAGAGCAGAACCACCAACAAGCAGTTCGAGCGATCCATCAGGATGAGCCGTCGCATCGGGGAGAGCGGAAGTGCTGTATCGCCCGATACCATCACCAACTAGGATGTGCGCGCCTATGTCCAGGCTCTTCGCAAAGACAGAGATACGTGCATTCGCGCCGATGCCGCCGCCCGTTGCTTTTGAGGTGAATGCTCCAAGAGCCGACGCGTCACTGGTTAACTGTGCATTGGGGAATACACGGTCCCGGAAAAAGCGTCCGACGCCGAAAAGTTCGTAATGCCCAAAGCCCGGCTCATATGCAATTTTGGCTACTAGATCCGGCGCGTAGTTGAAGCTATAATTTGACGTTGAGCTATATAGACCACCACTGTTTCCTGCCTGCTGGTAGACGATTGTCGGCAAGTTATGCCCGCCGATGTTGAGCGTTTGCGCCTCTTCGACCGAACCTCCGATCCAGAGTTTCGACCCTAGCGTCTTGACTACGCGGAATCCGTACTGCCTCAACCATGTGAAGCCAACATTGTATTGAGCATCAATGGTCAGCGGCGTGGCTTCCTTGTTGTTGGTAAGGCCTGACCTGTATTCCGTGGCCAAAGACCACATCTGTCCGCCGGTCAGGGTCCATCCGCTGTTCAGCGCCACCTGCGCCCACAGTTGGCGCTCGCGCATCGTGTAACTGTTGCTCTGATTGTCATTCGACGTTGTCCCGGCAGAGAGAAAGTCTGCTTCGTAATAGCCGCGCATGGTTGACTTGGACAGCTTTCCCTCGGCAAGTAGAGAGACACGCGACTGGCGGCCGCTGGCATTGAACTCCGAAAGCTTGCCGGCAGTCTGTCCGGCAAACGGGATGCTGGCAAATGGGGTATTGACGTCACCGCTCACCCCTCGTTGACGGTCGACAGTCTCGGCGGCAAGAAAGCCACCTGGCTTTAGGTCGATGCCCTTGAAGTGGATCACGTCAGGATGCTCAGTAGACTTTCGCTCCGCTTTGACCGTATCCACCACCGAAGCCGAGGTCGTCTTCAGTGCGGCAACGGCGCTTTGAAGATTAGCCACCTGCTCGTCATTGTGACCAACGATCTGCCGCGAGTTCTCCAACTGCTGCATGGCCTCGGCAGCCTCGGCCTTGGCAGCAGCCGCGGTTTTATTAGCCTCTTGCAACTGGTCCTTCAACTGTTGGACTTCGTGATTGAGCCCATCAATCTTTTCGTCAACCTGATCAAGTATCTGGAATTTCTGATTCACCTGTTCCAGAACGATCTGCTCTTGTGACTTCTGCTTGACTTTGCCGCTCCTGGATGCCGCTTTGTTTGCGGGATTCTGCGCCTGCGCGCCTATCAGGCTAAAAGCCAGCAAGAGGACGCCAAACCATCTTCTTCCCATTGTCATTGAATCTCTCCTTAGTCCTAGTTCGTAGCCGGGTAATTACAACTTTTGCAATCCTGTTTCTCCGGTTGCAGTCCTGACGCAGGCTCCTTGCCATGCGTTTGTATCTTTCGCCTTCTCGTCAAAAGCCTGCAGCATCAAAGAATCGTGATCGTCGCAGTAGTCGATTTGGTCGAGTCAGTGACAGACGTAGCGGTAATGGTCACTGTGTCGGTGGGACTGGGAACGGTCGCGGGCGCCGTGTAGGTCGTTGCAACTCCGGTCAGAGTTTTCGTTGCGCTGAATGAACCGCATGCGCTCGAACTGCATGTGACCATCCAGTTCACACTTCCTCCGCCAACCGTATAGTCGTTGCTCAAGACCCCGGTCAGCGAGATTGTTCCATTCACATCAAGGCTGTAGGGCGACGCGGACGAGGCAACGATGGCTATCGTGATAGGCAGCCCATCGACACTCAGGACGAGGCTTGAGAATCGCGAAGGATCGCTGGTCGATTTCGCGTAGAGGGTCACTGTTCCACCGGTGGGAGGCGCAGCAGGAGCCGTGTAATACGTCACAATTCCTGTTCCGGTTGTGGCATAACTGGGGACCGGTGCGCTGGCGGTATGAGCTGGAGTGAAGTAGCCGCAGGAGGTATCAATCGTCTCACCGGTAGGCAAGGGGGTTCCAACCGGCAGCTCGCTGCCGCAGCTTACCGTCCAGTCGACGCCCAGAAGTTGCTTGTCATTGGTGACAGTCGCATCCAGATACATCCCATTACTTACCGTCAAGGATGCAACGGACGTCTGCGCCACACCATCAATGTTGGTAGTAGCGATTGCGCCCACCTGGGGCTTCACGGAAGTGCCTACACAACCGGAAAGGGCCAAACAAGCAACCGCAAAGGGAAAAAGCGCACAATGCGCAACCGTCTGCCCAATTCGAAAGTCGTGCGGAATCTGACAGAATCTTTGGTCCTTCCGCGTGAATCGATCTGCATATCCTTGCCCATCGCTGAACTGTTTTTCGTTTTTCATAATCATCCTTGACGTTCTCATTGCGCCTCTCCTCGAATCGTGTTGCGTTATGCCCGGCCGCATTATGGTTTCGATGCCAGCTTCTTGTTTTTCACGCCCAGGGCAAGCGGCGTCACGACGGGGGTTGCCAGTCCCACGTACTCCGTCACCGTGTTATTGCTGAGCAGGACCCAGAGATTTCCGGCATTATCAACTGCCATGGACAGGGGGCCGTTGGAGAGGCTTGCCGAGGTATAGGCAGTACCGTTCGCACTTTCGTCCACCAGCGTCACATTTGCAGCCACGGTGCCATTACATCCCGTTGATCCAGCGCCAGAGTTCGCTACCCATAACCTGCTTGCTCCATCGACTGCAATGCCTTGCGAATTGGCAAGTGTCTGATTGCCACTAAAACCTTGTGTTGGCTCTTGTCCCTCGCCAGCAGCATAGGCATCTGTCATCTCGGAGATTTCGCCGCAAGCACTACTAAATACCCACCACAGGCTTCCCGAGGAATCGATTGCCATCTGTGGCTGCAAGCTCGTAATCGAGGCGTTACCTGTTGAAAAGATAGTTGCCGCGCTTGTGTCGTTCAGTTCGACTAAGCCGTGAACACTTGTACTGACTCTGTTTAAGTTTTGGTTCTGAATCCACACATTGTTCGATCCATCGATCGCAATCGGAAGCGGATCGAGTATTCCGCTTGTGTACCCGCCTGAAGTGGAAATGGCAGTGCCGTCGTTGCTGAACTTGGCAACGTCGCCCGGCGATCCGCTATTTGTAATCCATACATCGCTCAGGCCATCAATAGCGATGCCAACGCCGGTAGTTAATCCGCCACCTGCGTATGGGCTTCTGTAGGCTGAACTCCCGGTGTTGTAGAGTTTTGTCAGCGTGCTGTTACCGTTGACAATCCAGATGTTGCCACTGGGATCAATGGCAAGGGGGCCTGGAGCGTCTAGACCTCCGGCGGTGAACCCTCCCGTTGTACTCCCGGAGGTGGAAGGGGAAATAGCAGCTCCAAAGTTGTTCCATTCACTCACACTGTTGATGCTCGTATTGGTGATCCACAGGTTTCCTGAAGCATCGATGGCAAATGCCGAAGATCCGGAGGCTGTAGTTCCCGATCCACCCACGCCGCCGCCATAGGTATAATTCAGCGAAATCGACCAATCGTTTGGCGCCTTGGTCAGAATAGGCTGAAATGGAGAAGAGACACCGGCCAATCCAAACACACCGCTCGGACTCAAGCCGCTGCTTACCGTCGAATCGGGCGGCTTGACAAGGTCGAAGACAGCCTGAAGCGTGTCCGTCGGCGCATAGGCCGTTTGCCCAACCGGATTCGCGTAAGTAAATAAGTTGCCGCACACGGAATCATCTCCATCCGACCCGCCAGCGGTCACCGCACAAGCATCCAATGCATCCGCAAGAGTATTCATCTCGACGTATGGAACCGTCGCATTCCCGGCGATGGTGTTGAACTTTGGCAAACCGGTCGTAATATCCACGAGGCTGTTGACGGAAGCAAAAGCATTTGCCATGCCAACCGTTGCGTTGGCGATGCTGGAACCGAGGTAGAGATAGCTGCTTTCTCCTGAATCGATATTGTTGGCGGAAAACGGCGCCAGCGCCGTGGCGGAGGCCACCGTGGTTACTTCATTGATGACGACAGCAGTGGAGCTGAGGTTGCTGCACGGTCCAAGAGCGGTCATCAATGCCAGGTTTGGATTTGCGTTGCTTGTGCCGACGTAGCCGCCCAGGGCTAACAGGTAAACTTGGCTGGTTGACGCCGGGCAGCTATACCCAGCCGGAATGGTAAAGTTGCCCGAAGAATCCGTCGTGGCGAATGCACTTCCTGCGGGATCGTATAGAAGCGTGGCAACTGAAGCATAGCCGCTGGTGCCTGCGGCATAAAGATAGACGGAAGATCCAACTATGGGGTTGTCTCCGGCCTGAACCACTCCCTGCAAAGTGGGTCCAGTTGACTCGGATGTAATCGCAACAGTCGCCACTGCCGTGGCTGGGGAGGAGACATCATTCAATCGATCCACGCTCGCTGAGACAGTAATCACCACTCCTTCCGATGGAGCTATGGAAGGAGCGGTGTAGCTGATGGGAAGGCCATTCGGCCAGGCTTGCACACTCGTCGCAATCACGGCGGAAACGGCTGGAACATCCGGACTGCCCGGATCGCCAGCGCTTGCAGCAACCGCAGGAATCTCCGGGATAGCCGCCTGAGTAGTGAAGAATCCGCATCCGCTTGCGCAAACCGCCCAATCCACGCCCGCATTCGTAGAGTCGTTGGTAACCGAGGCGTTCAGGTTGACCGCGGTTCCCACGACCACCTGAGACGGCGCAAAGGGAACGAAAGCAATCGAGTGTGCCATTGACTGGACCACTGCGATCGGGGAAGCCGCCGTGACCGAAACCGCGGGGTAAGCGATGGACGCAGCCTGAATCTTGACCGTCACTCCCGGAGGCGTAGGCGGTGCGAAATACGTCGCAGTTTGCCCATCCACTGTCGTGTGAGGTTTCACATAGCCGCAGGCTCCCGCCGTAGAATTACTGCATGACACAGTCCAACTGACGCCTCCCCCCGAGGTTGCGTCGTTGGTTACAACAGCACTCATTGTGGTCGTGCTGCTTGTCACAATGCTGGCCGAAGGTTGTTGCGTAAAGGCGATCGTAGCTGGCACCGTAATGGTAGTCGTCGCTGTGGCCAGATTTGCGATCAGAGACGGGGTGAGGTTATAGGCATGTGGCGTGGCTATGATCGTCACCGGATTAACCGGCGGCAGTGAAGAGGGAGCAGTATAGATCGTTGCGTCCGCATACAGGGTTCCACTTGGGGTCGTCGTGGGGTTGAGAGTGCCGCACGCTCCCGTCACACTGCTGCCGCACGTCGCCGTCCAGTCCACACCGGCATTGGTAGTGTCTCCGGTTACGGTCGCTTTGAGCATCGCCGTCTTGCCCTCCGCTATAGTTGCCGCTGGCGTCTGGGTTATCTTGACGGAGAGCACTGTTGCGGTGACGATCGTAGCCGTTGCACTGGCGCTCGTCGTTCCATCGTTCGCCGACGTAGCAGTAATCGTTACGGTGCCACCCGCTGGAACTGCGGCAGGCGCGGTATAGGTCGTTGCAGTACCGCTGGCTGTTTTGGACGAACTAAAACCGCCACAGCCAGTTGAACCGCAACTCCAAGTTACGCCAGCACTCTTTACGTCATTGGTAACCGTAGCTTTAAGGCTCGCCGTCCCGGAAGCGGTCACGGAAAACGTAGCCGGAGATACCGCCACCGTGATCGGTAAAATCGTAACGGTCTTGCTTATCGATTTTGTCGAATCGGCAGCAGAAGTGGCCGTAATCGTGACTGCGCCACCTGTTGGGACAGCGGACGGAGCGGTGTAGGTGGTCTGAACGCCGCTGGTCGTCAACGTTGAGCTGAATGAACCACAGTCGCTGGAATTGCAGGTTGCTGTCCAGTTGGCACCCACGGAGGTTACATCATTGGTGAGCAATACACTCATTAGAGCTATCCCCCCGACCGCCAGCGACGTTGGAGGATTGCTCTGGAATGCAAGCGCAATGGGAAGACTCGTGATCGTTACAGTAACGCTCGACGATAGCGCTGGATCGCTGGTTACCCTGGCGGTGATGGTAACTGTAGATTCCAGCGGAACTAGAGAGGGCGCTGTGTAGGTTGCAGCCACGCCGCTCGGTGTATGAGAGGGAAGAATCGTACCGCATCCCGTGGAGGTAGTGCCTTCCACCGGAGTGGCAGCAGGGCTTCCGCCACAGGTCAGCGTCCAATCCACGCCAAGATTGGCAGAGTCATTCATCGGAGTCATGCTGACGGTCGCCGTAGTCAATACAGGCAACTGTCCTGAGGTCACTCCGCTGGGATATGTCACGGAGATCACGCCCGCCTTAGTTGACAGGTTGCTACCGCACCCAGACACAGCCACCATAAGCCCCATAAGCAAGAGAAAAGAGATTGATTCCATTGCCAGCGATTGCGATGTTGATAACAAACTCCTGCGGCAAAAGCGACCGGAAAGAGTATCGGGCGCATTAGCAGACGGCAATTGAATCGCGCAATTTGACATGACTTCGTAAGGCCCTCTATTTCTTTTTGTTTTGGCTCATGGAACTCGCCGGAACAATCCGTGCTTCATGCGCCCTACTGTACAAGTCGCTCATAGACGCAACCATCTCCGCTACGATCTCTTCGGCGGATCGCCGTTCATCTCCACTTCCCAATGCCAATTCCTTCGAAAGAGCCAGGTTTCGCTCGGCTGCGGTCACAAGTGGGGCCGCACTTCCGGCTCCTGGCGCAGCGATTCCAAGGCCCCTTGCCGATACTCCTGTTTCGGCAAGCGCTTCTTTCTCGGTTCGCAGAGCAGCCAGGAGATTCTGCTTGTGATTGAACATGAGTTCGGCGAGCGTAGCGGACGCTACCAAAGACATATCATTCCGCCCCGCGTATCTGTGCTCAAGATCGTCGATTGCTCTGCTTTCCAGATCCGCAGTGAAAGCGCTATCGAACAGTTCAAGAGAGAGTTTGCTCAGCAGACCGGAACTCCGGCCATGCTCAAGATAGTAAGTTTCCAATGGCGTTGTCTGCGTCTGCATGGAAGCGACTTGGACACTGGTAATGTCCGCGGCCTGCGACTGTGCAGCTTTCATTCTTTCTATGCTCGATAGGGAAACAGTCACGTGGGGAAGCAAGCGCAGTTGGTCTTGCAACTCGTGTTTCCTGCGCTCAGTCTCCACCAAGCCCTTGACTTGGACCCGATCCGCATCCCGAGTCACTTCAATCTGTTCACCCGAATCTGCGTGGAGTTGGTTCAGCGACAAACGCACTCCGAGTTCCGCTTCATCCAGTTGTCTAGCAGTAACCACAGGTGGAAATATCATCAAAGGTGAAAAACTCGGAATGGAGGACATCCCCGATTGCAGTCCGCCGATCGCATTTGTCGACTCAAACAAGATTGAAGTCGTGTCTGACCAGGGCAAGGCTTGGTAACTTAACTCGGCAATCTCGATAGTGTTGCTATCGCGAAATTTAACTGCCCGCTCCACCGGATGAAAATCGGAATCCCGCACCGTAAGTGACTCTTCCATCACGGCACCATCTGTGACGGTAGTGGTCAGCGCCAGTAAATGATGCCCGACGCGCGCGATCCGATCTTGCCCGCCTGCGTGTCGATCGTGCCAATTATGATAGTCCGCCGCCGACAGGGGGGCATCCCAACTGACATCCGCAGATGTGAGCTTATTACTCAATTGCGCCTCGTCGTATGTCAGTTTCCGCAGCTTTGCACGACGTCCCCCTTGTGCATCGCGGTAGATTGTTCGCTCGATCATTCTCTGCGAAGCACGAATTCTTACCGTTTGGCAGATGACATTTGTGGCTGCGTCCGGCTTCGCGTCCCAGGATTCCGCGCGCGCCAACAGCGTATTCGGAGTGATATTCGGGGTGCGCTGCGGCAGCCATATCATGAACCACGCAGCAGCGGCGATAGCAAAAACAAAACTCATTGCAGAGATCGGATTCACATGCCGGAGCGTAGGCTGAGGAGCGGGATTGCTTCTCCTGGTCTTCTGCAGACCGGGGGCCGTGTCATATAACACGCTGTTCAATCGCGCAAATATTGCTTTCCGTCTGCTCCCGGAGCACAACGGGTTGGCCTCCGAACAATTCTGGCTATACACCTCTACCCACAGAGTGGATCGCTCAAATAGCGCGCATCGTTCACGGCATCGCGCGCACATGGAAACGTGCTGATCTACGCTGAACCTTTTTCGCCACGTCAGTTCCTTGTCCATCAACAGCAGCAGCGTTTCGTCGGAAGGATGCGCATGGCACATACTGCGTAATTTGGCGATCAAGAGACTCACATGCCTCCAGACAGGCGCAATAGCGCACGCTTAACCAACACAATTGCGCGCTGTTCGCTGACTCCGAGTACCGACGCAATCTCGCCATATTTCAGCCCTTGCGCCCTCAGCAGCAGGCCACTGCGCTGTTTCTCTGTTAAGTTTTCCATCGCAACTTCCACGCGCTTTAACTCTTCTTTTTGCAAGTATTGTTGCTCTGGGTTCGAGCCAGAATCGGCCAATTCCATCTCTGTTCCACCATCCACCTCGCGGTACAATTTATGGCGCTGAGCATTCCTGTGGATGTCCATTGCAAGATTGTGAGCTACCTGAAATGTCCATGAACGCAGATTGGTTTCCTCCTCGCCTTTTGCAAGATGATCCGCAAGCCGAAGAAACACCTCTTGAATCACGTCCTCCGCCTTATCGACAGAAATCCTTAAACTGCGCAGATATCCATACAGAGGAGGATAGAGAGCGTCATAGATCTCTACAATTTGCTTTTGCAATCTTGATGCGGCCGATTCCGCCTGATAATTCAACCTGAGTTGCCTCGGACATCTGGCATTTTCGTGACGGCAGACTTCTTCTGCTGCCCATCCTTCTTCCATCGGTTCAATGGTCATTGGAATCGCCCCTTCTAATCCAATCGCAAGCATGATGTCTGCTCTTCCTCCTTCCCCCGTCAAGACGGGTAATCCGCTTTTTTCCCACCGAATATACATCACGAATAGCGAGAAACAACGAATAGAGGCGCTCTGGATTGTCAACAGTGCGTTATCCAGAACAACTACTCCAAACACGTCATCTCACGGTTAAATCCGAGTTAAGTTCCAGGCAATCCCGCGATCAGCACAAATTCTTTGCTCAGTCACATCGGAGAGCTGCGGGAGCGCGATCATCACCAGCTAAGAATCCCTGTTAAAGATTCCTATCTGCGATCAACATCATCCCTGGATATAACGCACGAAGGGGCGATTTCCCAACGACCTTTATTAAATTTATTTTCTGGGGTTATTCTCATGCAGACGGTAACCACACACCCGCACGGGCATTTTTCGGAAGGAGTGCCTATTTAGTTTTTTACACCATGGTTCCCTGCAGCATTATGACAATGAGGTTAAAACGTTATGAGCGCAGTGATAACATCCCCCAGCACGCCGATCAGGTCACAGTGAAATGTCCTGTTACGCCGCGCTTCCAGTGCTCTCGCCAGAGATCCGACAGACAACAGAGAAAGCCGTGAGTGCAGGCTTTACGCTTCAAGAGATGGCAAACAGCTGATCAAGGACGGCACCTGCAGCACTTCTGGTTTCTGCCAAACGTGGCGACATGTTATGCGATGGCGAACCTGCTGGCCGAGAAGCACAACAGCTTCTGGCTCGAGTATGAGGTTGTCGTGGCGGCCGGCGCGTCGGCGGGTATCAGCCTGGAAGCGCTGCCTCCGGTGCGCAATACCATTGGGAGTGGGTTCACAACCAAGACCATCACACTGTCATGCGGAAAGCTCACCACGGGCGTGACCGTGCCGCAATGGTCTTCGATCCTGATGCTGCGCAATCTGAAGAGCCCTGAAACCTACTTTCAGTCAGCCTTCCGCGTGCAGTCTCCATGGTCCATCAAGAACCCGAATGGTGACAATCCGAATGAGGAAGAAATCCTCAAACCTGCGTGCTTCGTATTCGACTTTGCCCCCACGCGTGCGCTTCGTCAGCTCGCCGAATACGGCATCGGACTCTCGCCCAATGAGTCGAATCCGGAAAACGCCATTAAGGATCTCGTGTCGTTCCTGCCGGTACTGGCTTATGACGGCGCGAACATGACTCAGATCGATGCTGGCGGCATTCTGGACATCGCGATGGCAGGCACCTCGGCTACGCTGCTGGCGCGCAAATGGGAAAGCGCATTGCTGGTGAACGTGGACAACGACGCGCTGCGCCGAGTCCTTGATAACCCGGAGGCAATGGCCGCTGTGGAACGTATTGAGGGCTGACGCGCGCTGGGCGAGACCATCATCAACAAGAGCGAGAAGGTCAAGGAACTCAAGAACAAGGCGAAGGGTAAGGACCTGACCGAGAAACAGAAGACGCAGCTCACCGAGGAGGAGAAGAAATACAAGTCCAAACGCAAGCTGGTGCAAGAAAAGCTGATCAAGTTCGCGACGCGCATCCCTGCGTTCATGTACCTGACCGATTTTCGTGAGAACACGCTGCAAGACGTGATCACTAAGTTGGAGCCGGACTTGTTTCTGGCCGTCACTGGTCTGACGGTGAAGGACTTTCATCTGCTAGTACGCCTGAAGGTTTTCAACACCGAGCAGATGAACCAGGCGGTGTTCGCGTTTCGCCGTTACGAGGATGCCTCACTGGGGTACACGGGCATCGAGAGTCACGAGGATCTCACACATTACGGGCTCTATGACACCGTGTTGGAGACGTCGTTGTGCCGATAATGGGTCCGCTGCAGGGTTGAAGGCTCTATGCAGAATGCTCTGAAGGCAGGTGACGCTGCACCCCGATAGCCCATTTGGGCAAAGGCTCCAGCCATTCAGTCTGTTCCTGGTCAATCACGCCTACCAGTTGATAGCCCTGCTCGGTAGAGTTGTCGAAGAGAATTACATGATCAGCGCGAGAGATAGCCATAGAGGCATTCTTGAGGCTCCGCTGATACCGTCGCCGGACGTCTGATTCTGGAACGTCGTGGCCTCCCACCAGTACACGGTTGATGATACGGGCAAGATTGATTTCGACGGTTTCGGTACCAATGTAGACGAGCACAACTTCAAATCCAAGATTGCGCGCATCGAGCATCATCTGTAGGTAGTTTTTGCCAGAAAGTGTCGTCTCGACCGCAAAGCTCTTTTGATCGTGCAACAGCTGCTTCGCAATTTGAAGGGCTTGACGGCCAGCCGTGATCGCGGAGGAGGCCGTAATCGTGGACTGGATTGTTCTGGCTATAGCATCTGGATCAAGGATCGGGAAGGAAGCGAAAATGTCCGGATTGCTGTTCGTAAGCGTGCTCTTACCGGAACCATTTGCGCCGGCGATGAGGGTAAAAGAAGGCCGATTCACCGTGACGTGGCATGCGCTGGCTGAAGTTGCGACTTCGTTTGCGTCGCCATCCGAACGCTTTCGAGCTGCTTCCGTTCCTCAGCAACCCGTACACGGGCAGCCTCGGCCATCTTCTGGGCGAGTTCCATCCAATAACCGGTCATGTATACATTTTACTCCCATAGCAATCTGGTTTGGCATGTACACAGCCCCGATGGCATTGGTATTCTTCGCGGACAGTTAAGGAGCAGAATGGAGGCGTTTTGCGGGTCAGTTCCCCACCGGTTGACCCGCTTCCCACTGGTTGAAAATTTGGTAGCATTTTGGTAGCAAATACCGCCGATTGGGCCGGTTTTGCCGGTTTATCCGTCTCATAAGTCTCATTAGATCAATAACATGATCTTTCACCCACAACATGGCATGGAAGAGGTCGTCGGTTCGATCCCGACCAGGTCCACCAAAAACTCCTTACAAATGAACAAGTTAGCTTCATCACCCGGCAGCCTCCAGAACCTCCGAGGGTGCTGAAGCATTTTCATCCCCCTCGGTACGAGCATCTCCACCAGTTTTGTGTTCGCATCCCGCTTCTGCTGGGAGACAGTGCGCGTGTAAATATCCAGCGTTGTCCGGCTGTTCGCGTGCCGCAAAAGTTCCTGCGCCACCTTTATGTCCACACCCATCGCCCGCAGGTTCGTCGCCAGCGAGTGACGGAAAGTTGTGCCAGCCGATCTGCTTGCCCATGATGCCAGCCCGCGCGAGCGCAGGCCGGATACTCCTCTTTAGCAGACTGTCCGGGCTAAGCGGCTTTGTGCCGTTGAGCCGGATCGAGGGAAAGAGAAAATCCTTCTCCGCCCGGTAGAGCGACTCTTCCCTCCACCGCAAGAGTGCATCCAGCACAAGCGGATGGAGCGGAACCGGACGCCGGGAGCATTCCGTCTTGGTATTGCCAAAGTGGTTACAAACACAGGAACGCAGGACATTGACTTCGAGCGTACGCGTATTCACGTCAGCCCAGGTCAAGGCAATCATCTCGGATCGCCGCAAACCTGTGCTTCCCGCCAGCAGAACCATCGCCTGATCCCGCACAGAAAGCTGCTCCAGCAGGGCTTGAAATTCTTCCGGGCTGAGAACATCCTTCTCGCGGAGACGCTTCGACGAGGTGCGGACCTTGCTGATGGGATTGAACGTGATCCACTCGTACCGAATGGCGTGGCTGTAGAGCACCAAAACGCGCTCTTCAGCTTTGTTTTCGAGACCGATGCGAACGGCAAAGAATGCAGCCACTCTTCCACCTGCATGGTGTGTACAGCGTCAAGCCTGTACTACCCCCACCTCGGTTCGATATAGAGTCTGCACTGCACGAGATGATTCTCGATGATGGCATACGCCTTTCGCTCTGGGGTGAGTTCATGCTGGCGGTAGTGGGCGATGAGATCGCACACCCGCTGGGGTGCGCTGACCTCGGAGTTGATGTTGATACGAAGCGAGACAGTTGCCTTTTCCGCGTCCAATTCCACCACACTCCCTATGGTCCGCTTCTTGTATACGCGCTTCCCTGTGGCATTTTCATACCAGCGGAAGCCCCATACATCCGGGCAGCCTTTGCGCTTCATCTTCAAGAGACTTCCTTGCTGAAATCTGCTCATGCAATCCTTTCCGCATGAGCATCGATGGCTGTCTTTAAGGTACTCTCCGGCGGCTTTCGGACACAGCCGTTTTCGTGGTTTTCCACCCATTCCAGCAGCTCGCTCTCGAAGAATCTCCAGATCCGGCGCTTGCCTCGCCGAGAGGATGCGCCGGCACGTAGCCGCGACGCGCGCGGCTATCCATCTTCAAGACTCGCGCGGCTTCCTTGGCGTCCAAAGGCGGGCGCGCCTCTCTCTCCGTGTTCTGCATGGTCCATAACCTCCGCCTGATTCGGAGGCTAGAACCGGATGCGCACGAATTTCAGGAAAGTTTTTCCGCGTTTTGGAAAATCCTTCCAAAATTCGGCGCGATTGAAGGGGAGCTGTTTTCCCCGCAGCACCAAAGATTTCATGGATTGACTCGTGCTGCAAATGCGCTGAGCACACATGTGTTTGCGATGACAAGGCACTGCGGCGTTTTCTGGGATTAATCTATGGACGCGAGGATTTTCTGCGAGCCCAAGTCTCAGAATCGAGATCGGGGGCACCCGGTCGTCGCCCTTTTACGCCCACCATCCGCCAGACTGGACGGAGTACAATCGATAATCGGCAAGCCTATGCTGCGCTATAAGTTAGACGACCTTGGTGCTTACCAATTCGAGAAGCTCGCTCAATTGCTTCTTAAGACAAGCGTTAGCCTCTCAGTCGAGTCGTGGGGGAATCGAGGAGATTTTGGTCGAGATGCATACACGGCCAATTCTCTGCGTTTCCCAGATAAGAAGGTCCTTTCCCCTGGTCCGTTCCTGTTCCAAGTAAAGTTTGTAGAAGGTGCTAACGCTGCCGGTGCCCGCCCTGTTCAGACTCTTCTCGGAAGTGTCTCAAAGGAGTTGGCTCAAATCCAGAAGCGCAGAAGATCAACCGAATGGGAGGATCCTAAGTGCTTTACATTCATAACTAACTCCTTGATCGACCCGAAAACGCGTACCACTATTATGGAACGATTCAGTACGACTTTGAATTGCAAGCTCGTAATAGTTTGGGGTGGCGATGATATTTGCGACTTATTGGACGTCCCACCTCCTATCTACCGAGCCTTTCCTCAACTCCTCAGCATCCGCGATCTTGATCTGCTAATAGCAGGTGTTCTGAGCCACGAATCCATTCAGCGTAGTTCGGCGGCATTGGACATCGCCAAGGAACTGGTTCCAGTATTTGCGCCAACGACGAGCTACGAACGAGCTTGGTCTGTTCTGCGAAAGCACCAATTCGCCGTGTTGGAGGGACCGCCCGAGGTTGGCAAATCCGCGATTGCCTGGATGATTGCCCTTTCTCAATCAAGCATCGGGTGGGAGGCAATTTATAGCAGCTCACCGGACGATTTCTTCAAGATGTATGATCCGTCCCGTGAGCAAATCTTTATCGCAGACGATGCGTTTGGCCGGACAGAGTACGACCCCTCGCGAACGTCGATCTGGGAAGCGCAATTGGACTTGGTGTTACACCGACTCAATCCAAAGCATTGGCTCATCTGGACCAGCCGCAAGCATATTCTCGAACGGGCGGTGGCATCCATGGATGTTCAAGGAAGCGCGAGGTCGTTTCCGGACCCTGGTGCGGTTTTGGTTGACGTGAAAGAACTTTCCTTGGAAGAGCGTTCGCTTGTATTGTTTCGTCATGCGCGGTCGGCGAACCTTGAGCAGGATGCTTGTGCAATTGTCCGTAAGCATGCACAGCGAATACTGGATGACTCGAACTTCACCCCTGAGCGCATGAGGAGATTTGTCGGCGAAAGTCTCCCTACCCTAGCGGCCGATTTCAAGGAGGGCAAACTAGATAACAATCAACTTGCAGCTGAGATTAAGGAGGCTATCCGAAATCCAACTAAGCAGATGCGGCTCGCATTTCGGGGGCTCGTCCCTGGTTTGAAATGGTTCCTCGTCGCTTTGCTCGAACTCACAGAAGACGCCTACCTTACGCGCCAGATGTCAAGATTGGAAGCACTCTATGAACAGTATTGTCCCGAGTGCGACCGCGTCCCTTTCGAACAGGCAACCTTGGAGTTGCGTGAAGCTTTTATCAAGCTGCGCCCCAGCTTCTTTGGTGGACAGCGAGCGGACTGGATACACCCCAGCTACCGAGACCTGGTAATCGATGAGCTTGTCGCAAGCTATGAACTTCGAATGCACTTCTTTCGTAGAGCATCGTTAGAAGGTGTGAAGATTGCAGTTTCCGATACAGGCGGACAGAAGGGAGAGCGCCAACTTCCCTTCATGCTTTCATCCGAAAGTTGGGACGTTTTGCAGGAGAGATGCTTGGCCATTGTTTCGGGACTGCAGATGGACAGGGTTCTCTTGGAGGTTCTTTCCAGCGCAGCTGCGCGAGCTTCTGTGACACACCTAGCTGCTCGGTGGAATAAGCTCTTGACTGCTATTTGCCAGGCAATAAGGATGAAATGGAATTCCACGGAAAAGCTCATCAGTGCTGGCGATCTAGCTGCATTTCGAAACACCATACAACTGGCGAACTGCGATTGTCCGCTTCCGGATTTAAATAGGAGTTGGGTTTCTCTGGAAGACGCATTTCGTGACAGCATCAGCGATTATTCTTCCGGCGACGATTTCGATTTCGAACCATTTGACGATCTCACGGAATTCGCCACCGAGCTAGATCTTGCCGAGCCTGGCTTCCTGGCTAAGCGTGGTTTCCCTGATGATTTTGAGAACGAGATCGTTGCGGTAGTCGATGCTGCTCATGAGACGATGACCGACCCTGATTTCTCAGACGATCCAGAGCAACTGCGCGAAAGTGCAAAGACGCTTTCGCAGGTATCGGCAGCGCTTGAGCGAGTCACGACATTGTCTGACATCCTCAGCCTCGACGCTTATGGCAAGTCGAAAGAGCTTGAACATGGAGCCTCCGCCTTCGAAGAACGCGCGGTCGAGTGTGAACCGCCTGAATCTGACGATTATGACGAGAACGAACATCGAGCTTCATCGCCCAATGAAACATTTGATGTGGATGCCCTATTCGCCGAACTCTAGCGATCCCGCGGAGGAGCCAGTGTCGGGCTATAACACTGTGTACAGTCATTCAAGCCCCGCAAGAAGTGTTCTTCAGTATGCGCGGGATCGCCTAGTCACTCATCATGGCGGCGATTACTCCTGATATGTCGGCATGTCGACTGGAATTCTGCGCTGTGCTGCCGGAGCTCGTGTCCGAGGACGCTCCCGTAGCCTGCGGCGTTTTTCAGGACCGATCACTGCCGGAGGAAACTTGCGACCGCCGTTTCGCAATCATAAGAGCCCCGTTGGTCCAGGATCTAACAGCAAGCTTACTTTCTATATTGCAGAGAGGAACCGCCACTCGAAACGTTGTGCCCTCGCATTCCGTGCTGGTAACAGACAGATCAGCTTGATGCATTTCAGCAATCCATTTTGCGATCGCCAAGCCTAACCCGCTGCCTTCCACCTGGGTACGCGAAGGATCTGAGCGATAGAAGCGGTCGAAGACATGCGGCAGATCGGCTTGCGCGATTCCTATACCGCTATCCCTGACGAGAAGAACCGCCAAATTCCCGACTGCACTGAGACTCACTTCCACCCGGCCCGGCGCATGGGTGTATTTCAGCGCGTTATCGAGCAGTATCCAGACCAGTCTGCGAAGGCTGGAAAAGTCCCCAAGCACGTTTACTGGCAAGCCTGCCCCGGTGGAAACTGCGAGGGTGAGATTCTTTTCGTTGGCCAATGGACGGGCCAGTCCGCAAGCCTCCTGAACCACTGCGCCCAAATCAACTTGCTCTAAAGCCGCATCGAAGGAATTCGAGTCGGCGCGGGCCAATATCAACATCCCTTCCAACAGCTCCGAGGTCTTTGCGGACTCTTGCACGATGTCCTCGAAGGCCCTGCGACTCTCCGGGTCTGCGTGAGGATTTCTCAGCGCTACTTCCGCAACTGTGCGTGTGAACGACAACGGACCACGCAACTCATGCGAAGCATCCGCAGTGAACTGCTTGATCTGGCCCACCGCAGACTCCAATCGCTGTAGCATTGCATTGCAAGTCTCAGCGAGCCGCTGCAGCTCATCACCTGTCTTGGTCACCGGCAACCGCTCCGATAGGTTTCGTATGCTGATGGAACGTGCCGTGGCTGTGATTCTATCGACAGGCTGCAAGGCCTTCCGGCTCATTACGTAACCGCCTGCGGATGAAATCAACAACAGAATGGGTGCCGACGCAAGCAGACCTATCAAGAAATTCTGAAGAACGACAAGATTTCCCGTCTCAGGAGCAGCGGTGAGTAGAAAAAACGACTTTTCTCCAACTGAGTATGGTCGCATCAGCACCCAATAGGGAATTCCACCAGAATTAGCGTGCAAAAAGCGCTCAGAATCGCCGCTCCTCATCGAAGGCCACGGAAAGGCCTTGGCTGCAGCCGAGGGCGAAGGGTAAGCCCGTTGTCCATTCGCACGAAAGATCTCTGCAAGACCTCCGCCCGTTGCACGAGCAAAATCGGTAAAGTCTTGGTTTTGGTCCTCTTCGTCCTCATCCTTCGACTTATTCAGCAACTGTTGCAACCGGTCCATACGCCGCGAGAGCGTTTGATAACGCTCGTTCTTCAGCGTGCTCTTGAGGTTGAACCACATCACGGTTCCGAACAGCAGCCACCCAAGAAAGAAGATGCCACCAAACCAGATTGTAAGACGCAACGAAATTGAAAACGGCGGCTTCAATATGCTTTGCTCCGCAGGGAATAGCCAACGCCGCGAACCGTGTGTAACAACTCCTCTTCTCCAGAGTGAGTTATCTTCGCTCGCAGCGCCCGAATGAAAACGTATAGACTGTCATAACTCACATCGGTATCTGCGTTCCATCCTTCTTCAATGAGCACGCCATGCGGCACCACAGTTCGGGAACGCCGTATCAAGGTTTCCAGCAGCGCGCACTCGGTTCTGGTGAGCGGCACGATTCGATCACCCCGCTGTAATTCAAATAGATGCGGCCGGAGAATCAGATCTTCGAAAACCAGTTCTTGAGGAATGGAAATCGGGACACGGCGATCGGCAGCTCTAACCTTGGCCAGCAACAGGTCGAGCGCAAAAGGTTTTGTCAGATAGTCGTCCGCGCCGGCATTGAGTCCGCTAATCATGTCTTCCATCGAGTCTCGTGCGGAAACGATGATCGTTTGAGTCGTGAACCGATCTTCCCGCAACTTGCGAATCACACTGAAGCCATCCATGCGCGGAAGCATGACGTCGAGAAGTATCAGATCGAAATTGTTCGATCGGCCCTCTTTGAGCGCGACCTCGCCATCGAACGCCAGTGTCACCGTGTGCCCTTCGCCCTCGAGTACACGCCCTATATGGCAGGCAAGGCTCTGCTTGTCCTCTACGATTAGAACTCGCATCCTCTGATCGTAACTAAACAAGATGAATGTTCCATGAAAAATGCCACTTCGCATGGAAGTCCTCAGATTGCGATTAGATTCGACTGAGACAATCCGTCCAGATCGAGAAGTATTGTAATTTGAGGAGAGAGGCCTGATGTCTAATCGACGATCCATTTGGAAAATTCGCTCTATTGTCTTGCTATCATTGTTTACGCTTATATTCTGCACTTTGAAAGCTAATGCAGAGTCCACTAACGGTGTTATTACAGGCACAGTTGTCGACAACGCTGGCGCTGCTCTCAAGGGCGCACGTATTGAACTGCTTCCATTGAAGCTTATCGGTGAATCCAACCCGCAGGGAGAGTTCAGTCTGCCCGGCGTTCCGGCAGGCAGCTATACGCTGTCGGTTTCCTATGTTGGCTTCAAGCCAACAAAAAGCAAGGTCGATGTGGTCGCGGGCCAGATCAAGAGCATGGAATTTAAGCTTGACGTCGCATCAGCGAGCGAAAACATCATCGTCAGCGCAGAGCGTATGCACGGCGAAGCAGACTCCATCAACGAAACCCGCATGGCGGACAACCTTCTGCAAGTTCTTCCCGCAGAGTTGATTGTCAGTCTGCCCAATGCCAACGCAGCCGATGCTATCGGCCGTCTGCCCTCCGTCACGCTCTACCGTATTGAGGGCGAGGGCGTCTATATTCAAGTTCGTGGCTCTGAGCCCCGTCTCACCAACGTTACTGTGGATGGAATCACCATTCCAGCCCCTGAGCCAACGGTTCGTCAGGTTCGCCTCGATGTGTTGCCCTCGTCCATGATCGATGCGGTAGAGCTCAATAAGACCCTCTCCGCGAACATGGACGCCAATGGCATTGGCGGATCGGTGAACATTCGCACCAAGACCGCGGGAGAACGGCCCACCTTCGATGCGTTTATAGACGGCGGCTACACTAACATCCTGAATGGCCGCGGGTCTTCCGCGGTGGGTGCAACCGTGGGAGATCGCTTTGGCAAGTCAAAGCGCCTTGGCATCCTGATCAATGGCGCCTTCGATTACAACGGTCGCGGTATCGACAATATTCAACCAGCGCTCGATCCATACTCGACCATGGCCGCACCATTCTATGACAGCAATACGATCCGCGAATACCGCTACTATCGCTACCGCGATGGATTCTCGGTCGCAGCAGATTACAAACTAAGCGACAACACAAGCTTCTATGCTAACGGAATCTATTCAGATTTGAAGGATTGGGGAGACAAGTGGTACTACAAGCCTGTTTCGCAGTTGCTTTCGGCTCCGGGTGTCTATAGCAGCAAGGCGGCTAAAGCGCCTTCCTTTTACACTTCCAGCAAGCGCCCGAATGCCTCCGTTGGAACTATTATTCTGGGCGGACGGCACACCACCGACAAATCATGGCTAACCCTTGAAGCCTCTGCAGCTTATTCCTACGAGATCGATTCTGCGGGTAACCCCAAGGCCGATTTTGCATGGAATGGAACTTCGCTGGGCAACACCTGCGACTACAGCCTGACAGGAGCCGTTGATAAGTATCATCCGCATTTTGGAAATTGCGACAACTCGGCCAGCTCGCCGCTACTGGTCGCCTCCAACTGGGCCTTCAAGGACATCACCACTTCAACAGGAAAAGACTCGCAGCTTAACCTCACCGCCGCCAGTTCCTATGCTCGAAACTACAACCTCGGACATCGTTTTGGCACCTTCGAAGCTGGCTTCAAATTCACTAATGGTCATAAAGCGCAGGATGCCACCGAGACCGTCTATGACGGATGGTCCACCACTGGAACCACGGCTATTCCGATGACCTCTGTTCAGAGCGCCTTTCACAATACAGACTACTTCAGCGGGAACTATTTTGGCGGCATATTTGGTCCCGTTTCGGACTTTAACAAGGTGCTGACTTATACGCAGAAAAACCTTACCGGGTACGTGGATGCGGCAGCCACAGCCGCCGACACCGCGCCGAACCTCTTTGATACAGTCGAACAAATCACTGCCGGATACGCAATGAACACCATCGACATCGGCAAGCTTCACCTGCAAACCGGCCTGCGCTTTGAAAACACCGACATGGACACACTTGGCCATACATTATGTTTCTACAGTAATTTGGCCGGCGCTAAAAAGTGCGGACTCACCGCGTATACGGGAAGTGGAGAACAGTGGATCGTCAGCGCCGTCAAGAACAATCCTTCTTACCTCGACATTTTGCCCAGCGTTCAAATGCGCTATGCTCTCACGCCAAACTCCGCGCTGCGCGCCGTCTTCGCTCGTGGTGTGGCTCGTCCGGACCCTTACCAACTTGTTCCCTATGTGACGGAAGACTCCACGGCAAGCCCGACCACGGTATCCATCGGCAATCCCTCCCTGCGCCCAGAGCACGCCAACAACTATGACCTGCTCTACGAAAATTACCTGCATCCGATGGGCATGATTCAGGCTGGCTTCTTCGTCAAGCAGTTGACTGCTCCGCAGATCCAGACAGTCATCTCTGGCAATGTCAGCACATCCCGCCTTCCCTCCGGCTCTCTGCCTCCTGCTGAACTGCAGGCGATTGAAACCTACCCTGGCGATTCGATCACCATGTTCGCAAATGGCAAGAATGCGTATCTCTACGGTGTCGAGGCCAGCTACCAGCAACACCTCAGCTTCTTGCCGGGCGTATTGAGTGGGTTGGGAATCAATGCTAACTACAGCTACACTGCATCGCAAGAAAAAGGTGTACTGCTCCGCACCGATCATCCTCGCATGATCGATCAGGCAACCAACACATGGAACCTTAGCCCCTCGTATGACACCAAGCGGCTCTCCGTCCGCGCCGGTCTCGCCTACAACGGCGCGAGCCTCTTCACTTACAACTACATCTCGCCCAGCTTCCTGCCTGCAGCGAATAACCCCGACCCAAACAACCTGGGGCCCAATGGGCCGACTGGAGATGTTTGGACACTGGCTCATTACCAGGTCGATGCTCAGGCAAGCTATCGCATCTGGCGCGGTCTAAGTGTCAAGGTCGTCGGCCTCAATCTCAACAACGAGGTCTTCGGCTACTACCAAGGTAGCGATCAATTCGTAAACCAGCGCGAGTACTACAAGCCAACTTACACGGGCGGCTTGCGCTATAACTTCGCCCAGGGCCGCTAGTGCGCATTTGCTCGAAGGGTCTCTTTGGGGCATATGCAAACAATGCGTATGCCTCGCTTTATATCGTCGCGCTCCGTATGAGGCAAAAGCTCTCATCTTCAAGATGCGGTTCTCAACTGAGTGCCTACACCATGATCTGAAAAAGTCAAGCACGAGGATATAGATGACAAGATTGACTCTTTTACTTGCGAGTGTTCTTTTGATAGACGCACAGCTTGCGTCAACACAGACGATCCCATCTTCTTCTACAGCCATGGATGCTGAATTAAAGTACGTCGTAGTCTTGAGCCGTCACGGAGTGCGCTCACCTACGAGCAACCCTGCGCAATACAACGCCTATTCTGTCGCCCCGTGGCCGCAGTGGGACGTTCCTCCAGGCTACCTAACTGCACACGGTTATCACCTGATGGAACTGTTCGGCGCTTACGATCGAATGCTATTGGTGAACGAAGGACTACTGAGTTCGAAGGGCTGCGAAGATGCTGCCCATGTTACGTTTTATGCGGACTCAGACCAGCGTACTCGCGAAACCGGAAAGGCACTTTCTGCGGGACTATTTCCGGGATGCAACGCTCCAGTGAAATCCCTTCCGGAAGGTACGAACGATCCACTCTTCCATCCGCACCCAACAGATTATGCCCCTGTTGATTCCGCCTTGGCCACTGCCGCGATTGCCGGAAGAATTGGGAACGATCCAGCCAACGTTACCGAAGCTTACCGCGCTCAGATCGGCGCATTGGACACAATTATGGCCACTTGTGGCGCAACATCTAACCCAACACAAAAACGAATCTCGCTCTTCGATCTCCCCGCCAGTCTAGCTCCGGGGAATGGCGATCATCTTGTTGAAATGCGCGGCCCACTCAATACGGCATCCTCACTTGCTGAGAATCTGCTGCTTGAGTATACACAAGGCATGAGCGCCAATCAGGTTGGGTGGGGATGCGTTACCGGGAAGAACCTGCGCTCCCTGATCGACCTGCACATGGCTGCCACCGACTTCACTCTACGCACTCCAGCGATTGCGCGCGTGCAGTCATCCAATCTACTCGATCATATTCTCCGCAGCGTGCAACAAGCAGCCGCAAGCAAGCCGGTGAACGGAGCACTTGGACAACCAGCGGACCGAACACTCTTTCTGATTGGCCACGACACGAATCTGACAGCTATTGCTGGCTTGTTGGGCTTGACTTGGATCGCGGACGGTCGCCGCGACGACACCCCTCCAGGAGGCGCTCTTGTTTTCGAACTCTGGAAAGATCTCAAAAACGGAGAGTTTAGTGTAAGGACCTACTTTACTGCACAAACCCTGGAACAAATGCGATCCAGCGCCGAGTTGACCTTGAGAAATCCGCCCCAACGCGTTCCGGTTTTTCTTCCTGGTTGCAGCCGGAAAGACTTCTCTTGCAGTCTGCCGTCTTTTCAGCAGACCCTCCAGAACGTGATTGATCCACTGCACATTGACAATCGATAGGTATCGCCAAGCAGCAGCACACTTGCAGGACCAGCGTTGCTTCCTTTGGTTGCTCCCAAATTCAGTATTTCGACCAAGGATGGTCCGCACTTCAATGAGCAGGTGCCTGCCTACTTCATGAATTCAGAGCTGCACATTGCAGAAACGATGAGTGGATTGCAACGAGCAATGACATTGCGGGGAAATGCAACCACATAGTGTCCGGGCCAGCGCGCCGGCTCATTGACCGGATAGTCGGTGCTGAGGATCTGTGCGCCACTGGCCAGCATGGCTTCGCGCTTGGTGGTGTCGTTGATGCGGGCTTCCTTGGTGTCGGAATCGGTGCGCGCGCGAATGAGATAGCCCTGGAGAACGAGAGCCGTGATGTCAGCGGCAGGTCCGTCGTTGCGCTCGATGAAGGCAGCGTCCGGTTGGCCAGGAATGGAGTTGGTAAACAGAACACGCCCGCGCAGGGAAGGATGGCCCTCAAGATATACAGGGCCTACCGAACGCTGATCCAACAGAAAAATCATCTTACCGCGTGCGCTGGCAAGTGAGGGCCAGTTGCCGGCGAGCACGGCCTCGTTGAGTGTCTCGTAGCTGCCGCGAACATCATCGGGCGTAATGAGTTCTTGGGGCGGAAAAACGAACCGAATTTCGGCATCAAGGGCATCGAAGGTACTGGATGTGAACGGCTCTGGCTCAGTGAGATGCAATTCTCCGCGTGGCTTTCCCTGCTTGGTCTCGACGAGGATGAAAAGCGGCAAGTGACCGGGGTGAGCGTGTGACCATTGGCGGACTTGCTCAAGGCAGGCGGTGAAGGGCTGGCAGACACTGCGGTAGTCGACATCTTGTACGTGCATGACCTTGAAACCCGGCTTGGCCATGATGCCGTTGGGGTCGAAGTCTGGATCGTGTGGGAGATGAGCCGCAGCAACCATACTGGGGCCGTAGGGATGCGCGTAGAGGCCGCCTTTGGTGTCGGCATAAATATCCAGTTCAATCTGACGCACGCCGGCATCGAGCTGTTGTGCCAGCGGCGGATGTTGATAGTCGAGCCCCTTGAAAGCATCGGCATATTTGGCTTGCCAGATCTTGCTCTCACTGGCCGCGATACCGGCATGGTAGCTGTTATGGGTGCCGATGACCTGAATCTGATTGAGTTTGAGCACACGGTCACTGGCGGGTAGTGTGCTTTGCGCGATGGAGAAGCAGCAACCGAGAGTCAGTGCAAAGAAAAACGAAGCGGTGATGCGGCGAAAAGAGCAAAACATGGCGTTGTCCTTCGATTGTGAATCAGCAGATCGCTGACATGACACGCGGCCGGGATAACTCAACCTGCGTGATAAGGCATGCTGTAGTGGGTGGACCACTCAACAAGATCTGCATTGATGAATCGCCAGGCTGCGCTCTTGGCATCAACCTCCACGAGCATGTACGCATTGGGGTCGTAGCGCGTAGAGGCCATGGCGTAGTGCTGGGGTCCATAGGTATGGGCAAAGTCGATCCACTTATGAAGATGGCCGGAGACGACAAGTTGAATATTGTCCCGATACTTGCGCAGCAACGGGTGCAAGCCATAATCACCGAACTCTGCGGCAACATTCTGAATGAGTGGGAAATGAATGAAGACGAAGGTGGGTTTGCGCTGTTGGAGTTGAGCTTCGAACCAGTGCAACTGCTCTTCACCGAGAGAACCTATGTTGGGATTGAAATCCGACGATACATGGTCTTGGGTGCGGCCGAGGAAGTTATTCAGGTGGATAAATTTGCATCCTTTATAGTCCAGTACGGAGTAGGGGGCGACGTTGAGTTTTGCCTTGAAAAGACGGTGGCTCATCTCGCGCGCAACGCGACGGACATCATAGTCGTGGTTCCCAAAGCCAATATGAACTGGCATATGGAAGCCGTCGGTGATAGCCTTCGCATTGTCGAGCCGCGTAGTGTTCTTGAAGTAGAAGTCGTATTCGGTGGAAGGATAGTTGTGAAAATAATCACCGATGATAAAGACTTGCTCAATGGCTGGGGTAAGCAAGTTGATGAAGTCACGCGCAGAGGTGAGGCGTGGCGTGGTGACGAGGATGCTTTGGTTATCCTCGTCACCGTTCTCGCTGCCCTTAACATAGAAATTGTCGATGATGTGGGTGTCCGCGATAAGAGCGATGTAGAACTTGCTTGGAGAGGCCGTCACCCCGGCCCGCTCCGCCCATAGTTTCTGGGTGAGCAGGCTCCCGAGCGACGCGCCGGCAAGAGTCGCGAACTGTCTGCGATCCATAAGCGATGGCCTCTCCTGTTGTGCGTGGTTCTTTAGAATACAATTTTTCCAGCGAATTGCAGAACGCGCGCCGGAAAAGTTGTAGCTGTGGCAACGACGCCAAAGCTGCTTGAGCTGAAGTTGCTTTGTGGGTAGGCGTAGTTGGTCTGGTTGAAAATATTGAAGGCCTCCGCGCGGAAGTCGAAAGTTGCTCGGTCGCGATAAATCGGGAAGCTCTTATTCAGGCCGAGGTCGGTTTGATAGAAGGGGTCGAAGCGCACCGAATTGCGTCCGGCATTGCCGTAGGGATGATTGACATCTGGCAAACTCAAAGCCGTAACCGCCATGATGGCGGAATTCTGCATGACGATGAGGTTCTGGTTTCCGGAGGTCTTGACTCGCTTGTTCTTGGGTAGTATCGGATTGCCGGACTGGTTGGGACGCTGTGTAAGCAGTCCGCTGGTCTGCTGAAAGCTGTTGGCCGAGTAGTAGATATTTACTGGCATACCGCTGCTGGCACTGCTGATGGTGGTCAATTGCCAACCACCCAGAGCTTCTTGCATAAGCAGCGATGCGGTGCTGCCAAAGGGCAGGTCGTAGACGATGGAAAGGACGTTGTTCAGCGGCTGATTGTATGCCGAAGGACCACGCTCGCCACGAAGATTGGCCAGGTTCACGCGGGAGTTGTCGCCTGCGGGCGTGTCCAAGTGGCCGGAAGCATTGTCGATGGCGCGCGACCATGTAAAGGAATCGAGCAGGTAGAGTCCGTGGCCGGTGCGATGTTCAACCTTGGCCTGTAGACCATCGTAGGAGAGGAAACCGGCGGGCAGCGTTTCTTCAATGGTGGTGAAGGTAGGGATAGGACGGCGCGCCGCCAGCGAACGGCATCCTGAAGTTACCGTGGGACTGCAGGTAGCCGTTAGCGCATTGGCCGATGACTGATTGAGGTCGGCCAGGACCTCCAGCTTGACACCGTGCGAACCTACGTAAGAAGCCTCGACCGTCGTGGAAGGCCCAACCTGCCGCTGGATGGTCAGGTGATAGGCCTGCACGTACCCGGTGGGCAGATTTTTTGGGATATAACGAGCTTGCGTGGTCAAGTTACTGGCTGCGCTTACATTTGCGGGGTTGGCGAGATTCGTAGGATAGCCCTGACTGGTCGTGCGGAAGCAAGGCGTCGGATTGGATGGATCGTAGGCTACGCTGGCCTGTGCTGCGGTACAAACGACGAGTACCGCCTGCGATTTGCCGGTAACCGCAATATCCGCGTATTGCGGCACCTGCACAATGTTTGTATTTACGATATTGGGCAGGTTGTAAACGAGCAGGTTTTCTCCGCCCTCGCGATTGAATTGTGAGAAGCTCAACCCGTAGCCAGCCCGAATCACCGTCTTCGAATCAACGGAATAGGCAGCGCCAAGCCGTGGCGCAAAGTCCAGCATGGGCATATTCACAAGCGCACGTTTATAGATGGAGCCGGAACTGGCCTTGATGAGCGACTGCGTGGTGGGGTCGTAGTTGGCCAGCCTGTTGTCCTTTTCCCATTGCGGTGTGACTAGTTCGTAACGCAAACCGGCGTTGATCGTGAAGCGGGATGTCAGCCGCACATCGTCTTGAACGTAGAAGTAATTCATCCTCTGGTTCAGATGGACGATGGCGAAGTTGTTCAGCTGATAGGTATCGCGAGCACCAAACAGAAAATCGGAGAATGCAACCGCTTCTTTGGTGCCGGTATCCGCGCTGCTAAGGGCGCTGGCGGTGGTGCCAGTGTAGCTGAATCCGCCGTTATATGTGTCCTGACCATAGACCGGATTGAAGTCGTCGATCTTGGTGTAGATGGCCTGATACTCATAGCCAGTCTTGTAGGTGCTGCGGCCTACAATTCGCGTGTAATTGATCTTTGGATTGAAAATGTAAGGATTCTGGAACTGCGGATTGCTGCCCTGGTTGCCGAATTGTGTGTAGTTGTTGACGCTTTGCGCGTTGAGGCTTCGGGTAACCGTTGGAGAGGTCGGCAGTCCGGTAATGGTGGACATGAGGTTGGTGAGGGTAGCACCATACGGACTCTTGCCACCATCGGTGAGCGTAAACGCAAAGCGAGCGTCGAGAATCGATTTCTGGTTAAAGGCGTGCGTGACGCCAATGGAACCCTGCTGGTTGAAGATATTGACGTTGCCGTTGCTGTTGCCACCAGCTGGACCCTGAATCGCCGGCGGAGAGAGGATGTGTCCCTGATGTTCGCTGTAGCGGCCAAATGCTGTCGTCTTGGGGCTGATGGTTGCATCGATCCGTATATCGCCTTTGTCGTCATTGATTAGGTCGGGCGGTAGAGAGGCGTAATTGCTGGCGAATGGGCTGTTAGGCACGTTGGGTGCGGGAAGTGCTGCAACTACTTCTTTGGCGAAGGCGGAAACGGAGGAATCGTTGAATGGAATGACGCCGTTGCTATAGAGTTTCCCGGTCAACGGATTCCGTAGCGGTACGGCGGTTCCGCTCTCATTGGTTTTTCCGCTCAGGAAAGTGTAGCCGCCATTGGCCACAGCGAGGGCGCTGGTGCCCAACTGATTGGCGGTCGGAACAGTGGCCGAATTGATTGCATGAACAACTTGACGCATACCTTCGTAGTCGGCGAAGAAGAAGAGTCGGTCTTTCCAGATGGGACCGCCAAAGGTTGTGCCGAACTGGTTGCGAATAAGAATCGGCTTTTGTGCGGCGCCCGTGAGCGGATTTGAAGGCGGCGTGAACGGGCCGATGGCGTTGAATACGGTATTGCGAATGTAGTCGTAGACCTTGCCGTGGAACTGGTTGCTGCCGCTGCGGATGCTGACGTTGATGACGGCGCCTGCGGATCGGCCATACTCGGCGCTGTAATTGTCGGTCTCTACGCGGAACTCGGAGATGGCATCAGGCGAGGGAGGAATGGCTTGGTTGGAGAAGCCTTGGTTGGAGGTGCCCCAGGCATTGTTGTCCAGACCGTCCAGCAGGAAGTTGTTGAACTCGCTACGTTGCCCGTTGACGTTGAAGGAGGCGTCGCGGCTGCTATCGGTAGTGTTCTCCAGAATATTCCGGCGAACGCCAGGGACCAGCGCCGCAAGGTCCGCGTAAGCGCGGCCGTTCAGGGGAAGATTTTCCACTTCACTGGTACCAATGACCTGACCTCGTTCACTGGAGTCGGTTTCGAGCAGTGCGGCTGCGCTGCTCACAGTGATGGCTTCGCTGGTAGAGCCAACCTTCAGGGACACATCGACGCGTTGATGGGCGTTCACTTGAACCTGAAAGGCTTGTGTGGTTGTGATGTCGAATCCGACGGCCTGAGCGGTAATCAGATAGGAACCAATCTTGACATCGGTGAACTGGTAGGCTCCCTCACCATTGGTTTTTAGCTTAACCTCAGCCCCGGTTCCGCTGTTGACGAGGGTAACGGTGGCGTTGAGCACCGCCGCTCCGGTGGAGTCATGCACATAGCCCAGCACAGTCGCAGTTTCAAACTGCGCGACCAAATGTTCTGGATTCAAGATTGCTAGACAAACGATTATTGCCAATAGTAAGAAACGTTTCACGGTTAGCTCCAAAAAAGGTATTGGTTCGATATGGTTGCGATTCTGCCGTACAGACACCCTGGGGTGTAAAGCGATTTGGATTTAACTCGGCAGACACGCTTATCATGGCTGGACTGAGCGGCGGTGAAAAGGGTGATGCGCGTGAATTTTCGCTGTGTAGAGTGGCTTCCCCCCTGCCTTACCCCTCTATATTCCGGGCATATTTCACAATATGAGTCAGCGCGGGTTAACGGAGAATTCATGCAATGGGGCTATGTTGAAGGTATGACCAGCGCGCCAAAGTGGCAGATCGGAGAAGCCCCGGATCGAGGGGTTGGCGGGGCATTCGCCCCTTCGCGTCGGAGTTTCTGCTCCAGCAACTTGGGCGAAGTGCTCGAGAAAACAGCACCCGTTGCGGATTTGGAAGAATTGTCTTTTCGCGAGGAGTGGAAACTTGCGTGCCGGGTTGCTGCAAACAAAGATTTGAGCCGGTCCGGACGGCTGCCGAAGTTTCTTCTCTACGTCTGTGAGCAGTCTCTTTTGGGCAAGGCTAACGAGATTACCGAGCAGCGCATCGGCACCAGAATCTTTGATCGTCCCGAAGACTACAATCCGGGCGAAGACAATATTGTTCGAAGCTATGCAAGAACGTTGCGTAAGCGCTTGGACGCTTACTTTGAAGGCGAGGGAGCAGCTGAGCCCATGCGCATTGTTATCCCGCGCGGTGGCTACGTGCCTGTCTTCCAAAGCAATTCCGGTGTGCATGCGCCTGTTCCAAGAATTGAAGATCAGGCAGTTGCGGGTGAGCAGAAAGCTTTGGAGGATAAAATTGCTGGCCCCGAGGACATAACGGAAGGACTGGCCGTGGAACACGGTGAGAAACAGAATCAGAAGGCTGACTCGCGGAGTTCATGGCAACCCGATTGGCTTTCATCCTTGGCAGGCTTCGCCGCTGGGATGTTGCTTGTGTCGACTGGCTGGTTGGGCACATACGCTCTTCAGCGGCAGAGAGAACAGGTCCCCGCTCATGCTGTCTGGACTCAGCTTTTCCAAAAGAATCGGAATACGCTGATTGTTGCTGCGGACAGTGGCGTGGGTATTCTGCAAAACCTAACCCGGCACCCGATTGACTTGAACGAATACGCCAATGGTTCATTCCTGACGAATATGCAGTCTCCGCAGGGTTTGGACGAACCAAATCTCAACGATCTGCGCAACCAGCGATACACCAGTGTCGTCGATCTCAATATTGCCTCTGCGCTGACGCGACTCCCGGAGTTCATCGCCGACCGCGCCGAAATCCGTTATGCGCGAAGCGTTACCGCTGAAGACATCAAGAACTCCAACGTTATCCTTCTAGGTTCGAAACATACCAACCCGTGGGTGTCTCTGTTTGAAAAGAGGCTCAATTTTACATTTGAGTACACACCCGAAGTGGACGACTCTTATGTATTGAACGAACATCCGTCAGGGACAGAACAGAAGATATATCGCAACAGTATAGATAAGACCTCGAATCGCACATACGGCACGATTGCCTATCTTCCTGACCTGGATGGAGAGGCCATGTTCTTATTATTCAGGGACTGAATATGGCGGGCACTCAGGCCGCTGCGGATACACTTTCCAATGCAAGTATCATTAAGCCGATATTGCAGCAGGCTACCTTACCCAACGGCAAACTGCGGTCGTTTGAAGTGCTGGTTGAAACCACCAGCATAGGAGCCACGGCGCCCAGCGCCCAGCTCGTTGCAACCCGCCTTTATCTTCCATAGAGAAAACTGGTTGCACGACTGCCATGCCCTTCCAAGTCTCAGCCTCGGAAGCTGGCCATGGGTGCTTTGTCATAAACAGCAAATCTTAATATTCACTGCTCCAAAACACACCTATGGTTACCATAACAGTGATTCAACTATCGTAGAATCATACGCTCAAATGGTTGTTGGTCGGATCGGTCCCCTGAAGTCGCCCAGCGTCTTGGTTTCCAGCTTCCTGTCTGCTACGTATGATCGCCGGCCGGATGGGCTTTTTCGGAACCTGCTTGATTGTCCCGCTTGCAACGTTGACCCCAGCGTCTCACAGAAGCCCGGAAAGATCCGATGGCGGGTATCCGTAGCTGCGTACTTCGCGCATTATCACCGATGCTTTTCAGATGTCCATTCCATTCAGGCATCTCAAACCTCCGAGAGATTTTTCTGGAGCAAGCTACGCCCTTGCATACCAGGCACCACGGCCACTGCCGTGCAAAATGAGATGCTGCTTTTCTACCAACTGCCGGAAGTGCTGCTTGAGTGTGTTCCGGCTCGTGCCGGTGAGTGTGACCATATCGCCGATAGTGACACGGCCATGTTCGCGCGCATATTCGACGATTTGCACCTGTAATTCCGGCATCGCTGAAAGGATGATCTTTTCTCGCTCTACCTTCTTGGCCAGCCGTTTCATTTGTTGCTGCAATGCGTGCAAGAAGAATAGCAACCAGGGTTGCCAATTCGGCGCATCGGTTCTGATTGTTCCTTGAGTCTGCCGCAAAGCGAGGTAATAGCCTTCCTTGCTCTGCTCAATCACGCTCTCCAGTGAACTGTAGGGCACATAGGCATAGCCAGCGCGCAGCAGCAAAAGCGTGGTCAGGATGCGACTCAGTCGGCCATTGCCATCCTGAAAGGGATGGATTTCAAGGAAGACGACAACAAAAATGGCCGCCACCAGTAACGGATGTAATTGTCGGGTTTCCAACTGCTCCCTTACCCAGCCAACATCTTCGGCCATCAAGCGCGGCGTATCGAATGGGCTAGCCGTTTCAAACACAATGCCGACTTGATCTCCGCTGTCGTTAAAAGCGGCGACGCTGTTGGGCAATGTCTTGTATTGGCCGCGATGATGCTCGTCTTTCTCGCTGTGCTTGAGCAAATCGCGATGCAACTGCTTGATGTGGTTTTCCGTCAGAGTGATCTCTTCCCATGACTGAAAGACCAACTCCATGGTTTCGGCGTAGCCGGCCACTTCCTGTGCGTCCCGAGTCTCGAAGGATTTGATTTCGAGATTGGACAGCAGCTTTTCAACCTCTTGGTCGGAGAGCTTGCTGCCTTCGATGCGAGTCGATGATCCGATGCTTTCAATTGTGGCCACCCGCCGGAGGGCGGACAGGCGTTCCGGGGCCAAGGTGCCGAAAGCTCTCCAAGCGCCTTTGAATTCATCGATTTCTGAGATCAGGCCAAGGATTTCAGGCGTGATATGAAGCGTGTTGATCTGAATCATGACACCCAAGAATACATCCGATTGCACCCATTCTGTCAACCCAAATAAACCCCCATTTACGCCCATAAGCCCAACAATTCAAAAACAAGAGCAAGGAGGCGCTATGCGCGATCTTGTTCCACTTCGTGCCGCTCCGGTGGACGGCCCAGAGAGCGGGCCTTTTCCGGCCGTTCGGGCAAGCGCCGCCTGCGCGCCAAACGATAGTGCGGGTTTGTCACTTGCCGCGCCCACCTCTCCGGCTTCGCACCCCACGGACGAAGACCTGTCCGCGGGGACCCCGCTCTCCCACCATCGCCGCCCTCGTTCTCCCTCGTCTGCCTGTGGGTACGTTTTTTCCTTCGCTTCACTCCAGGGTGAAAAGAAAAAAACGCCCCCCAGGGCAGACAAGGAAAAAACAATGGAATATCAGAGCAACAACAGCAACAGTGCAGTCATCACTGCCAGCAATGGCACAGCCAACGGCACTGCCAGCAACACGGCTTCCGGCAGTGAAAACCGGAAGCTTGCAACCGCATAGCAGCTTGTACGCGAAAACGTGCAGTATCTTATCGAGCAGTTGGAGGCCGGACACAGCGAAACGCTGACCGCCTTTCTCCGGGCGATGGCGATCTTCCGGGAATATTCTTTTGGTAATTCAATGGCCATTGCGCGCCAGAAGCCCGACGCTCGTAATGTGGCCGGAATGTGGACATGGAACCAGCTTGGACGCAGGGTGAAGCGTGGCGAGAAAGGCATCGCCATTCTTGCGCCTGTGATTGGCAAGCGCAGCAAACACGCGCAGGATGCGAGCACCGAAGATACGGACGCGGACAAGCACGCATTGTTAAGATTCCGCCGCGTGTATGTGTGGGCCGAGGATCAAACCCACGGACAGCCATTGCCAGACTTAGAGCAGATTACAGGCGAAGCCGGTACTTATCTTGACCGTATGCGCAAGTACGTTCACGCGCAGGGCATCGAGCTTGAATACACCGAGAGCATCGCACCCGCTCTGGGCGCGGCTTTCGGCAACAGTATTCGTATTCTGCCGGGGCAGAGCGAAGCGGAAGAACTCACAACGCTGATTCACGAAACGGCTCATCTCGCCATGAAGCACACAGAGCGCCGCACTGAAACCACCAAGACCGTGCGCGAGACGGAGGCCGAAGCCGTGGCATTCGTAGTGGCTCAGGGCATCGGCATCAATGCAGCGCAGAGTGCAAGTTACATCCAGCTTTACCACGGCAACGCAGCATTGCTCATGGAAATTCTTGAGTTGGTGCAGCAGACCGCCGCAAAGATTCTTTCGGCACTGAAAGCGGACGAACAGGTTTCGCAGGAAGCCCCGGAAACAACAGAGAAGCCAGCGCACGAATACAAGCGGGCGCGGCGTTCCCACAATCAGACAGCCACCAGGGTAGCGGCCTAACAGCCGCTACCATCACCACCGCACGCAAACGCGGACAGGTGAGGTGTGCCTGTCCGCATGACCTCCACGATTTATTCACCATGAGGAGAAAAGTCATGTCGAAAACCGTTGCAGTTACCAGTGAATACCGCAACCTGCCCCTTACGCAGTTGCAGGAGTCGCTCACCAACCCGCGCCGCCGTTTTGATGAACGCGGTCTGAATGAACTTGCCGAAAGTTTCAAAAGCCAGGGCGTGTTGCAGCCTTTACTTGTCCGCAGTATTGATGAGGATAAGTATGAAGTTGTTGCCGGAGCGCGTAGACTTCGCGCTGCCAAGATTGCCGAACTGAGCGAAGTTCCAGCGCGAGTCGTGGAACTTTCCGATGCTGCTGTGCGCGAAAGCCAGTTAACGGAGAATTTGCTCAGGGAAGATGTGCATCCCTACGAGGAGGCAATCGCTCTCAAAGGAATCTTGCAGCTTGAGGGCGCACAGTATGACATTGCCAGCCTGTCCGCACGGCTTGGCAAGTCTCAGTCTTACCTCACACAGAGGATGCGCTTGACTGAGCTTCACCCATCCATTGCCGAGGCATTTCTGGCCGACCGCATCGGCGTGGGCCATGCGCTCGAAATCGCCAAACTGCCCTAAGACCAGCAGGAGAAAGCTTTTGATGCCGCATTCCGCACGGTTTGGAATAGCGGCAAGGAGAGCCGGATTCTATTACCGGTACGTGAATTGGCAGTGTGGATCGAGCAAAACATTTTGCTCTCGCTTGATTCTGTGCCCTTCGACAAGAACAATGCAACGCTTGTGCCCGAAGCCGGTAGCTGTGTCGAGTGCCCAAGGCGGACAGGGTTCAACACGCTACTGTTCGGTACGGCGGTTCATGATGCTTGTACGGATGGGGCTTGCTACATCAACAAACTCGCAAAACATGTAGAGCGCCAGATTGCCGAGAAACCCAAACTGGTACAGATCACCACGGAATACGGAACGCGCGGCGGCGACGGCCCGGTGCGTCGCCTTGCCTATGAAGCGGCAGATTCCGGTCTACTGAGTCCTGAATTGGCCGCAGGCATCCGGCGTGTGAAGGGAGTCAAGCATCTGGGCCAGCGATCTGGCAACTGGTTGAATATCGATCAAGCCCAATTACTCGTCGAAAAATCTGATGGCGATGGACTTAGAAACAAGCGTGACTTTGCGATGATTTCCATTCTTCTTGGCTGTGGTTTGAGACGTGCGGAACTCGCCTCCTTAAACATCGGCGACATTCAGATTCGTCAGGGACACTGGGCAATCTTCGATCTGGTTGGAAAGGGAGGCCATGTCCGAACGGTCCCGATGCCGGCATGGGAGAAGAATTCAGTGGACCAATGGCTAGCCGCTGCTGAGCTAAAGCATGGCCGTATATTCCGCGCAGTGAGCCGACACGGTTCGTGCTGAGGTCGAGGAATCTCCGAGAACGTTGTATGGTACGTTGTGCGCGAATGCGCAAAGCGTCTGGGCTTTGAGCACATTGCGCCGCACGATCTGCGTCGCACTTGCGCCAAGCTGTGCCACTCCAACGGTGGAGAACTTGAGCAAATTCAGTTTCTTCTGGGTCATGCAACAGTATTAACTACGGAGCGCTATCTCGGTTCCAAGCAGAATCTGGAGGAACCAGTCAATGACCGATTCGGACCGCTGTATAAACACGGGACCTCCGACATCAGGAGAACCTGATATTGCTTGATGAGATCAGAGTATTGGCATTCAGGCAACAGCAAACGAATCGTGTGCGGCAGCCGTTCCTCGAAATGACCATCGAACTCGCCGACGGTTACCTATCGCCGAGGGAAGAGCTGTGCATGGGGTGATCTCGCCAGTTGGGAGCATGGCCTTTTTATCACATTTGTGAACTGACCACTGGCTAATAGCCGGTGGCTTCAAGTTACGGCTGGAAGCCGATCGATCGGCCATTCGGCCGATACAACACCTGATTGACTACCGAATAAACCTGCTCAAGTGCCCCCTGATAACCGACACGGATTCGGAAGTGATCACCAGCGCGACGTGGTTCGTGAATGCCGATGGAGTAATGTGCGATTCCAGCTTCGTGGGCCACATCCTGCGCTGAGTCAGGAGCCAGCAGCAGATTGGACCCGCTTAGATGAGAAGCAAGCACCTGGTAATCTCCGACATAAACTTCGTCGACGGGCAGAGCTCGTAATGAAGGCGCCGGCACGGGCGAGACAACCACCAGATCGCGAACGCCCAGTTCGCGGAGCCAGCCGCACAGATCGGCCAGCAAATCAGGCTCGGCGGCAACCGCAGCGCGTATGCGGCTGAGCGCATGCAGATGGTCAACCATAGCGTCGAGCAAGCGCATGCGCTGAATGCGATATTTCTTAGGAATCGGCTGACCAGAGATCGCGGCAAGCCGATTGAGTATTTCATCGGTTTGGCGCATGCCAGTCCAGGCAGAAAGCGTGAGTCCTGGCATGCCGGCTAGAGAGAGTTCCCCGGCCGCGTCGCTCATTTGATCGCCCAACGCCAGATATGCCAAACACTCTACCATTTGCTCAATCTGAGAGGTCGCGACTCCGCCATCGATGACAGCCCGGTCGCCGGCATGGCCATCGAGAGCGGTGCTGATGTCGGGGACAACTAGTGGCGTCAAACCAAAGGCTTCCGCAGCTTCTTTGAGCCACTCCAGATCACCGATGGAAAGATGCGCTCCCGGAAGGATCAGCAATTTAAGGGTATTGCTTGGTGGACGATAACAATGTTTATGCAAGGAATTATTTACCAATGCGCGTGTGGCCTTACCCCATCCCTGTTCAAGCGAACCTTCAAAGTCCGGCGTATGCAGAAAGATCATCTCCGTTGTCTGCGCGCCGACTTTGCGTGGCAGCATAACCGCGGAGGCGCCCTGCATATCCATGGCCCCGGTAGAGATTACAGCGATCATCTCCGGACGATCCTTCTCAAGCTCCGCCACAGCTTCGCGCAGTGCCGTTTGACCACCGTAGATCGTGTCGCTGTCATTCATGTTGACGGTGGAAAGGTTGATCTGTTCGCCGAAATATCGGCTGAGAAAAACCAGACCGCTGGTGGCACAGCCCTGTGCGCCGAAGAGCAACGGGGAACAGCCGCGTACGCCTTGCAACGCCAAAGTTGCTCCGGTGGGCTGCGTCAGAGCAAACGGATTGATGCAACCGGATGGCGGCGTAACGATCTTTGCCGGAGTGGCGTTTATCGTGGAACGCGGTGAATCGGACTTTTCATGCACCAGACGCAGAACTGGCGAATTCACCAGCAGGTCGATTTCTTCGAGCAGATTCAGCATACCGTCAAAACCAAGCAGGCTAAAAGTGCGCTCGTGGCTGATTTCGACGCAAGGAAGGCCGTACTTATGGGCGAGATATTTCATACCGCCACCGGAGAGAACCAGGTCAACTCCTCCGGCTTTCAACAATCCTTCCAACTCGTTCTCTTTCCACTCTTTCAATCCGGTCTTGCGGCATTTTTTGCGAAGAATGGTGTGAAGTTCTTTGTCGTGTTCCGAACATTTATGCAGAGAAACTCCGCGCACAATCAGGCCGGCGGCCTGCAAGTCCTCGATCAGACTCCAGGTTTTAACGCCGCCAGCATAGATCATCACCCGCTTGCCATCGAGTCGGGAACGATGCTTGGCCAAAGCTGTTTTGAATCGTTGTTGTTCCTTATCGAGCCACGCACAAACTCTCTGTTCGACTTCAGCGTCGGCACCGTTGGCAACGAGAACACTCGCCAGATGCCGTAGCGTGTCAGCAAAAGCGCGGCTGCCATAAACGCTGCCGCGTACAAAGGGAATGCTATATTGCGCATGCAAATACTCGGCCAGTTGTGGCATCGCCTGCGAGCAAAGATCGAGACTAACCTTGGCGCGGTGCGCCGTAGCAATCTCCTGATAACGCGCATCGCCGGGGATCGACGCCAGAATACGGATTCCCAAAGAACGTAACAGCGAACGTAGTTGCGCGACCTCGCCATGCACGTTGAATTCGCCGATCAGATTGATGTCGGCATTGCCGCGAAACGCCGGCTCGATTGTCCCGATGACCTGTTCACAAAGCAGGCGAACCGCCAGCCTGTGCCCGGTTTGTTTTCCTCCCGCCAGTCCAGGCGCTTCGACGGTCAGCACAGGAACCCCAAGCCGTAGACTGGCGGATTTGCACTCGGCACGTAGATCCTCACCAAACATCGCCGTCAAGCAGCTTTGATACACGAAGATTGCCGCCGGAGCTAGCTCGGCGGCAACACGATCGAGTAGCCCTTGCAAGCGTTCGCTTCCGCCCATAATCAGCTCAACTTCGCCCAGCGCAGTGGTAACGGAACAACGGTGAAGATGCGATCCGCTGCTGGCCGTGGGTCGCGAGGCCCAGACGTGGCCCAAGCAACTGGCGCTTCCATGAACGACATGCACAGCGTTCGTGATCGGCTGCAACACAAGTTTAGCTCCGCGCAGCGCACATCCGCCCTGGCTGCATTGTCGCGTTTCCGCGTGATCGGTAACCGTATTGGATAGTGTTGCCATCGTGACTCCTGTGTGTCTTCCGCAAACAAATGGATAACTAATCGTCACAACTTATGGGGTCTGTGCCAGGAGAATTTTGTCCGCTTCCGTATCAGTAAGTTTGTAGTTATAAAAACGCGCGTAGTAATCCTGGATTTCCATCTTCATGTCCAGATTCTGAAAAAGTTCCGGATGAATCTTCTTGGCCATGAACTCCATTAGCAACACGCCCTCCGAGCTGCCATCCCAGAAGAAAACGCCCTCGGGATCCTGATAGACTTTTCCTTCTTTGACGGCGCGCACATCCAGCCAGCGCTTGTCCTTCAGCACCAGATTTGGAGAGTAGAGGCGGCCGACAAAGATGTATTCCGGGTCCCACAGGAGAAGGTCCTCCATTGAAACAGGCCCTTTGCCGACAAGCGAATGGACTTTTGTAATCATGCTGCCGCCAGCCATCTGTCCATACCAAAGCGTATTCGTGTTGTTGCCCTGCGTTGTCAATGCCGACGGGCCGCGCAGATAGTAGATGCGCGGACGCTCCTCTTCCGGTATGGCCCCCACGCGCGAGGTTACGTAGCGCACCTTTTCGTCGAAGTAGCTGCACCACTCTTCCGCACGTTTCTTGGCCTCGCCGCCCATAAGGTCTCCGTACAAACGCATGTTGCGCTTTGTTACTTCCTGAAAGGTTTGGGCATTGCCGATGATCTGACCGGATGGCTGCGAAACCACACCAGGAATTCCGATGGAGTCCAACTTTTCCTGTGTCTTCTCTGGATCGTATCTATACAAGACCAAATCGACATTCATATTCATCAGAGCTTCTGCATCCGGCTCATTGAAAAACTTTGGAATCTGTCTGACCTTGGGATTCGTCCTCTCCATCCAAGGTGGGTTGGTGGCATTCATAATCGCCAGCTTGTCGCTTTGGCCGAGAAGAAACACCTTTTCGTACCCAAGCACTTCAAGCGCAGCAACGCGGTGAATCTCTGCGGGGACGATAACCTTGCGTTTTGACATATCGACAACTGTTTTTACCGCACCGGTTGGCACAGGAGTTACACGCAGGCTCTGCAATCTGATGCAAACAAGCAATGCTGGCAGCAGAACGGCGAGAAGCTTTAACACAATCAGCGCGGATTGTACGTGCTTCCTCTTCATCTAAGCCTCCTGCTTCCGCCTTCCGCTGCCCGCATCTCTTCGCGCTGCTTGTTACCACTGTCCCTTCAGAGAGAACGCAACAATGCGTGGTTCGCCCAGTTGCAAGCCGTCGCCGCTGCGGTAGTAAGACCAATAGTGCTTGTTGCCAACATTGGTGACGTTGATGTTCAGCGAGAGCTTGTGCCCGGCCAGCTTCGGCTCGTAGCGCAAGCCGGTGTCGAAGGTCGTCGCGCCATCAAAAAAGTGCACGTCGGTCGAATCTACGGGACGGCGTCCGGAGTAGTTAATGTCGAAGGATGGAGTTAGCGTTTCAATACCGGGAAGACGGTACTCAAAGTAGGCGCGCACCTGCTGTTCCGGTATATTGACCGGAATCTTGTTCTCAATTGATGTGTTGCTTCTCGCCCTTTCAACGCGCGCGCGCATTAGCGACAGTCCTCCGGTTGCCGTAAGCCGATTGGTAATCTTTCCTGTATCGGTAAGTTCGATGCCCTGATGTACCTCAAGGCCGTCCTGTTTGTAGACGTTGTCGCGCGGATCGGTGTACTGGTTGACGGCGTTGATGCGGAACAAGGCCAGCGTAAGCTGTGTCTTGCTGAGTTCCGCCTTGGAGCCAATCTCGTACTGGCTGCTTACGCTGGGCGGAAGAATCTTGTTGGCGTTGGCCGCCGTATCGGGAGCCGTACCGCCTTCCTGCAGCGCCTCGATGTACGAGATATAGATGGAAGTATTGCTGGTCGGCTTATAGGTTAGAGCAAGCGTTGGGGTGAAGGCGTGCTGGCCCGAGTAGGAGTTGCCACCGCTTGCAGCCCATTCTTTATCTTGCATCGAAGAATAGTTCACGCCCACCAACCCGAGGATGTGCAGTCCTGCTTGGATGCGGTCACCCAGTACGACATTCCTGTTTGGTTCGTTATCAAGCTGACTGTTGCTGCCGACGTTCACGCTCGGTTGGGCGTATCGGACGGGGGATGTAATATTGGATTTTCCCAACACGACCCAGTTATCTACGCCGCGCGTGTAGCGGTAGTAGTAGTTCGTCATGCCGAATGTGATGTCGTGATGTACCTGGCCGGTATGCGCCGATCCATCGAAGAGCAGATAGTCGGCATGTGTTTCTTCATCCTGCCTGAGGGTATCGTCGTATTTCTCGATGTAATTGCCTGCGTTGTCAACGAGTACGGCATCAATAAAATTGTAGTCGCGCCACATCTTGCCATAACGATAGGCCGAACGCATTGAAAGTGACTTAGTAAGTTTCGAATTCAATGCCAGGCCAACAAGGGTCTTTCTTGTCCGATTGAGCGAATAGTATTGCCCGTACTGCTTGGTGACGTCGTAGAGCGAGGCCGAAGGCACATTTAGATTGTTGTCGATCCAGTCATTGCTCGGCGCGTTGAAATAGGTGGTTAGCCCGTGCAAAGATAAATCTTGAAAGTAGGTGTCGGACTTCAGCTCTGTATCTGTCCGCAGCTTCCATGTTGTGGTTTCCGACAGCAAGGTCCTCCACTGCGATCCACCGTCAATGAAAGTGTTCCCTTGCTCGCGATAGCCATTGATGCGCGTGAGCAGTTTCCTGTTTGTGCCGGGAATCGGTCCGCCCACGTCGGCATGGATGAAGTTGACAGCGCCGTCGTAGAGCCCGTACGAGAGCGCGAAGTACGGCTTCTCTGTCGGTTGCTTGCTGATGTAGTTTACGGTTCCGCCAACGTCGACAAAGCCATAAAGAAAGCTCGAAGGACCGTTGAGAACTTCTATCTTTTCCACGTTTTCCAGCGGATTATTGGTAAAGCTGCGGTCAACTAGGCCGTCGCGCAGATTGCCAGCATCGGCAGCAGCAAAGCCGCGCACCATAACGCGCGTCATCGAACTGTAGCCGGTTCCAACCATCAGGTTTGAGACCGTCGGATTGGTTTGAAGCGCATCGTACTCGGTATGCACTTCGCGGTTTTCGATCAGTTCGCCTGAAGTAGAGTTTATGGAATAAGGCGTATCGAGCACCGTTGCGTTGCCGAGTGGGCCGACGGTGTTGTTTTCGTTCTGGTATCCACTTTCGGCGCTGCCTTCCTTGGGCGCAGTTTTCTTTTCCGTGGTTCCAAAGACGACGACTTCAGGAAGCACTGTATCTTTTGTAGACTTCGCATTGTCGGTGGACGAGGCGGCGGTTGTCTGCGCAAGGGAAGCCGGCGTCAGGTCGATGACAATTATCAGCACAGCCGCCAGTGTGTAGATAAGAGATCTAAAACAATGTTGATGAACGAATACAGTCATAAGGGCATCTCCTTTTTTTGATAGAGCTGTGTTTACGAATCTAACCGGAACAGAACTGGCACAACCACCCATGCAACGACCGCACGTCCTTCCTTTTGCGCTGGGTGAAAAATCCATCTTCGTAGTGCCTTCAACGCCGCATCGTCCAGTTCGCCATGACCCGAGCTGGAAAGAACCTCGGCCTGTTGTACGGTGCCTTTGTCACTGATCAGCACGTGCACGCCAACGCGTCCGATCCATCCCTTCCGGCGCGCTTCCCGCGGATATTCGGGAGCAGGGCTGGAGATGATCCAAGGCAACTCATCGGTTTTGGCGATGGCAACACCCTGTGCCGTATCACCGCCTCCATGAGGAGTTCCAGAGATGTTTGACCGCGCCGTGGCTGAAGTGGATGCCGACTGCACAGGCGCGCAGTTGCAACTGTTCACTGCTTCGGCCGCGTCAACGGAAGTCAACTTGGGAGCAATCTCGGTAGTTGGCAGCTCAAGCTTCGGTGGCGCAATCTCTAGCGGCGGCGTTGCAGCGGTCTGCATGCTCTTCCGGACCTCCGGCGTTGCGTTCTTTGCCGCTTGCAGTACGTGTGGCGCTGCGCCCAGATGCATCTCCAGCACAATGCGCTCGGTTGCGGGCACATGAAGCATTCCACGTTGAGAACCGATCACCAACGCTGTGGAGAACACCGCCACGTGAAGCGCAATCGAAATACCCAGAATGGACTTCATACTCGTCTCCATCAATCAGTGCAAGCTTTCCGCATACTGCGGGCTTTCCACGTAGTCTGAACTTTTCGCTCCTCTGGACGACAAAGGAATGCAGAAGCGAACGTTCTTGCCCTGCCGCGTATGAATGCCGAACAGCTCCGCCTCCACGCGATAAGTTTCTCGCAGATACTGCTCGGAGATCATCTCTTCCGGAGCGCCCACGGCGAAGCTTTTGTCCCGGCCAATGATGGCCACCTTCGATGCATAAGCCAGCGCGTGATTCGGCGAATGCGTGGTGAGGATCACGCTGACCTGCTGCGTCCTCACCACGGCGCGAATATGATCAAGCACACGGATCTGATTGCCGAAATCGAGATTCGAAGTCGGCTCGTCCATCACCAGCAGTTCAGCCTGCTGCGCCAGAGCGCGGGCCACAAGAACCAGTTGCCGTTCGCCACCGCTGATCTCTGTATAGGACTTCTCGCGCAGGTGCTCGATATTCATCGTCCGCAGCGCGTCCTCGGCAATCTTTACGTCTTTCGTGGTCGGCGAAGAAAAAACACAGAAGTGTGCTGTTCGGCCCATTGTTACCACGTCGATAACGCGGAACGGAAAGGGCGGCGTATGCGCCTGAGGCACATACGCGATCTTGCGCGCGAGGTGACGCAGATTCAGCTGCCGAACGTCTTCGCCGTTTAGAAGAATTTCTCCACAGATGCGCTCAAGAGAGCCCAGAATCGTGCGGAAGAGCGTGGTCTTGCCGACCCCGTTCGGGCCCAGCAGGCAGAGCAATTCGCCCATGCCCAGCGTAAATGTGACATTCTCGACAACTGTTCTCTTGCCATATCCACAACTAATGTTTTTGACCTCAAGCATGGCTACACCCATCCTTTCCGCGAGCGCAGCAGCAGGTAGAGGAACAGCGGCGCGCCAAGGATCGAGGTAACAATTCCGATGGGAATCTCGCTGAGAAACAGAATGCGCGTCAGGTCGTCGACCGCAAGCAGAAAGGCGGCCCCCATTATGATCGAAGCCGGAATCAGATAGCGATAATTGGGGCCGACGACAAAGCGCGCCATGTGCGGCACAATCAGTCCAACCAGCGAAATGACACCGCCGATGGCCACTCCGGCGGCCGTGACCAGCGTTGCGCAGCAGACGAGAAAAAAGCGCAGAAGGCCAGTGCGCACACCCATCGCACGTGCCTCTTCGTCTCCGAAGGCCATCACGTTCAGGTTCCAGCGCAGAAGCACAATGCCGGCCATCCCAAACAGAATCGGAACCGCAGCGACGGCGATGTCGTTGATGCTGATCGTCGCCAAGCTGCCCATCATCCAGAAGGTAATTGACGGCAGAGTATTGTTGACGTCCGCGACCAGGGTGACGATGGAGATGAAGGAATTAAAGAGCGTGCCGACAATGATGCCGCTCAAGATCATGATTAGAATCGGCACGCCCCCCTTGGAAAACAGGGCGCCAATCAGATAGGTGATACCGACCGCCGCCATTCCAAAGACGAACGCGGAAAGCTGCGTGACCACGAGACTCTTACACAGAAACAGCGAAAGCGCGGCGCCGAAACTGGCGCCAGCCGATACACCCAGGATATCCGGCGAGACCATTGGGTTCCGAAACATTCCCTGATATGCGGCGCCCGAACAGGACAAACCAGCGCCGATCAAAGATGCCGCCAGAATGCGTGGCAGACGAACCTGCAGAATGACAATTTCCATCTTCGGTGCCCAGTGCGGAGTGAGCGCGAAGAACTTCGAGAAGAGAATCGACGCAGCCGTCAGCGGTGGGACGGGAAAATGCCCGATCGTGAGCGAAAGCACAAAGAGCGCCAGAAAAAGAAACACCGTCGCTGTCAGCCGGTAGACCATGGCCGCCTCGTTTCTCAAAGTTATTTGTTAACAAGTGCACGGCTGCACGTAGATTGAATCCATGCGCTGAATATTATGAATCAAAGAAGCATTTCGCTTGCCAAAACCACCCTGGGCATATGTTCGATTTGCGATCTATTGGGTTATCATCTACTTCGCAGACATTTTGATCATTTTATTGCAACAGCATAGAGGTCTACAGATGCTTTATCTTGTACCAAAATGTTCAAAGTCTGTGGAATGCGTACGTTTTGCGATTTCCAGCATTTTGATAGTCTTGCTTTTCTGTTTTACCCGAATTTGGCCTCACGATTCATACCGTCATGGCACAGAATGAATTCTGGCTTTACGCAAAATCGCCTTCCCGTAAATTGAACAATGTACATATCTTGGATAGAGTGGTGGTGATTTTGCATTGCCACGGCATAGCCAGAGCTGGCATGTAAGCATAAAGCGTTTTCGCTAATCAGATCCCTCAATTCTGCTCCTACCTATTTGATACTCCCACCATTCATGTGGAATTGCTTTCTCCATCGCCCGATGGGCTTGGCGCGGCCGCCGCACATTATGCCTCCGGCGCGTCGATTCATCACGGAAAGTTTGGGAAAACTTTGGAAAAACTTTCCGCCGCGATTCTTCCGCACTGACCTACCTTCGCTCCATGACGTTGCACAGCGAGCCGCCCGGCTCGCCGAAAGCGCAACCGGAAGGAGTTTATGCAAACCGATATTCCACCCACGCATGTTCATCATCATCACTGGGCGCGTAAGCGCCTGTTCTCTGTACTGGTCCCGATCACGGGTCTGCTACTCGCGGTGCCCGCTTACGCATCGAGCGATCCGTGGGAGAACGCAGTCACGACCCTCAAAACCGCATTTACTGGAACCATCGCCACCTGTCTTTCACTGGTTGCCATCGTTGTAGGCGGTCTGATGTTCGCCTACGGAGAAGGCCAGTCAAAGCGAATGCTCGCCGGAATTGTCTTTGGCGTCGGCATGGCGATTGGAGCGGTGAACTTCATGTCCTGGCTTTTTCCGTCATAGGGGGAACGACGGCAGGACACAACCACAACAAGCACTTGGTAGGCAGAGAGGAGGCCTGATATGGCAGAGGGCGGTCCACGGCAGAACAAAGTTTATAAAGCGATGAACCGCCCGCTGACCATCCTGGGCGCAGAGCGGCGGCTATTTTTCGTTGCGCTCATCACCGGCGGTGCCATCTTTTCGCTGATGCACTCTCTGCTCGGCGGCATCGGTTTCTTCATTGTCGGTGTCATCGCCGCGCGCATCGCCACCAAGCATGACGTGGAGATTCTGCGCGTGTTGATGAACTCCAGCAAGTTCCGTAGAAGGTACGACCCCATGAAATGGGAACCAGTAGAGGTCACGATCAGGAACCAGCATGTATAAGGTTGAGCAAATCACGAAGGATTGGAAAGAAGCCGGATCGTTTGCCGCGCAGATCAATCTGTACGGCTTCTGGGATGAGCACTGCTTCCTGACGAAATCTGGCGACCTGGGCGCGGCGCTCAAGATTGGCGGCATCGACTACGAAAGCCTTGACCACGCTGGACGCGATTACGCGGTCAAACGGTTGGAAGCAGCCTTCCGCAGTCTCGACGAAGGGACGCGGCTCTACCAGGTTCTATTCAAACGGAACCGGCCCGCGATCCCCCACGCCGAGTACGACAACCCATTGGTGCGCGCCGCGGTAGAACAGCGCGCGAATTTCCTCGCGTCCAAAGCAGACCGGCTGTATTCGATTGAAATCTTTTGGGTGGTGATGATCGATGGCAGCTATACCAAGACTGGCCTGCTGCACGCGCTGGGCGCATTACCCAAACATCCGCGCGAATCGTTGCGCGATTTTCACGCGCTGCTTTCCGGCAGCAAGGAACGGACGTTGCTCTATGAGCAGATCGAACGCGACCGGATGCGGTTGGAGCAAAAGATTCAGAGCTTGAGTGGGCAGCTAAACGACCTGATGACGGTCGAGCTGCTAGGGGCGGAGAAGACCTTCCGGCTTGTCCGGCGTCTCGTAAATTTCCGCCCCTCCAAGATTCAGGACGCGCACCTTTATAGTGCGCGCCATCTCGATTGGCAGTTGTGCGATTCGGAACTTGAAGCGCATCGCGGCTACTTGCGCATAGATGACGATTATGTGCGCGTCCTAACGCTGAAGGAAATGCCCGCCGAGACGCGGCCATTGCTGCTGAATGGCCTGCTCGATGTTCCGGCAAACTTCCATGTTGTCACGGAATGGCATCCGGTGGACAACAGCAAAGCTCGCAAGGAGATTGCCAATCGCCGCCGGCATCACCACAACTCCAAAACCAGCTTCGTATCCAATCTCCAGGACCATCAAAACGCCGGTCCGCACGATGAGTTGGTCGATGACTCGAAAGAGGCCGCAGTTGCCGAGCTCGGTAATGCTCTGACGGCGCTGGGCATGGAGGGCAAGAACTTCGGCGAATTCACGCTGTCCGTTGTCATCTACGACGAGGATCGCGCCAAGGTAGAACATGCCGTTGCGGAGTTCCAGAAGCTCTTCACCCAGCATGGCGGCTTGCTGTACGAAGAGCACTACAACCTGCTCAATGCGTTCTTTGCCACGATCCCTGGCAATCGGCAGTTCAATCTGCGCAAGCAGTGGGCGCTGAATTCCAACTACGCCGACCTGTCGTTCTTGTTTACCGTCGATGCGGGTTCACCGTGGAACCCGCATCTGGAGCGGGAATATCTCGTCGCTCTTGAATCGACGCATGGCACGCCCTACTATCTGAACCTGCATTCTGGCGATGTGGCGCACACGCTTCTGCTGGGCGCAACTGGTTCTGGGAAAAGTTTTACGCTTTCCACTACCCTTCAGGCCGCGCAGAAGTACGATCCGCTGACCTTCATCTTCGATCTGGGCGGCAGCTATGAATCACTGACGCGCGTTTTCGGCGGAACCTATCTCAATGTCGGTCTGAAGAATCCGGGTTTCACCATAAATCCGTTTTTGCTGGAGCCAACGCCGGAGAATCTAAATTTCCTCTATCTGTTTCTGCGCGTGCTGATTGAATCCGGCGGCCGGTATGAGCTGACGCCGGATGATGAAAAGGCATTGTTCGCCGCCATTGAACGCGCGTACAAGCTACCCGCCGAGATCAGGACGCTTACCAACTTTGTGTCTATTCTCGGACCACTCGGAGAGCGGCTACATAAATGGACGCAGGCCGGTCAGTTCGGCCATCTATTCGATAACGCGACGGACACGCTCACATTCTCGCGCTTCCAGACCTTCAACTTCGATGGCTGGTCGGATTATCCAGACATTCTGGAGCCATTGCTCTTTTACGTTCTGCAGCGGGCATCGTCGGAGATTGAAAAGCCTGCGAACACTGCCACATTCAAAATCTTCGTGATCGACGAGGCATGGATCTTCCTCAAGAACAGGACCATCCGCGACTGGATTACGCGGGCCGAAAAGACATGGCGCAAGAAGAACGCCGCGATGATTCTGGCGACGCAGTCAGTGGTGGAGCTGACAGATTCCGACATGCTGCATATCGTCAACGAGTCTTGCCCGACCAAAATCTTTCTCGCAAACCCAAATATCGACCGTAAGCTCTACGCCGAAATCTTTCAGTTGAACGATACGCAGCTTGAATTGCTGGAATCGCTTGTACCCAAGCGCGAACTGCTGGTGATCCAGCCGCGTGGAACCAAAAAGCTGGTTCTTGAGGTTGATGCACTGACCTACTGGATTGCCACCAACAATGCTCGCGACAACCTGCGCAAGCAGGACTATTTTTCTCGTTTTGGAGCAGAGCAAGGGTTGCTCCAACTTGCCCATGACTATCCCAACCCCACACAACAAGAGGTGAATCGATGAATCGTGCTGTCCTATTTCCGCTGGTGCTGGGCTTGGTTGCGACCGTCGCTTACGGTCAGCAACAGGCCCGCATCGTCCGCTATCACGCGAATGACATCGTCAGCGTTCACGCTAAGATGCGCTACACCACGCTGATTCAACTGCCGGAGACAGAAAAGATTCTGGAGGTCGCGACCGGCGACAAAGACTTCTGGATTATCGATGCCGTGGGCAACTACTGCTTCCTGCATCCAGCCAAGGAAGGCATTCGCTCCAATCTCAATCTGATTACCGACAAGGGGACGGTGTATTCGTTCACGCTCGATGACATTGAGTCCGGCGATCCCGACCTGAAGGTCGTGATCGAACCTTCCGACCCGTCGTCGCTGGCCGCCGCCAATGGTGTAACCAAGCTCGTTCCCGCTGGCGAGGTGAATGCGGCGCGCGCACAGGCGCAGCTTGCTCAGACTCGTGCCGCTACGGCTGTTGAACAGTTTCGTGCAGATTATCCCACGCAAGCCCTGAAGTTCGATTACAGCTATCGCAGCGAATCGCCCTTCGATGTCTCGGCCATCTATCACGATGACCGCTTTACCTACATCAAATCGTCCGCCACGGAGAAGTTTGCCGTCTACGAGATGAAAGACGGCAAACCCAACCTACTGACCTTCCAGCTCAAGGACGGTACATACATCCTGCCGAAGGTCGTGGATCGCGGTTATCTCGAAATCGGCAAGCACCGGCTGGAGTTCCAGCGGAAAGGACTGTAGGCGATGGCAGAAGAAATTCAGGCTCCCGAAGTACAGTCCGCAACCCAGCCTGCAACGGTCAAAGACAAGCGCATCCTGCCCGAAGGCGTCATTCCCAAGCAGGCGCAGGCATACGTCGTTGCTGGCCTAGCTCTGCTGATTCTGCTGGCAGTGATGTTCTCGAAGAATCATGCCAAGCCTGTTCAAAAAGATACGGCATCTTCTTCGCTGGTTACGTCAACAGATGCCAATCAAAAGAAGATTCAGGAACTGGAGCAGGATCTGAGCGCGGACCAACGCCAGAGCCAGCAGGCGCAAAAAGCTGGGAATGGCACATTACCAGCGACGACAACCACTGGAACAGGCCCTGTTCAGACGACAAGCACGGTTCCAGTCGCACAAGCAGCGGTCACACCAACGGAGAAGCCGCGTGATCCTGTGGTGGAGGCGGAAAAGGCTTTGGTCTTCAAGGCTCGCTTTGCATCAAATCTCGTCTCCGCCTCGGAGGACGCTACGCGCTCCTCGGCAATGCAAACCGATTCCGCCAATGCAACCACCGGCGCGACTGCCGCCCGTCCAACGGAGGCGTCACAGTTGGCAACCAGCGCACCATCCATAACCACCGGCAGCAAACGCGCAGCGGAGGTAAACGTCAACTCCGCGCATGGCCAGCCATTTGTGCTCTTTGAGGGAACGACCATCGATACGGCTCTTGTGAACCGTCTCGATGGTGAGTTTTCCGGTCCAGTCAAGGTGATGGTGACGAATCCTGTCTATAGCCAGGATCGTCAGCATGTACTGATTCCCGAAGGCACATTTATCTTGGGTGAGGCGCAGAAGGTCTGGCAAGACGCAGGGCGTCATCCTTCCTGCCATGCGACAGCTCTTCGCCTACCGTGCAGCGGACCCGGTACAGAAACTCTCCGGGATCGTTCTGGAAGTCAAGGGTGACCTCTGCCGACAACTCAGAAGAATTCTTGAGGACTGTGGAAGGGCAGATGATTACGTCGAGGTATCGCTCGACGGACCGGTGCGGTACAACCCGTTGAACAACTCGCTGGACGCCTATGCCCACGCCTTCAGTCTTGTTTCGGTCATTACAGCCATCTGGGGAAAAGGTAAAGAACCCTTCTGGCAACAGTCCTACACCGACCTGATTCGGTACGTCATCATCCTTCATCGCGTGCGCGATGGTTACGTCACCATGGTGGACATCTTCCGCACGACGATCAGTCCGGGGCAACTGGAGTCAATGCTCGTCGAAGTCGGCGCGCGCTTTAGCACCGTTTCCTATGTCGGCGTCAGCCCGGAGGCGTACCGGGAAAACGCCGAATTGCTGGCCCCATTCGGCTTTGAGCTGGGCCACAACGCAAGCCAATATGCTGCTCCATGGAGCGAGATCCTTGAAAGCACCATTCGGGAGCAAACGACCATCGAGGCGCGGATCTACAGCCGGAAGCCGTATGACCCTGTCGAGAAGGAGCGTTGGGATAGCGTTAATTTCTGGTACTGGGAGCACTGGAAATATTTTCGCGCCGAAGTAAAGACCAGCATCGTTCAGGGTATAGCGGTATTTCTCTCGCTGTTCGATACGGACCCCAATGTGCGGCGTGTCTTCTGCCCGCCTCGGGAACTATACCAAGGCAAGCCGTGTGCAACTGATCCGAATGGTCAGGTTCTGCCGCCGTTCGATGATCTGATTGAATCGGGGAAGGTCGTCGGCCTCAACTTTCCTGTTGCGCTCAATCCTGCCGTGGCCAAAACCGTTGGTACATTGATGAAGGTGGACTATCAGCGAGCTGTGCAACTGCGCATTCCCAAGATGAGCGCAGAACCGTCTCGGCATTTCCGCCCGACAGTATTCATCTGCGATGAGTACCAGAACTTCGCCACTGTGGGTGGCGACAATCCGACCGGCGACGAACGCTTTCTGTCCATCTCCCGGCAACCGAAATGCATCCCCATTGTCGCTACTCAGAGTGTTTCATCGCTTCGGGAAGCGTTACCCAATGAGGGCGTGAAGACTCTGCTCCAGGCCTTTCGTACCAAAGTCTTTTTGACAACTTCCGACCCAGATACAGCCCGTTTCGCATCGGAGTTGTCCGGCAAGGCTGACCACACGCGCATCAGCTATACCGTTTCGGAGTCCAGTTCCAACGCTAATGTCGGTTGGCTCAGCGGACGAACTTCATCAAGCAAGGGATCTGTTTCCGCCTCCAAACAATACCAGAAGCAGAAAGAGCCACTGTTTGAAGAGAAGGCATTCTTTGAACTCAAGAATGCCCAGGCCATCGTGGCGGCCTTTGATGGATCGGCTCCGTTGCCGGCGACCTACTGCTATCTGAAGCCGGACTTCTTGCCCGTCAGCATGACGTGGTTTGAACAGGAGCGGATCAACTTCGATCCAGAAAGGATACGTGCGTGAACTTCGAGATCATCATTCCGTTTTTGAAACCCATCGAGCATCTACTCGAATCAGAGACCGTGTCCGAGATCATGGTCAACCCCGATTCGTCTGTGTGGATCGAGGAAGACGGGCAGATTCAACTGCTGCCTGGAATTCACTTCGACGACGGTGCGCTACAGACCGGACTTGAAGTGATAGCCAACCGCTTCGGCAAGAAGCTCGATGCAGACTCGCCCTTGATGAATCTGCGTCTGCCAGATGGCAGCCGCATGGCCGCCATGATTCCGCCCGTCGTCAATCCACGGCCCGTCGTGACCATCCGCAAGTTCACGTCCAGGAACTTCACCATTACCGACTTGGTGAAACGCAGAATGCTCACCGGCGAGCAAGCGGATATGCTGACGAAAGCAGTCAGTACGGGACAGAATATTCTGATTGCGGGCGGAACAGGCAGCGGAAAGACCACGCTGCTCAATGTTCTGGCTGATGCCATTCCTGAAGACGAGCGCATCCTCATCATCGAGGACACTGCGGAACTACACGTTCGCAAGCCGCACATCGTTTCTGTGGAGTCTCAGACCGACACGCATCGCAACCAAGTCACGTTCGATGACTTGCTCAAAGCGACACTCCGTCATCGTCCCGATCGCATAATCGTCGGTGAAGTACGCGGGGCTGAAGCCCGCACCTTGCTGGATGCGATGAATACCGGGCACCGTGGAACGCTGGCCACCATTCATGCCAACGGAGCCGAAGATGCGTTGCACCGTCTGTCGCAATTAGCCATGCGCAATTCCGGAGGCGTTCCTCTGCGGGATGTAGAGGAGGAATCCCGCAGGTCCATCGATGTCGTTCTCCACATCGCGAGGATCAATGGGATTCGTACCGTTCGGGAACTACTGCGTGTATGAGCGTCCCGCTCACTTTGCCAGTGCTGCCCGCTCAGCCTGCTTCTTCTGGCGGCGAACCTTTGCCCAACGTTTCTTCTGTGCTGCGGCAATCGCTTCGCGAGCGCTCGTGCTCAGAACCCGTTTCGCGGGCTTCTTGGACGCGGTCGTTTTGGCTGCCTTGCTGCTTGTCGGGGCCGTCGTTGCTTCTGCAACTGCCAGCGCACGGACACGAGTCAGTAGCGCAATTGCCGCATCGAGTTCCTTAACAAGGTTGCCTTTAGGTTTGATTCTGGTCTGTTTCTTCGCCATGGATCTTCTTACTCCTCAATTCGCTGTCAACACAAATACCGATCATAATTTACTAGGCTGACCTTTATCTCGGCTTTAGCAACATCCACATCCTTGGCCCTTCCAGGCCGATTTCCCCTCTTTGATCAGAATGGGAATGGCCACCAGAGCAGCAGCAGAATCGAACCAAGCTATATGGAAAAGAGCGTTCACCGCAAGTCCCACAAGTGCGATCAGTGCAAGGTAGGCGCAAGTTGCCGACTGTGCAGCGTCGGCGGCCAATGCAGTGTTTCCGCAGCGACGAGCTTCCCGGCGTTTCAACCATGCAAGAACGGGCATCGCAAGTAGTGCGGATATGGTGATGCCGATTCCTGCGAAGCTGGTTTCAGGATGCGACCGGAAGACTAATGATGCAAGAGCAGTCCCGGTTACTACAAGAGCAAGAACGAATAGCAGCACTGCTGCTGTTCGGGTTGCTATTTGTTCCGAAATAGAGATCCCAGGAATCCACTGTAGAAGAACCACGGCGGCAGACATGAGTTCTACGAGGCTATCGGAACCGAAGGCCAGCATTACGGGACTGTGTGCCGTGACCGCAGCATAGGCGGATACACCGAACTCCACCAGCATCCATGCCAATGTGATGCCTTGAAGCCAGAGGACCTGAGATCGGGGCTGTACCGGTTGTACCTTTGAAATGCGTGTGGGGGCCGGTCTCGACGGCGGAACACCGATCTGTACCAGTTTGGCCATACCGTCATACTCTCAGGCTCCAGAAAAGAGCGCAAGACCTATAGCAATAACGCGCAAGCCAAATAATTGTGTCCCAATATTCTTAGGATATACACAGCAAAGACCTATCGTCCTAGCCGTTACGAACTGACGATCAATTCCGCCAGCGACGCTTTGTGCAGATCCGTCAATCTACTGGACCCAGTCGATCGCCGCGTGCGCTTAGCACTTGCATCATCCCGCCGTCGTTACGGTAGAGCTTGCCTGCCACGGTCGTAGCTGTTTCCAGCACCACAGACAGCATAGTTTTGTCGTTAAAGCGGAGCAGAACTTCACGTCCGCTCTGCGGGTCGTCGAAGACCATCATTTCTTCGACGGTCTTGCCCTTGATTTCGGGAAAATCAAATGTTGGACGCTTCATAAACCCTCCGAGGCTGTCCCTTATTAGGGGATTCTAGCAGATAAACCGAAACTTAAGTACGTGAAGAAGATCACGCACGCGGAGACACGTAGATCGAAAAAGGCGCACACAGCGGCATTGCAGGCTGTCTACGATGACATCGTACAACGTCTCATTGAGGCGCGGCGTGAATCGGGATTGACACAACGGGAAGTCTCTGCCCAGATAGGCAGGGCGCACTCCTTTCTCTCCAAATGAGAGACGGGGGAGCGCAGGGTCGATGTGCTGGAACTGCTGCAACTCGCAAAACTCTATAAAAAAACCGCTTCAATACTTTCTCGATGATTGGGACGGCAAGGAGTCATAGACGGGTCTTGGCAATCCTCTCGTCGATCAAGGCGACAAATCTCTGGATCATCGGGTCGGAATTTTCCTCGCGATAAAAGATTCCGCATTTGCGGGTAAGGATACTGGTAAAGAGCGGTTTGGTCACAGTGTCTTTGCTTAGAACCGTCGAGGAACGATCCAGTAAGCAAACACCAATTCGTTGTTCAACAAGGCAAAGAGCTTCCGACGGTGAATAAGCATCTGCAACAACATTCAATTCGACACCAAAGCCGCCAAAGAATTCTGCGATTTCTTCATGCAGAGAGGGAAATGGTTGTCGTGCTACCGCGATAATCTGCCCCCTACGATGGCAGTCCCGGGCAATACTTTCGACTACGGCGCAATAATCTCCAGTCCCCTCTTTCCCGCCCGTCAGAAGTATTGTTGGCAAATCCGTTGCAAGCCCAAAAGCCCGCAGCGCATCCTCTCGCGTACCAAGCTCCCCTTCAGAAATCTGCACCGGCATCCCGCTTGTCGTCACTTTTTCCGGAGGGACACCGGCAGCACGCCAACGTGTCTCGAGTTCTGGGTGTCCCAGAAATGTAAGGTCAATCCGTTTGGAGATTCTCGGGAAGTATCCCTCGAAGAAATCCGTATGCAGCCAGCCAATTCGAATCTCCGCCAACAGCTCCCGCTCGCGCAACGTCCCTAGCACTTATGCGGCTCCGTAGTGCGTAGCGAGAATCGCATCCGGTGCCTGTGACTCCAGAAATGCCAGCACCTTTTCTTCGGGGTAATCGTTAGGAAGCAGGGAGAGCGATGGCACGCTGCTGCCACGAGCCTGCATGGTAAGGAAGAGGGTATCGAAACTTTCCGGAAGATGCTTGGCGATGAACCAGAATAACCGTTCGTCAATTTTGCGCCACGCCGGACTCATGAATAAGCGAATATCCTGTAGAAGTACGCGAGCTGAAGCATCCTGCCGAAGGATTTCCTGCTGAATCGCCTGCGCGGCGACAATATGCCCGTTACCAATCGAAGAATAGAAAATGACGATTTTTTTGGAATTCTTCTGCATAATGTGAGCAGCTCCTGCTCTCGCGGATAGAGGCGAGCATCCGTATGCTGCCGATGACGATTCCGATAAGCCCGAGCGATCCAAACTTTGTTGACCCCGGCGAAACCTAGCGGTAATCACAGCAGACGAGATGCGCACATTCGAATGCAACTACAGTTCGCCAATGACATATTTGAGTCGAAGGCCAGCTATTACCGCGTCGTAGACGGCATTCGCGTGGTTGGTCGCACTGTTAACGCGCAGCGTTTCAGCTTCCAACACCTCCGTATGGGGAGTAAGGCCGTTCACATAACGGTCTTGCACCACGCGCAAATTTTCCTCCGCCTGACCAATAGCGGATTGTGTGACGCCGATCCGTTTTCGCGTTTCCTGAACATCAAGCCAAGCTTGACGCACCTGTAATCCGATGGCTAAAGCTAGTTCGTCCCGCTGCTCGGACAATGACGCAGCCTGGAATTCGACGGCGCTCCCGCGATGACGGGCCGCACCGCCATCGAAGACATTCCATTTAATCCCGACAGCGACGGACCATTGATCCTCATGCACCAAGTAGCGGTCCTGAAGGTAGTTGTAGCTGCCGGAAAGACCTACTTGAGGCGCGGTCTCTCTTCGCACGGCGATAGCCTGATCGCGCAGGGCGGCGGCTTGACGGTCCAGAGCCTTTAACTCGCTGCGCTGATCCATCGCCCGCTTGGTCAGGACAGGCAGTGCCTCGTCTGCTGATTCGAGCGAAAGCTCATCCAGCATGACCGGCTGATCCAACGCCCTCCCCAAGAGGTGGTTATAGGCAGCGCGCGCCAGGTCCAAGCTGTTGGCAGCCTGCAAAACCTGTTGCCGCGCATCGAGCAGGGCCACCTGCGCGGACAGTTGGGCGTTTTTGGTAGCCATGCTCTGTTGGAACAGGTTATCCACATCGTGAGCATGTGCTTCCAGGCTGGTCACATGACTTTCAGCCACCTTAAGCCCGCTGGATGCACGCAACACGTTTACATAGGCTTCGGCAACACGCAGCCTGAGATTCTGTTCGTCGGCGGTCTCATTCAACTTGGTTGCCTGGAGTGAAGAGGAGGCTGCGGCGATGCCATGCTCGATACGCCCGCCCGTGTAGATCGGCAAGGTTGCCGTCGCGTCATAGACGACGCTGTTCCGTTGCGCCAGGGGAATCTGAAACGATTGGCTCAGCAGGTCTGCCTTGAGTTCAGGCAGGTTGGTAAACGCAAAGTAGTCCGCCCCCATCGCCAGAACAGGTAGGCGAGCGGATTTTGCCGCTGCTAACTGACTGGCGGCGGCGGCAGAGTTATCCCGCGAGGCCCTGAGACCGTGATCCGCGGCCAGAGCGGCGGTCCACGCCTGTTCCAGAGTCTCCGCTGCGGCGTTGCTTGCCATCAACGCCGCCAGCAGGCCAGCCATAGATAATACACATGAAGACTTCCGCAAACGATAGTTATGCATCATCGTGTTTCATCCTTCACCGTCGTTGCTTGTTCCACCGATCCTTCCTGCTCTCTCTTGAAGTGCAAGAAAAGGAGACAGGGAATAACGACCAGGGTCAGTACTGTGGCCGCCACCGTACCGAAGATCAGTGAAATACCCAAGCCGCAAAACACTGGGTCGATAAGCATGACCATGCTTCCAAAAACGATGGCCAAGGTGGTCAGCAGGATGGGACGCAGACGCACCGCGCCGGCTTCGAGAATGGCTTCTCTGGGGCCCATACCTTGCCGCCGATAGTCCAGCGCAAAATCGATAATGAGCAGCGAATTGCGCACCAGAATTCCGGTCAAGGTGAGGATACCGACCAGGGAGGTGACCGTGAACGGCTTGCCGAGAAGCCAGTGCCCGGGAAAGATGCCAACCAGCCCAAGAGGAATTGCGGACATTGCAATGATGGGCAAAGTGAAGGATTGGTAATAGGCGACCAGGATCAGAAAAATGCTGACGATCGACAGCGCCAAAGCGAACAGCAGATCGCGGTAGGAGTCCAGCATCATTCGCATCTCACCGCCCCAATGCAGGCTATATCCGTTGATGGTGTCCGGATCAGCCTTGTAGGGGCGCAAGTTGCCGGTGACAAGCCGGGTGCCATCGGGCAATGCCATGCCGTCCAGACGCCGGTTCAGGTCCAGCACCGCATAGACGGACGCGGTGCTGGCAAGTTCTCCACCCACGTAGGTGACCCGTTCATCGTCCTGGTGCTGAATGGGACGGTCGGCCCAGGCCGGTATAACCTGGACCAATTCTGACAGCGCCACCTGCTGCCCTTGCCGATTCGTTACCGTGATTCGTGAGAGCAGCGTTGGGTCAATCTGATAGCGGCGAGGAATCTGAAGCCGGATTGGTACTGGGTTCTTCTCCCCTGGGATATGAGCATCCCCCATGATTTCGCCGTCGATCAGGCGGCGCAGTCCGATAGCCACGTCGGCATTGGTGATTCCAGACATTGCCGCCTTTTCCCGATCGACGACAAGGTGGTATTCAGAGACGTCTGCCACCTCGCTGGTATTCACTTCCGCCATATCGTATGTTTGCTGAAAGGCGCTCTTGACACGTTGAGAAAGGACGCGAAGCACCTCTTCATTCGGACCGTAAATTTCCGCCAGTACAGTAGCGCGCACCGGCGGTCCCGGCGGGTCCTCGACCACTTGCACCGTGCTGCCGGGATAACGAGTGGCAATGGGAGCAATGCGGAGGCGCATCTCGCGCGCAATGTCGATCGAAGTCTTGCTGCGCGTCTTTTTGTCGGAGAGATTCACGCGGATCTCTGCTACGTAAGTCCCCATCTTGCTTCCCGAACCACGCAACAAGCCGTTGAAGTCGATCACGCCGGCCTCGCCAAGCGATAGCTGGTAATTCCGAACCTCGGGAGTCTGACGCAGCAGCGCGCCAATCTCGCGGGCAATCTGGTCCGTCGTCTCCAACGGGGCGGTTTCCGGCATGTCGATCGTAACGTTGAACGTGTTTGTATTGTCTTTGGGCAGAAAGGACATCTCGGTGCCGAAGAAGGACTGGGGACCACTCATACCGCTAGGCCGGACGAATTGCCAGAGCGGTTGCAGAAGCGACAAAGCGATCATCGCCAATACGAGCAGGAAGAGATACCGGCGCCACCTGGCGCTGCTCAAAAAGGGCGCCACAGATGCACGGTAGTAGCGGGACAGTTGATTCCAGCCCCCGCGTTTTTTCGGGTCGTGCGCTTCCGCTGGCTTCAACCAGCGGTTCGCCGCCCAGGGAACTACACAATATGCCACCAACAGCGAGAAAGCCATTGCGAGCGGTCCTGTAATGCCAACGGGATGGAAGTATTGGCCTGGCATACCAGTCAAGATCGGTAACAGCGAGAGAGCCACGATCATCACCGCGAGGGTCGCCAGATTGGTGGGATTACCGACTTCATTCGTGGATTGCACGGTTACCTGGCGCTTATCGTTCTGACCGAGCTGACCGTAGTTGCGATGAATGTTCTCAATTACGACGATGGCGGCATCCACCACCAGCCCCATCAACATGATGAAGGCGTACAGAGTGATGCGATTAATGGTGATGTCGAAGAGATGAACGCCGCCCAGAGTGAGCGCCAGGATCAACGGTATCGTTGCTCCGACAATCACCGCTTCTCTGAAGCCCAGAAACAGAACGGTGACGACAAAAACGGTAAGTGTTGCAATTCCCAGGTGCCCAATGAGCCGATTGACTGCATCGTTGGCCTTCTGGCCGTCGTTACGGGTCACAACGACATCGACTCCGGGAGGCACAAACTGCGTTTTCATCCTGTCGATGCGTTTGAGAAGATCGTTGGCGAAAAACACCGCATTCGTGCCGCGCTTTTTGGCGACCGCAATGGTCACTGCAGGTATTTCAGGCTGCTGCGTTTTTCCAAAATGCGCATCCGCGGGACCGTAAGCCAAGCGGGTAAGCGTGTCCCTCTCTTCAGGTGGAGCATCGACGATATGTGCCACATCACCGAGATAGATGGGCCTGCCAGCATTGGCGCCGACGATCAAATGTTTCAGATCATCTTCAGATGTCAAAAACCCATCCAGTACTACCTTGTGATTCTGGCCTTCTTGCACCTGCGTGCCAAGAGGAGCCGAAACATTGCCCGCTGTGATGAGCGTGCGCACCTGGTCCAGAGTTACGCCGAAAGCCTGCATCCGCTCAGGGTCCAACTCGATGCGTATTTCCCGGTCGCGGCCGCCCTTGACGTAGGCGACTGACACCGAGTCCTGGCTCCTGAGTCCATCAACCATCCGGTCTGCCAGCCGCTTCAGGGCGTAGTCGTCGTATTTTTCCGAAGCCAAAGTAACGGTAACAACCGGCACATCATCCACGTCCACGCTGCGGATCAGCGGAGTCCCTGCCTCAGCCGGAAGGAGATCGCGGTGGCCCAGTATGCAGTCGTAGAGCTTGACCAGGGACTGTTCCTTGTCCTCGCCCGATTTGAACTGCACCATCACACCGCCCACCGAGTTCATGGCCGTGGCATAGACATGATCGATGCCCGGAATCTCCTTGACCTCTCCCTCGATGGGGCGGATGATCAGCTCTTCCACTTCCGCGGCAGAGGCCCCAGGCAGTAGCACGCGCACTTCGGCGGCGGGCACGATAATTTGCGGATTCTCCTCGCGCGGCGTTAGGGGGATAGCGAGCACTCCAATCAGAATGCAGGCCAGCACGAAGAGCACAGTCAGCTTCGAGGTAATGAAGAACTCCGCGAGTTTGCCGGCAATGTTGAGTTTGCGGTCAGTCATTGTGGGCCTCTATGCCGACAATTCTGTCGCCATCGCGCAAAGCTGTATCGGGAGCGCCAACCAAACGCTCACCCGGTTGCAGTCCCGCGGTCACCTCAACCCGATCAGGCCATTCGCGCCCGATATGCAACCAGCGGAAATGGGCCTTGCCCTCACTGTCCACAACGAATACGCCGGACAAACCTCCACGCTCGACCAATGCCCGCCGGGGCACCACAAGCGACTTGTTCTCCCCAATCTGAAAGACAGCGCGTCCAAACATGCCCGGCGTCAGTCCCGCCGTCTCTGGCAAGGCAATTTTCATATCGTAACTTCGAGTGGCGGGATCGGCGGAAGGCACCAGCCGGGTTATCGTGCCTTTCAGCGGAGCGCTCAGTCCGTCGATTCTGACCTCGGCCGGTTTACCCACGGCAATGGCGGCCATGGATTCCTTATCCACATCCACGAAAGCCTCAAACAACAATCCGCGCTCTGACTCCAAGGTCAGTATTGTCGCGCCAGGCACGGCCAGGTCGCCGGCCAGTTTGGTGCGCGCCACCACCGTGCCGTCCACGGGACTCTTGATTACGGCATATTCGCGCTGAGCGCGAGCGGTGTCGTAAACGGCCCGCGCCTGATTCAGCGTTTCGCGGGCAGCTTCATCCTTGAGAACGACCTTGCGCAATTCGTTGTCCGAGACGGTTTCATGCTCGAATAGCCGCTGAAAATGCTCCCGGTCGGCCTCCGCATCGCGGAACGCCGCTTCTGCCGCACTCACTCCCGCCTGGGCCTGACGTATGCCACCTTCCACATCCGACGCATCGAGCCGCACAAGCACCTGCCCGCGCCGTACTCGATCGCCTTCATGAACCAGGACGGCGCGAATGTAGCCACTGAGCCTCGATGTGACATCGACGCGTTGATCCGATACGACAGAACCAACGGTGGTGTATTCGACTGGAGCGCCGACAGACACCGTTATGACGGGGAGATTCCTGGTCTGCGGAACAGGCTGTGGCTCAACGCCGTGATTGCGGTGGCAGGCAATCAGGCATACAGCAAGCACCAGTGGTGCCAGTAGTGCAATCTGCTTCATTCGTTTCAAGATATTGATCTCCGACAATTGAAGTGTCCTATCGCTGGGTGCTGGTCATTGCACCGCGCAGGATCATCGGTGGCCGCCGTCAGCGCCTGATAAACCTTGGTGCAATAGCCGAACCACATGCTGCGTCAGAACCGCTGGGTCATCCTTTTTTGACTCATACCCCGGTAAAAACCGACAAGTATCCATGGCTTCAAATGGAAATACGACCATGCTCGTGATCGAGACCGTAAGCAGACTGGCGTTATACCCAGACCCCAGCTTGCCAACCAACTTGTGGATGGTAAGAAACAACTCGTCAAACGCGGTGGTCCCGAGTTTTTGCAGGCGTTGTCTGTCGCTGTCCAGCATCACCCACTGCATCAGGCGCACTAAGGATTTGTCCTTGGCAAGCATCTTGGCGGCTACGCCGACAACCGATTCAAGCTGCGCCAAGGGAGTCGCTGCAGCCTCGATAGCTGATTTCAGGACACCCGTTACTTCCCGGAATGCATAAGCAACGGCATCCACATAAAGTTGCTCTTTGTCTGCGAAGTGGTAGTAGAGCGCGGCGGGCGTGAGTTCTACCGCGACCGCGACGTCACGCATCGAGACTCCGTCATAACCGGCCTTTGCGAACAGGCGGATTGACTGCTCAAGTATCTGTTCGCGGATTTTTCTCTTTGAAACGCTTTTCGGCATGGGATCTCCATCAACAATTCTAACGAACGTTCATTAAATCACATCGATTAATACTTTGCAACTAGATTTTCAAATGAGCGTGCATCGAACCCCGACTAGATGACCCCAGTAAGTGCGGCCACCTGATACAGATGGTGGCAAACAGAAGCTTTGCTGTCTGATTCGATCTGGTTGTGTCCCTGTCACACGGCCACGTGAAGGCGATTGAGACATCCGAATGCCTAATCGTTCGGAAGATCTCTTGACGGGATGCTTTTTATGGTGTACAAATAAATCGGACGTTCGTACTATTTACGACGTCAAGAACCGCCGGCGCTTCGCCGTCCTGAGGAGGATTTATGGAAGACAATCTCTCGAAACGTATTCAGCTTATCTGCGCCTGGTGTGGACCGGCTTTTGTTGTCTTATATGGCCTTAGCTGGGCCGTACTCGGCCACAACTGTCCCCCACCAGACCCCACCTTTACCGCGCAGCAGCTTGTCGACAACTTTTATCTGAAGTACCACGACGGAATCATGCTGGGGCAATCGCTGTCCACAGCATTTGGCATTCTGTATATGGTCTGGGCGTGCCAACTGACCATTCAGATGTGGCGGCGTGAAAAGACTCCAATTCTATCCATCCTTCAACTCTGCGGCGGACTGCTGACCTCTTGGGTGCTGATCTTCTGCCCGGCCCTTTGGGTGTGGTGCGCAGAGATGGCGGGCTCTATCGATCCGCAAATGATCAAAGCCGTTCACTTTCTGGCCTGGTACACATACGACATGACCTACATGATCACCACCGTTGAAGTCATTGCCATCTTCTGCCTGGTGATGACCGACAAGGAAAAGCCGGCGCTCATGCCGAAATGGGCGGCTTCACTTGCGCTCTTCTCGGGACTATCGTTTCTTCCGCTAACGTTTCTTCCCTACGTCAAAACCGGCATCTTTGCCCTGAACGGCTATTGGTCCTTCCATACGGCCTTCATCAGCTATGCTCTGTTCACTGCGATTCTCGGCTACTACATGGCGAAAGACATCAAGCGCGTGAAAAATCCGACCACTCCGGCTCTCGCACAAGGCCTCAGCCGCAACTAGTCCATTGGCCAGGCAGCGCCGGGGAAAGCGAGGCGGCGGCAACAAACGACTAGACGGTCCTACGTTTTTGGCGCCTCGCCGGCACTGCTGCCGGCGAGGCGCCAAATATCGCTACGCGCAAGCGGGCGCTCAGCCGGCAAAGGGTATTCTGTCTTATGAATGCTGGCATCACTGAACCGAAGACATCGAGGGAATAAATGAAAACCGCTTCAAAACGAGAGCTTACGTCAGGCAGAATTCTTGATGCAACGTACCAGGCAATCGCCGTTCGGGGATGCAGCGCTGTAACGCTGCGTGAGATTGCGGAAGAGTCTGGAGTAGCCTTGAGTCAGCTCAGCTACTACTTCGGAAATAAGGATGGTCTATTTGCGGCAGTGCTCGAGCGGATGCAGCAAAAATATGCACAGGGCCTTGAGGCGAAGCTGCGGAACTCGACGAGTTTTCAGGAACGGCTGGAGAAGCTCGTCGATTACAACCGACTGCTTCTGAAGGACAACACCGACCTTTATCGGAACTTTCTGGAGTTTTTCAATTTTGCAATGGCCTCGCCTGAATTCAAGAAACAGGTAACGACGTTTCTGGCTGGGGTCTCCAGAACAATCGAGACACAGATCACTCAACATCAAAAGTCCAGCAAGAGCCTTGCTTCCTTTTCTTCAGCGGCGATCACGCACTTCATTCTGTCTGCGTCCTTTGGCATTTCGCTCCAGCACCTGCTGGCGCCAAAGAATAAGGATGTAGAAAATGGCTTCGATATTATCAAGACCGCTATTGCCATCATATTTACAGCCGATTCGAAGGAACGAAATTAGCCAACACTGGCAGTTTCAGCGACTCGTATTCTGCCGCAAGAGTATGGCCTAGCACGTTGCGCATAGGCAGGATCGCTACCTGTTGATTTGTTGCGGCACGAGGTCCTGATGACTTTCAAGCCTGTCCCCAGCGCCGTCCTTGCGAAGTTCGTCGACAGACATGTTCCTGCCATTGGTTCGCGTATAGCCGGTATGCAAAAAAAAAAGCAGCACCGAAACGTACACATCTTGTATGTAAATGCAGGACGTAGAAAAAATGGCTGTTTATCACGTAACCGGGAGCATATTATCGCCTTACACGGGCGGTGGCAAGGGACATGATTAATATGGCGGCTCCTTATGGAGAATTCAGAACTCCTCCTTCAGCCAAAGCCACAATGGCTGTCAATCCTTCCAGGTCCACCCGCGGATATCGCATCGAAAAGCCTCGCCTACAAGTCTTTGTCGAATGGACTCCAAAGCAACCGAATTAACGCCGGTCTATGTCACACTGACTCGTCCATGTTCCGGACGTGTCTTGCCAAATTGACTCAATGCAAACAACGGAAAATAATTCCGATACATGTGGTAGCTCAGATAAAAGACATTTGGAAATCCTGTGCCTGTGGCAAGGTTTTCTTCCCAGGTTCCATCCTGGCGCTGATGATCGACCAGCCATTGAATGCCACGTCGGACGGCGCTTGTCTGCATACCATCCGTAACAGAAAGCCCCAGTAGCGCCCAAGCTGTCTGCGTTGGCGTGCTGGCTGCGCGAACAAACTTGCCTTTTGCGTAGCCGAGACAGCTTTCACCCCATCCACCATCGTCATTCTGTACCGCGCATAGCCATGCAGCGCCCTTACGGACTGCCCTGTACGCATGGGGTGAGGCCGTGGCATGGAGTCCTCGCATGGCCAAAAAGGTTCCGTAAATGTAGTTCACGCCCCAGCGCCCGTACCAACTGCCATTACTCTCCTGGTTTATCAGCAAATACTGAATGCCACGTTGGATTTCAGGATCGCGCTCGCTCATGCCTCTTCGGCAGAGCGATTCCATAACCCTGCCGGTAATGTCCGCGCAGGTTGGATCGAGCATGGCATTGTGATCGGCAAAAGGAACGTTGTTCAAGATGCGCCAGTTGTTGTCCACATCGAATGCCGCCCATCCACCGTCGGAGGATTGCATACCAAGCAACCATTGAACAGCCCGATGCTCTACGGCCTTTTGTCGTTCCGGATCAGAGGCTTTGGCATGTAGAAGCGCAAGCAGAACCATTGCCGTATCGTCGATGTCCGGATAGAAGTCATTGTCGTACTCGAATGCCCAGCCGCTGGGTTTCAGATCAGGGCGCTTTTCCGACCAGTCTCCTTTGCGCCGGACTTCCTTTTGTAAAAGCCAGTCGGCGGCCTTCGTCGTGATTTGCTGATCCACCGCGCCTTTCTCGCCCAACGCAAACGCAGTAATCGCCGTATCCCAAACAGGTGATTTCGCCGGCTGGAAATTCACCGTGTCGCCCTGCTCGATCAGCAGATCTTCCATTTGGTTGATGGCTCGCGCCAAATCCGGTTGATCGCGGTCGTAGCCCAGCGCGTCCAGCGCCATGATGGCGTACATCATCGCCGGATAGATTGCGCCCAGTCCTTCACTGTGCTGCATATGTTCAAGAGTCCATCTCTCGGCAGCACGAATGGCCTTGGTACGAATCTTCCGACTGCCTTTTTGTTCCCATAGCTTGAAGAGGCGGTCGGCCTGTATGAAGACTTCGGAGATGCGATCCTTGCGCGGCAGACTGAGGCGTTTATGCGGATGAAACAGTTCATCGATACGCATTCCATTTGGTGTCGGGCGTGTTTCGCCAAGAGCCTGCACAATCGCCAACGGCACGACGATGGTTCTTGTCCAGGACGACATCTCGTAGAGGACATTGCCGGGAACGATGAGCAGTTCCGGCGGCACGGTGGGAACAAAACGGCGTGGAAACAAGTCGAAGAAGCTGAGATTTATTTTTGTGTAGCTGTTACACGCCTGAAGCCCGCCCATCTCAAGGATCAGGTTGCGAATGCGCTTCATACGAAAAGTCGTCGAGTCCTCGCCGGCGATTTTCAGCGCCGTATAGGCGCGCACCGTCGCATTGACCTCGATGGGACCATCCGGAAATTGATTCCAACCACCAGTCGGCAACTCCGCTTTCCAGAGTGAGCGAACAACCCTCTGAATGCGCTGCGTGTTGCCGGGCTGCCAAGGCTTTCCATTGGCGGCAGGTTGCAGCCATAGTTGTAACAGAATGTAGTCGGAGAGTAGGGTCGAGTCTCCCGTGAGATCGCCACACCAAGAACCGTCGCTTTTCTGACAACGAAGAAGGGCTTGAGTCGCCTTTGTTGAACAAACCTGTGCTTTTGCGAACAGCGCCTGTTGCTCCGCGGCACTTTCCTGTTGCAGCATATCGAAATTTGCCTGAACGGAGGCGGGCAGTACATACGGAATTAGCTCTCTCATCTGCACCCTATGAAGAAGAAGGTTCCCGGCCACCGGTACTTGCTCGACATGAACAAGACTCTTCAGTCGGTTCATTCAATTACGGATGCAAGTATACCGTCCAGACGGTATACTTGTGAAGACGGAAAAATAATGCGGCTTTCGAGTCGCTGATTTTTCACCGTCCAGACGGTGTATCTTTTTCACATGAAGCCAGATACGAAAATCAGGATACTCGAAGCCGCCTCCCGCGTCGTGCAAAAATCTGGCGCAACGCACATGACTTTAGAAGAAGTTGCGACCGAGGCTAAAGTCAGCAAGGGGGGGCTGCTCTATCACTTTCCTTCGAAAGAGGCTCTCATCAAGGGGCTGGTAGACGACTATATCGCGCAATTCGATCAGTTTCTTGACGGCCACAAAAAGGACGCCACGCCAGGCAGCTTCACACGTGCATATCTTGAATCAGCGTTGTTCTTTGATGCCGCATCATGCGTCGGAATTGTGTCAGCAATTGCAAATGACACTTCTCTGCTTGCCCCTTTGCATCAGGCTTATGCAAGATGGCAATTCCGGCTGGAACATGATGGTATCGATCCGACCCTGGCTACCATGGTGCGTTTGGTCGCAGATGGACTCTGGTTTTCGTTTTTGATTGGCACTCCGGCACTCGACGAAGCCATGGTGAAACGCATCTTCGAACAATTGGAAGCCGAAACAAAACAGTGAGGAACAAATGACGAATGCTTGTCCTGCTCTTCGACTTTTTGTGTGCGTCAAGAAAAGTAATACTGGACACTGCTCTTGTGGGGCGTCTGGCGCAGTCGATGTCATCCGCATCTTGCTCGATGAACTCGCACATCGCGGCCGTTCCGCTGCACACATTGATGTGCGCCCTTGCTGATGCCTGAACCACTGTGAAGAAGGGCCAATTGTGATGGGCTTTACGGGGCGCCCTGCAGGAGCAACACTTCCTCCCGAATGGTTTTGGAGAAAACTCCTCTATCGTCCCGTATGTACTTTTACACAAGTTGACGTAACGCAGATCCCCGCCATCGTAGACAAGCTTTTAGCACAAACGAAATGAAATATCTGATCTGCCGCAAAAGGTGTAGTCTGTTTGTATCCGTTCCGTTTGCAGTGGTTCTCTTAACAGTCGTGCGATACTATCTGGGCTAACAGCCGGAGAAGGTGAACGGCTATTGCTGCAAAGATGGTGGCATAAGGCTCTCTCTGAAACAATTCCAGCAAAACTGCAATGAAATCATTTGTGGTGTTTTGTGCTTGTGCTACCTGATTCTCCTAGAAGCTTGTCCAGTTCTGCTTTTGCGGCAGCGCGCTCCATACGCGCCTCAACCAACTGTGCCTGAGCTTCCGTGAGCTTTGCCTCTGCCTCGGTGAGAAAAGATGCATTCGCCGTTTTCGCTTCCACTTGATCCGAGATGATGCGCCGCATTTCCGTACGTGCAGTTACGTTTGCCTGTGCGGCTTCAAGCGACGTCGCACAGCGCCGAAGCTTGCGAAATTCTTTTTCGACCTCCAAGCGGATTCGATTCTCCGTAAGTTGCAAGTTCTCTTCTGCTTGCGCCACCTGCGACTTACGTTCACGAACGAGTCCTGTGCGCTTGCCAAACTCCGAAAGTGTCCAATCCATGCGCAGACCAAAGGTTGCGGAATTTGCCGGCAGCAGAGGAACACCGCTTTGATAGACATGTTCTGCAAATGCGCTGATCTCTGGAACAAACTCCAGATGCGCCGCCTGTAGCCCCGCATTTGCTTTGTCGAGTGTGCTGCGGGTTGAAGCAATTTCAGGGTTATAAACCTGAGCTTCAGCAACCAGTTCTTTCATCGATTGTAAAACAGCAGAAGAATCTACAACGAGTCCAGACAAATTATCAGGCTGATCAATATCATCTGCGGGCGTAGATAACGCAATCTCCGTTTCCAGAGGCAAACCGATCAGGTCATTCAGGTCTGCGCGCACATCAGCTTCAGAATCCTCCAATCCACCGAGAGCAAGGCGCGCTTCGGCAATCTCCGCGATACCTTCCTGAACCGCCACGTCAAGTGCCGCTCCGGCTTGAACAGAATTACGCACTTCGGCAATTTTTTCTTCGCCCGCCTGAATGCGCAACTCCGCCACGCCTCTACGTCGTTCGATAACAAGCAAGTTATAGTAGAGTTTCTTGACATTGAGGGCTATCTCGTCTTCCATATTTTGCGCATCGGCCCTGGCGACCGCCGAATCCGCGCGTGCGGCAGAGACGCCCGCATGGATCTTGAATAGTTGTGAAAGGGGTTGAACGGCTGTTGTCGTGCTCAGAATTAGATTCTGCTTCCCAAGTTCGATCGAAACGTCCTTGCCAGGAATCGATCTGGCGTTAGCATAGTTACCAAGCACGCCTTTCGGTATTGTGAGACTTTCATTTTCATTAAGGTGCATGGCGTTAGTTTCGTTCTTTACACGCGGAAAGTAATCTACACGTGCCTGGGTCAACTTGGCATTGGCCTCATCCACTCTGAGGCGCGCAAGGTGGATGGTTCTGTTCTGTTGATGCGCAAGCCGTATAGCTTCATCAAGTGATACGGTGCGGGTTTGCCCTTGTACATTCGTGCAAAACAGAAGGCCGATCATCAGCATCGCGCTGGCTGCGGCAGCAGAGCGTTTTGCCTTTTTGCTGTGAACGGCGACAAACAGAACAGGAATGACAATCAGCGTAAAGAACATGGATACTAGAAGGCCAAAAGCTATGACGCTGGCCAGGGGGGACCAAAGGCTTGATCCAGACAAAATCATCGGTGTAACTCCGACCGCAGCGGCCATCGTTGTCAGGAAGATAGGGCGCAATCTCCGTTCGCCTGCTTCCATGGCCGCCTGCATTAGCGGCGTTCCAGCCTTCATGCGCTCATAGATAGCATCGATCAGGATAATCGAGTTACGCACGACCAAACCACCTAAACTGATTATGCCTACAAACGCGGTAAAGCCAAAAGGATTATGTGTGATGAAAAGACCTAATGCCGCGCCAGGCAAAGCCAATGGAAATGCTGCCATAACGATAAGTGGGTCAGCAAATGTACGGAATTGGATCAACAGAATAAGGAATATCAGCACTAGACTGACAATAAGTGCGTGGTTCATCTCACCAGAGGTTTCATTCTGACTTTCCTCTTCGCCTCCATACTGAATCCGATATCCATCGGGCAATTTCATTCCGGCAATCTGCTTGCGCGCTCTGGACAGCACTTGGCTGGGCAGATATCCGTCATCAGCAAAAGAGCGGACTGTGATGGTGCGGACGCCATCGCGGTGCACGATGCGGCCAGATTGCCACTCCGGCGTCAGCGTTGCGATGGAGCGCAAAGGTGCGCTGATCCCTGTCGTTGGCGATTGCACATATGCGTCGGCAACATTCTGGAAGTTTTGCCGCTCGCCTTGTGCCAGGCGCAAGGTGATATCGATGTTGCGGTCTCCCTCCCAATAAGTGGCAACGGGAACGCCATCTAATCCAATCGCGAGCTGCTGCGCAATGTTGGCGTTGGTAAAGCCAAGGCGATTGGCGACCTCATCGTTTAGGTGTACAGCGGTTTGCAATTGAGATTCGTGCCAGTCCGTGTGAATATAGCTTGCTCCCGGCGTGTTGCGAAGAGTGATCTCGACTTGGTTCGCCAGCGAGCGAAGCACCGAATCGTTCTCGCCGGAGATGCGAACCTCGACCGGCGCTTCCATATCATCGCCCTGCTGCAATTCCTTTACGAAAACCATTGCCTCAGGAACGACACTAGGCAGTTCCTTGCGAAGTTTCTCGACAATTTTCGGAGTTTGTGAAACGCTGCCTGTATTGACAAGAATCTGTGCATAGTTTTCTGCAGGCGGTTGAGGACTGATGTCGTAGTAGAAGCGGGGAGCGCCGGAACCCAGGAAACTTGAGTAATTCTTTACCATGGGTTCATGCTGGATGACCTGTTCAATCTGGCGAACTGCGGCATCCGTGGCTTCGATGCGCGATCCTTCCGGCATCCAGATGTCCATGACAAATTGATTGCGTTCGGCCAGGGGAAAGAATTGCTGTTTCACAAGCTGCAAGACACCAAGCCCCACCAGAAAGGCGACAATGCCCGTGATAAGCACAAGACGCCTGTTTGCCATAGCCCAGCAAACGGCGTTGTTATATATGCGCTGCATATGATCGAGAACTGACGGTTTCTTGTGCGCAGTCTCAGCAGCTTGATCGTGAAGGCCATGACGGATAAAAAACCGCGCTGTCAGCGGCGTCAGGAACATTGCCACGATAAAGGAAGTCGCCAGCGCGATCGAAACCGTAATGGGCAGCGCGCGAATGAATTCTCCGGTCGATCCGGTAATCAGCAGCAAAGGTGCAAAAGAAGCAATAATCGTGATCGTCGCTGTAAGCACGGGAACGGCCATCTCCGATGCACTGCGCCACGCCGCTTCGTTGCGCGAAACATTGTGATCGAGCAATTCGACATAGTTATCGGCGATGACAATCGCATCATCAACAACCATGCCAAGTACAACAATCAGCGATGCAATGGAGACTTGATGCAGCTCGACTCCCACCATATTCAGCAAGGCAAATGTAATGGACGTTGTAACAGGTATTGCGATCGATGCTACCAGGGCAACGCGCAAGGGAAGCAGTAGCATGGTAACCAAGATGACGGCAATAATGGCGATGCCAAACTCGCGGAAGAAACCTCCGATTCGTTCAGAGACGACGCGTGGCTGATTCGCAATTAAGTCCATATGCACATCAGGCGGTAAGTTCTTTTGCACGCGATTCAATGTCGCCTGCAAATCGTGGCCAAAGGTCACAATGTTGTTTCCTTCGTGCATCTCAACCGCAAGCAGAGCAGTCTTTTGCCCGTTGATCCGCACATACTCCGACGGGTCTTCGTAGACTCGTTCTACAGTAGCCAGATCTTTCAAGTAGACGGGAATGCCAGATGGCGTCTGATCCACCTGGAGTCTCTTGATTCCATCTTCCGAGGAAACGCGCCCGCTGGCATCGAGCGGAACCTTGCTGCTTCCCGAAGGGACACGCCCGGCATATTGTACCGAACTGTGTTCTTGAAGGGCCTGAATCACATGCTGCGGATTGACGCCATACTGCGACAACTTCTGCTGTGACTCGTCGATGACAATTTGTTCCTTCTGATCTCCAATACGCTCAATTCTCGATACGGCCAGCATGACACGCAAAGCGGATTCAATACGCCTCGCATAGTCCTTTAAGTCGCGGTAGTCATAGTTATCGGCATGCACACCAATCAGCACCGCAACAGTATCTCCGAAGTCAGAGTCCACAACCGGCCCTTGAACGCCTTCAGGAAGTTCTGGCTTGAGCTGCGCCATTTCCAAACAAAGCTTGGACCAGAAGACATCAGCGTCTTTTACTGTCTCGTTCAACTCAACGTTGACGATGACCAATCCATTGCGAGTTGTGGAAAAGGTCTTGTCGCGCCGCACTTCGGAAAAGCGAAAGAGGCGTTCCTCGATCTTGCGTGTAACTTGATCCTCAACCTGCGCGCTGGTTGCCCCCGGATAGATAACAGAAACGAGACCTGTGGTAATCGTGAACTTTGGATCTTCACGGCGCGGCATTGTAAACAATGCAATCAGCCCCGCGACAACAAGCATGGCCGTCAAAACCAGTGTCACTTGAGGAAAGCGAAGAGAAGCGCGAATCGGATTCATTGCACACCCCCGGCAAGTACAGCGGGCGCGCCTTCGCGGAGATATTGCTGGCCGGCAATGACGACTTGGTCGGTGGCATAAAGACCGCTTTTGATCGCGATTTCACTTTCCATGAACTCATCTGTTTCAACTCGCCTGGCAAAGACCATGCGCCTGGCCGGGTTGTAGATATAGACATTGGCAATACCGCGAGCATCGCGCACCACGGCGCTGCCTGGAACCGTCAGCACATGCACCTGCACGGAACCAAAAATGCGGGCTTGACTGACCATGCCGTCCCGCAGTTGATGATCTCGATTGACGACGGCGATCTTTGCCGTATAAGTGCGTGAGAGTGGATCGGCCGTCATGCCCAACGTATCGACCCGCCCTTGAAAGTTGTGTCCAGCCAGAGAGGGGATGGCCACTGTGGCACTCGAACCCACATGAATCTTGCCGATCTCCGCCTCTGGAATGGCGACACGAACCTTCGCCACCTCAAGATCGAGAACCGAGAAGACCGGCGTTCCGGCTGTCACAAAATCACCCACATTCACATGCTTGATACCAATAAAACCAGAAATCGGCGCAACTAGGTGGCACTTGGCCAGATGGCTTCTCGCGTCCCGCATCTGTGCAATCGAAGTGCGGGTCTGTGCGGCGGCGGCGGCTTTGTCTTCCGCGCGCGTTCCCTTGCGCGCCATCTCGTAGTTCTGCCTGGCCGCCAGATACGCGGCTTCGAACTTGTGAAAGTCGTTCGCATCAAGACTCTTGCGGTCGTAGAGAAACTTCATGCGCTGGTACTCGTCCTGCGCACGCTCAAGTGCGATCCTGGCTTGCTCCAGTTCTTCGGGCCGCAATCCGTTTTGCGCTTTCCGTTCGGTGGCCTGTGCTGCATCGGCTGCGCCCAGTGCTGCATCATAGCCATGCCTGTAATCAGATGGATCAAGCTCGGCGAGAGCCTGCCCTCGGGCGACATGCTGCCCCTCCTCGACATATACCCTTACGACGCGACCGCTTACCTCAAAGGCCGTCATCGCCGTTCCGTTGGCTTCCACGCTACCGCTGACAGCTACAGATTCAGGCTGCTGAACCTGATTGGGAAGCCGCACTTTGATTGGAACCGGCTGATCGGCAACGACTGTCGGTTTGGAACGGCAGGAAGGCATGGTCAGGATGGGTACGATGCTCAAGACACACACGGCAAACTTTCCGCCAGCGCGGAAGAACCAGGAGGCATATGTTTTCCAGGAATCGTTCATAATGGCTCGCATAATAAAAACAATATCATATCCGGATACAGAATGGTATCTGGATGTACACTTGTATCAAGGTTGCCAGCCGGAACGCGGCTCAGACATCGCATCTGGCCGATGTTGGAACCTACTTGTAATGAATAGGATGTGTAATTTCATGAAGCATGTCACCAAAGTAACCCATCATTCCTCGCAAGCATTTTTCTCACGACTTGGTAATGGCATCTCGGCGCTTGTTGTGCTTTTTGGAGTTATTGGCGCCGCGCACAAAGGCTGCCCACAAGAGCCAGGCGGCCTGCCTGATGCCCCTCAACAGAAGAGTTTGCCGGTGCAGCTCCCCCCGGCCGAATCGTCTTCTTCCGATGCGTCCATTCCTGATAATCCGCTTCCGTCCCTCCAGGCGCGTATTGAAGACAAGGTCGAGTCCCAACTGTTGAGTAGAAAGCAGAAATTTGTATTTGCCACCGGCAACGCCTTCGGTATCCCCTCCGTATTCTTTGCAGCGGCTGGGGCGAGAGTCAATCAAGCGCAAAAGTTGTATCCGGGATTCCATCTGTGAGCGCCAGGATATGCGCGTTATTATTGGCACTCTTATGCAGATCAGGCGGTCGATTCCTATGCCGTCAACTATTTTCTTCCGGTCGTATTACACCAAGATCCCCGCTATCATCCACTTCGTCAGGGAGGAGTCTGGAAGAGAACTACATATTCCTTCAGCCGCATGCTTGTTACACGTTCCGATTCTGGCGCTGCTGAATTTAACACGTCGCAAGTACTCGGTTCGGGTGTGGCCGCCAGTATTTCATCGCTGTATTATCCGCAACGAGACAGGACAGCGTTCCTTGTTGGCCAGAGATGGCTGAGCAACATGGCTGGGGACGGATTGTTAATGGCGCTCAACGAATTTGCGCCAGATGCTGGTAGAGCCATGAAATATCTCGCTACGAAAATCCCTTACTACTCGGCCATCTGGAAGCGTGATGATTGTGCAGCGTACTGAACAGATTGATTCAGAATGGGTTATTGAGCATTTTGTCCTGTATAATGATTTAGCTCATGAAGAAGCGACTCACAAGACAGGAAAGCCGGGCTCATACGCAGGAAAAACTGCTGGAGGCTGCGGCAAAGATTATTGCCCACCATGGACTCGCAGGCACTTCGATCGAGGAGATTGCCGAGACCGCCGGCTTCAGCCGCGGTGCATTCCATGCCAATTTCAAGAGCAAAGACGAGCTGTTTCTAACGCTGGTGAAGAAGCAGATGGAAACAACAATTTCTGAAATTGATGAGTTGCATGTCGCTACAAATTCCGCCGAGGAAACACTGCAGAATCTGCGCACCGTCTATCCACGCTATACCGGCTCTGACAAGGATACTTTTCTACTCATTACCGAAGCTCAGATGTATGCGCTAAGAAATCCACGCTTTGGCAAAAAGCTGCGTGCGCTGTTCAGCACGGTCTACGATGATCTAATTCAGTCCGTCGAACGCCTACAGGAACAGATGGGCTGTAAGGATCCTTATTACGCCAAGCAGCTAGTGCTAATCGGATTTGGGCTCAGCCATGGCCTAATTCTCCATAACCTTATGGATCCTGAGCGGTATCCTGACAGCATGGTTTCTGACAGCATGCGACTTGTCTTCGATAGGATTTTTCCTCTGGATAAGTAATTACGCATGCCAGCGTGTGTGGAAGAAGCGTTTGCATTCGATCCGCAGTGGTCAACTCTATCCCCATTGTCACAAGTTGCGTGAAGTACATACATCCGGAAACTCATCAGATCGATGAAGATTTCGTATACGAATTGAGGCATCAGTCTTGATGATGTTTATCGAGAAGTTTGGCATGAAAATGAAGTTTTGCAATGGTCGATGTCAATTCCATCCATCCATTCCCAATGACTTTCACGGCGATAACATGGGTTCAAATCCCATCGGGGAAGCCAATCATTTCAGTAACTTACGTGCTTAAATGATTTCTCGTACGCCCGTTTTGTTTCAGATGGTTATCCATCTGACTTAGGTTACCCCAAGGGGTTGTGGCCGATTGATACGGGGAGATGCGCGGAGGCGACAATTTCCTTGTAAGTTGTTGGCTCCAAGGCCACGGCTTGCTGGACAAGGCGGTGGAACAGTTTGCCTTGACTGAGCGATCTGCGTCGATTGAAGCGGAAGGTGAACTCGTCCAGGTAATCCTGTAGATGCTATTTCCTGACCGCTCCCTAATGCGTTCCCAACAGCCAACGCTTCACGAGCGAGATAACCTGGTGAACACGCGGCAGCAGTTCAGAAGCCTGCTCTTTAAGTTCAGGTAAGTAATCCTATGCGGGTAGCCGTTGGCCTTCAGAGGCAGGTATCCCAGCCATCCGTCGATGTGCACGGTGCTGCTAGGCGCGATGCTGTCTTGGACAAAGGGAAGCAGGCTGGAGGCAGATGCGTCGGGAATATGTCGCAGACGGATGCTACCGATGCCCTTACCGTCTTTCTCGGCCGCCATGACGATCAGGGCCTTGGTTTCGGTCTGGCGACCGCGCATGCCAACTTCGACACCGCCCAGGTAGCTCTCGTCAACTTCGACCGTGCCGAGAAGCCGCCGTCGACAGACAACTCCACTGTAGTTGGTTCATGAGAACGACGTGAGAGATGACTTGTTGCCTGTGGTGTTGTGGACCGACGGCAGGCGCCTCTTGTTCCTCGTTTACGGTTCAGAAGGCGTTGCCGCTGTTCAACGTATTTCGTTGACGTTATGAATCGTTTCGTGTGGTATCGGTGTCGATGGGGCAGGGTCTGGGGTTCGCGTCCATCTCGGAGGCCCACGCCAGTGTTTGCGTGTCGATATACTCCCGGATGTTCGTGAGTTTGCCATTTCGAACGGTAATAGCGAAGACCCAGTGGTCCTCGAACGTCTTATTTGTGGCTTTGATTCTCCCCCTAGCGAAGCCGACGACCAGAACCCGGTCTCGCGCTATGAACTCGGGAGGCTCTGGATAGGAAGTTTCCATCGTTTCGTTAGCCTTCTGAAGTAAGTTCTCCAATCCCGCGTGCCCACGGTGCGTGCCGGCCAGTGGCCAGTCCTCGCCCGGAATGATCCACTCAATATCTTCGGCAGACAACGCCAGCAAACCTTGCTTATCGCGGCGGCCAAGTGCCGCAAGAAAAGTCTTCACAATCTGGACATTCTTTTCGATGCTCATCGAAATTTCTCCATTTCTCTTACATCGGATCGCGTGGTGTCGGTGATTTAGCCGATATCGACGTTTAAGGCGATGTCAAAGGTGCCGGCGCCGTTTCGGGCCAGGCCGATGAGCAGCAGGCCGAGCGCCTCGAGCGTCTGGGCCATGTGCAATCCGCCGACATCGAACGGACGCAGCCCGAGACTCTCGATGAAGGTTGTTCTTCCACTGAAATGGGTACCCCAGGCGCCTCGCATTCGGGAACGGGAGATCGCGGACCCAAAACCGACCGAAGCAGACCACGATCAGTCCCGGTAACGCCCATTGCGACCGCGACAAATGCCCGACGTCCAGTCGTCGAATTCCAGTCGCCATGGCGACTTTAAGGGACCGATCTTCCTTCATGGCGTAAATGGTGGTTTTTTTAGTCGAGATTGAATTTTCAGTAGACTTCAAACGAGTAGATTTGTGCTATCCATGGTCTCAAAATCGAGACCGCTGACACTGTCATACCTGACACCCATTTTTTTGATGAAGATTGAGATGTGGACTACCTGGAAAAATAGACCGTATTTAGATATATCTTAAACTACGATATATTATTTCTTATTGGAGGGGACATAAACGCACTAAAGTCCGCAGCCATTCCGAACCAGCACTCTTCGTCGGTCTATGGCCACGGATATTTTGTCGAAAAATCTGCTCTGTATTTTCTGCGGGGCATAGCGGCAGCACTGTGTCTGCCGTTTGAGATGTTGCAATGCCTGCGCTGGGGAGACCGGGTAGAGCAGAAAACAAAGGTCTCTTGGATTCTGTCGCTGATTGTGTTTCTAGCCGTTGCAGGTGCTTTTTCCCTTTCGCTACGCACGCCTGCCCCAGGCACCGATCAGGGAGGTATTCTCTTTGCCTGTTTGATCGTGGCGCTCGTTGCCGCGATAGGAAATGGAAAATTGCAGACATACATCAAACGATCTGATTTTGAAGTGTGCAACGGACGGGATTCCGGGCAAGGTTACAAAGGCCGTGGCTCCGGCGGGCGCGCGTTTGATAAAGTTGGCGCAGCAGCGGCAGGAAGACAGCGGACAAAAATCTCACCGTGGCAAGAGGAGAAGGTGTCACAGGCGGACACTTCTAACCGGGAAGATGCAGATGCATCGCAACGTCCTGTCCAAATGTCTGGCGTTTGCATCGGCAACTGCAAAGCGTGCCGGGAGCCGGTTTGTGTCCGGGCAGATTCAACACGTAGCAGGAGGTCCAGATGAACCACCGCAATGAACGCCCCCCATTCTTCGAGGGAAGGATGGGTAGAGGCCATGGCCGCAGCGAAGGCGAGCATCACGGCGGCCGCATTTTCGGACATGGTGATATGCGATATGTAATTCTTAGCCTCCTGTCTCAGAAGCCGTCCTACGGATATGAGCTGATCAAGGTTATTGAGGAGCGCCTTAGCGGCGCGTACAGCCCAAGTCCGGGACTGGTCTATCCAACTCTCACGATGCTCGAAGAGATGGGTTTTGTCACATCCGAAAGTATGGATGGGAACAAGAAGTTCTTTTCTATCACCCCGCAAGGGCGCACTTTTCTAGAGATCAACAAGCCGACCATCGACAGAATCACCGCTCACATGGCGCACGTTGCGGATCTTCATCGTCGAGGAGAGGATCCAAGGCTTGTGCGCGCGACGCAGAACCTCAAACTAACTCTCCGGCTGAAGAGCATTGCCAGCAAGCTCTCCGACGATCAGATTAATCTGATCGCCGAGGCTCTTGATGAAGCGGCCAGGAAAGTCGAGAAGTGCTGACCGATGCGCGTTCCCAAAGGGGAACGCATTGCCAAAAGTAGAATTTTGCGCGGCGATGAAGCCGCGAAAGTGGAGAAATCTGATGAAACATTTGTATGCAATTGAAGTAACCGAGTTGCCCCAAAATGGCGAGTCAAGCGCGCCGGAGAATCGGCTTCAGTTCGAGTTTTTGAGCCACGACGATTTGCTGGAGATCACTGCAAAGGTTCAGCAAAAGCAACTTTTTTCCGAAGAGCAAGCCAAACTTTTCTGCGTAGGAATAAAGCTCTTCTCCAGCGTTTTACTAGAGAATCGCAAGCATCCGCTATTCGCCGAGTTCGCACCACACTTTGGCGAGTTCATGAAAAAACTGAAGAAGTAATGCCGCTAAGAGCATCCATAGTGTGTGAGCTTGTACATGAAACTCGCCGCCTATTGGCAGGAGAAAGTATGGATTTGAAGGGAAAGATCGTTGTGGGGGTCGGGGGCGGTTCCGGATTTGGTAATTGCGTGGTCCGTCTCGCTTTGGAAGAGGGAGCAAGCGTCGTAATAGGTGGCAGGAATGCCGCAAGCCTCGAAGAAGCCGCCGTAGAACTCAGAAAAGTCGGCCCGGATGTGCGGTGGTATGTGGTCGACGCTGCGGAGGAAGTGAGCCTGCGCGCCTTTTCCGGCGTCATCGGCAAGTTTGACCATCTAGTATCGACTGTTGGCGGCGCGATGGGCGGTGGCTTTGCGACGACAGATATTCAGCAGATACGCGAAACCGTCGAACACAAGGTTTTCGATAATCTGCGCTTGGCGCAGATTATGACGGGCAATATCAATGAAGGCGGAAGCATCACTTTTACAGGCGGCACGGGCGGCCGTCCTCATACGGCTTCCGGCGCCTTTCTTGGCAATGCTGGGATTCTGACTCTGGCCGAGGGGTTGGCGAGTGAACTCGCTCCGAAGATTCGCATTAACGTCGTAGCTCCAACATGGACGGAGACTTCATTTTGGCGCGAAATGCCGAAAGAACAGCGCGAGGCAATCAAGAAGAACTTCAGCCAGCTCATTCCGCTCGGTCGCACAGCGACGCTCTTGGAGGTGGCCTCGGCATACATCTTCCTGATGAAAAATGGCTTCATCACAGGCCAGCAGATTGCCGTCGATGGTGGTGTTATGTTGCGCATGTAGCAGGGCGGCCCCGGTCTCGATGACGATGTCAAACCCCGCAGAGGCTGCCCCCGGTCCCTCGCTTTTGGGGACCGGGGGCAGCACAGCCATCTCCCAGCCAAGGATTACTCCCGATAAACGCCCTTCCATCCGGCAGTGTGGTTGTTTGCGGAATGCCGGGGAATAGGGATTCCGCGCGGGCTTGGTGGGCTATATTGTGGGGGACGCCCACCAAAATGTGTCGTCGGCGAGGACGCTTACTTTTAGGCTGTCACGCTGCTCGATCACCTATCAGTCACCGCCGTACCAAAAAACCATAACGCCGGTCGAAAAAACCGTCATCCCTGGGGTGACCAGGCAGCACGATTCTGGAAGTGTCATACGCGGACGCGATTTGAGAAATGACCGGGACGGAAACGAACAGGCTGCCTAGGAACTTGTTGAAATTCGCTGTTTCGCAGCGGATTTTCTTGTGATTTGCGTTTCTGCGCGGTTGAAATCGGTTTGAAATGCGTTTCTAGTTAGTTTTTATAGGGTCATGCAGGCCTCAGGGAAGCGTCCCCGGGGGCCGCAACCGTCGGTTACCTATCGCCGAGGGAAGTTCTGTGTGCACACTGGGTGATCTCGCCAGTTGAGAACACGGCCCTTTTATCACATTTCTAAACACTTGGCGACTTGAACGAAGACATATCAGGACCGATCCTCCCGAAGCTTCGGTGGTCGCTTGTCAATGGCTTCAAGAAAGTGGCCTGTGGCAGTGGCTTCATGAGACTACGGCCTTTGCTCGCTTCCACATCGATGTTTATTTGCTGCATTTATGGATCGAATGCCTGGGCCGCAGCGCAGCATGCAATGCTCCTACCAATAAGGTCTTCTATTTGGCCGAGTTCAGGACGCTGGTCTGCAAGCAGAAGCAGCGGACATTTGCTTCGCGCGCATCCTCCACATGACGCGCGTCCACAAACCCTCCTTGAAATTGAGTCGTTCCATGACTAAAAAGAGAAATCCCGGGAAACTCCGGTGCGGTCGATCGCCACATCCTGATCCTGTAGAGTTGTGAGCAGGCTACAAGCCAGTGCAGGAATAAGACGGGGATCCGGCCTCCCGGTTCCCTTCGGAGAGCTAAAATCGTCTTCGGAAGGTCGCGCCACATGAACTTCTCGAAATCCATAACCGTGAGACTGGTTGGCATCCACATCCTGCGGATACTGGCCAGTCTTGCGCTTGTCGCAGCAATCACGTGGATGGCTTTTTCTGCTATGCACGTCAATGCGTTGATTGTTGGCTTCGCATATGTACTTGCTGTACTCATCGTGGCTGCGAGTTGGGGCCTGACGGAATCGTTTGTAACTTCTATAGCTGCGACGCTCTGCCTCAACTATTATTTCCTGCCGCCTGTCCTATCGTTCACTATCGCCGATCCGCAAAACTGGGTGGCTCTTTTTGCCTTCATGGTGACAGCAATTACGGCGAGCAAACTCTCAACGAGTGTTCGGAGCCGTGCTGCAGATGCCCAGGCTCGCAGAATCGAAGTAGAGCACCTCTATCAACTGAGTTTGTCGCTAATGCTGGTCGATACGACGAAGGAACTCGGTCCCCAGATCGCCGATAACGTCAAAAAACAGTTTGGCTGTCTCGCTGTTGCTTTTTGCGATGGATTGACGGGAGAGACCCATGTGGCAGGTATCGATGATCAGAGGTTTGAGCACGAGATACTGCGCGCTATTGCCGTTGGAGAGGACGCATGGTTCGTGTCACGAAAGGAATCGACTCCCGCGGGTGTAGAGATCATTGTCGTACCGGTTGCGCTTGGAGGAAGAATCCTCGGCAGTCTTGGAATTATCAGTTCCTCGTTGTCAGAACCGGCCGTGCAAGCTATTGCGAATCTTGCCGCAGTGTCTATCGAGCACGCTCGCCAGCAGATCGCTTTTGGCCGAATGGAAGTTGCGCGGCAGAATGAGCGGCTACGAACCGTTCTCCTCGACGCACTCGCACATGACTTTCTTACTCCTCTCACTTCCGTCAAAAGTGCGATTACAATGGTTCGCTCCGAATACAAGCATGAGGCTGAGGAAGACGAATTTCTTGCGATTATCGAGGAAGAGGCGGACAGGTTGGGAGAAATGATCAACGAGAGTACGGATATGGCGCGGATTGAGCCCGGCAAGCCACGCATACGCCGCCGCCAGATCCCGATCGTAGCCCTCGTTCGCTCCTCTCTTGAGCGTATGAAGAATCTGCTTGATGGTCGTCCGCTGAATATCGAAATTCAAGAGAATATTTCATCTGTCAATGCAGATCCAGACATGATGGGCCTCGCCCTAAGGCAGTTGCTCAGCAATGCCGTCAAGTATTCTTCCCCTGAAACGGCCATCGTGGTGTCGGCGTGCCAGGCCGGTGATACAGTCACAATACGGGTCCGCGATCATGGTCCGGGCGTACCTTCCGATGAATTTGAGCCGATTTTCGAGCGATTCTATAGAGGAAAGCGAACGCAGGAATCGGTAGCAGGAACAGGAATGGGGTTGAGCATTGCACGCGACATCGTACGTGCGCACCAAGGGAGATTGTGGGTGGAAAATGCGCCCGAGGGCGGAGCGCAATTCTCATTTACGTTGCCCGTCTTCACTGAGGATAGAAAGTCATGAGAACGGCAAAAATTCTTGTTGTGGATGATGAACCGCAGCTTCGGCGAGTGATGAAGGCTGCATTGACCAAGCAGGGGTACATCATCGCAGATGTCCGAAGTGGCGAAGCGGCACTGGAAAAGTTACGAGAAGAGCGCTACGACCTGGTCATCTTGGACCGCAACATGCCGGGAATGGGAGGACTCGAAGCATGTCGTTCGATTCGAGAACATTCTGACATCGGGATCATCATGCTTACCGTCCGGAAATCCGAGCTGGACAGAATCGAAGCATTGGACGCAGGAGCGGATGACTACGTCACAAAGCCCTTTAGTATGCCCGAACTACTCGCGCGCATTCGAGCCAATCTGCGGCGTACCCCTCTGTCGCCGCGCCAAGGGCCAAACGTTATTACATTCGATGAAATCCAGGTGGACTTGGATAGTCATCATGTTTTAATTCAAGGCCGTGACATACGCCTGACGCCCAAGCAATTTGAGGTTTTTAACTACCTGATTGCAAACCCGAACGTTTCGATCCCGCACGCGAAAATCCTTCAAACAGTCTGGGGACCAGACTACGGTGACGAGGTTGAATACCTGCACGTTGTAGTAAATCAGCTTCGCAAGAAGATCGAGCCCGATCCATCAAAGCCGCGTTATATTCTTACAGAACCATGGCTAGGTTATAGATTCCAGTTGCCACACAGCAAGGCTTAGCCCTGCTCCTGTCCAAATTTCCTTATGCAAAGCTTAGGCAACCTTCAGGACTTCATTAGAGATGGAGCCATAACCTTCCTATTGTGCAGGGAATTTATAGACAGCCTGCCGAAAGAAGGTGCGCAATGGCTGAAATGATCGTACTAGGTGCGTTCTGTGTCATTGGCATACCGTTCATGCTTTATGTATTGATCGGTACCCAGCGCGAATTGAACCGCGAAAAAAGAGCCAATATACAGGGTCGAGCGTCGGCTTCAGGACTGAGGTGGAAATGAAGCATCCTTACGGAATGGCCTTACCGTCAAGTTTCTGGATAGGGCATACGCCTTGGCTCCCGCTCGATATGCGGCAGCGCCTTAGATCAACCTCCTGGGAAGTGAAAACCCTGGATGCAGTTCACCGGATGGAGAAGTGAGACCCACATGCAAGAAGTAACGATGTTGCTGTTCACCGTAGTTTTCTTCGGCCTGGCGTTTTGCTACGTCAAGGCTTGTCAGAAGTTGAGGTAAGCCATGGATATCATGACTGCTATTGCGCTGATTCTGCCTGTTTTGCTGCTTGGTTACCTCGTCACCACTCTGCTTTTCCCGGAGAAGTTCTAACATGTCCGCAAACGGTTGGTTGCAATTCGCCATTTTCTCCGTGATTCTGCTGGCAAGCGTTCGTCCCGTGGGCATTTATTTTGCCCGCGTACTGGAGGGTGAACGCACCTGGCTGGATCCAATCCTTCGTCCCATTGAACGGTTCATTTACAAGCTGTGCGGCGTCAAAGCTGACCATGAGATGAACTGGCGCGAGTACGCCTATTCGGTTCTAGGCATCTCTGCCGTGAGCATGGTCGTTACCTACGGATTTCAGCGGCTGTAGAATTGGCTGCCCGGGAACCCACAGGGACTCGCCAACGTAAGGCCAGACCTGGCTTGGAACACTGCCGCCAGCTTTATTACCAACACGAACTGGCAATCGTATTCGCCTGAGACCACGATGAGCTATCTAACTCAGATGGCCGGCCTCGCATATCACAACTTTCTTTCAGCAGCAATGGCTATCGCGGTTGCTGTGGCCCTGATCCGCGCCATCAAGCGGACCAGTTCGAAAACCATCGGCAACTTCTGGGTAGACACGACGCGCCCCCTGCTCTATGTGCTGCTGCCGACCTCGATCATCGGCGCGCTGCTTATGGTTGCTCAAGGCGTTCCGCAGAACCTGCACGCCTACACCACAGCTCATCCGCTCGAACAGTCCTCTCAGACGCAGACTATCGCGCAAGGACCGGTGGCTTCACAAGAAATCATCAAGGAGTTGGGCACTAACGGCGGCGGATTCTTCAACGCCAACAGCGCGCATCCATTCGAGAACCCCACGCCGCTTACCAACCTGTTCCAAATGTTCTTGATCTTCTCAATCGGCGCTGGGCTCACGTATACACTGGGCCGCATGACCGGCTCACCGGGCCACGGTTGGGCCGTGTTCGCTGCGATGTTTGTGCTGTTTGCCGCCGGATCTGCCACCGTCTACTGGGCCGAATCGCAGCCTCATCTACTCATTCACGGCGCCGCGCAAACCGGCAGCTTGACCGCTCCGGCCGGCAACATGGAGGGCAAGGAGGTGCGCTTCGGCGTCAGCCAATCGGCACTCTTCGCCAACGTCACCACCGATGCCAGTTGCGGTGCCGTCAATACCATGCACGACTCACTCACTCCGCTGGGCGGCATGGTAGACCTTTGCTGCTCAAGGCGCGGTGAACGGTTATGCTGAGTTCAGCATAACCGTTCACCGCGCCTTCTGAGCCGTTCTTGGAAATTCGGACAACGTGATAAGTGGAAGCTCTGTTCCCCAACCGCCTAAAATGGCGAAACGAGGAGAGCAGATGAGCAGACGTCCGCGTCGGAACCACACAGCGGCCTTTAAATCAAAGGTGGCTTTGGCCGCACTCAAGGCAGATAAGACCTTGCCGAGTTAGCGCAACACTTCGATGTGCATCCCAACCAGATTACGGAATGGAAGAACCGGCTTCAGGAAGGCGCCGCCGTCGTTTTCGGAGAGGCAACAGTCACGCCGAAGGTCGATGTAACCGTGCTGCATGCCAAGATCGGCGAATTGACCTTGGAGAACGATTTTTTAGAAAAGGCGCTCACAAAAGCGGGCTTGCTGAGCGCAAACAGATGATCGATCCCGAACATAAGTCGCCCATTAGCAAGCAGACGAAGATTCTTCAGATCAGCCGCAGCAGCGCGTACTACAAGCCGCGTCCGGTTCCGGAAGCGGATCTGTGGCTGATGCGCCGTATCGACGAGTTGCATCTGAACTATCCGTTTGCGGGCAGTCGCATGTTACGCGACCTGCTCCGCCAACAGGGACTGACAGTCGGCCGTCGCTATGTCAAAACGCTGATGAGGCGAATGGGAATCGAGGCGATCTATCGCAAGCCCAACACGTCGAAACCCGCGCCAGGACACCGGATCTATCCTTACCTGTTGCGCGATCTGGCCATCACGCGGCCCAACCAGGTCTGGGCCATGGACATAACGTAGATCCCGATGGCGCGTGGCTTTGTCTCTCTGGCCGCGGTGGTTGACTGGTTCAGCCGCCGGATGCTGGCATGGAAACTGTCGATCACCATGGACACATCCTTCTGCATCGAGGCCTTGGACGAAGCGCTTTCCAAGCATGGAAAACCGGAGATCTTCAACACCGATCAAGGCAGCCAGTTCACCAGCCAGGCCTTCACTGGGCGGCTAAAAGAAGAAGGGATCAGGATCAGCATGGACGGCAAGGGCCGCTGGCGCGACAACGTCTTCGTCGAACGGGTCTGGAAGTCCATCAAGTATGAAGAGGTTTATCTCCGCGCATACGAGACGGTCCAGGAAGCTAAGACTTCCATCGGGAAATACCTGGAGTTCTATAACTCCATCAGACCGCACTCAAGCCTGGATGGGTTCACGCCCGATCAGGTTTACTTCAACCACCTGCCGGAAACTTTGGCGGCATAAACTTGAGCAAAGCAGGCCGTGGAAATGACGGCTTATGGAAAGCTTGGAAAACGAAACAACCGTTTCCGCTCTTCCCACAAGCCTTGGAAATCAAAAATCGATTTTCACATTACCACCACCACGACGAATACGAAAATGAACAGGTCTTCCACTTAGGAAACTGGAAATACTGTCTGAATAACCGGGACCAGCTCAGTTTGACTTGGGGCAGAAGCTCTATCGCAACATCCAGTATGCCGGAAATGCATTTGTACCCTGCTCTGCTTGACTTCCTTGCATATTATTGCCCGAACCCCGAGGAACCACAATTTGGCTTCAACTCGCGATCACTGGCCGAGGCGTATTACAAGAGCTTGGAGTCTGCCCGGACGTGATCCGCATCACCTCAGTCGCTTTCCATGCGGAATCGGCGTTTATCGGGATCGATCTGAAAGAGCAGGTGTAAGATTAAGGAAATAAGCCTATTACCTCCCCTTAATTTATTGACCGTATCGCTATCCAATCGCTATTCCAACCCAGTTGCGTTCTCCTATCTATCGAGAAGATGCAAAGCCATTCGGAGTCTGTCGATTCTGTTCAGGACCAGTTAGAATTGAATAAGAGGATAATATCGAGTGGCGCATTCCTCCGGCCAGTTCATTCAACAACCAAAAGGTCCTTCGTTGCTAAGCTTTCGCAGCTACGGCGCCACATACGACATCCATGCGCATGGTTATGTGCAAATTGTCTTGCCCGTTCTTGGCGAACTTGAAGTTGAAGTGGAAGGGCTTAGCGACAAGGTTGATGCGCGGCAGGGGATTTTTATTGCGCCCAGCATGAAGCATTGCCAGTCCGCAAATGGCGTCAATCGTTTTCTTATTTTGGATTTTGAATCTTCACACATCAGTGAACAGCTTTTTGATTGCTTCACCAAGACTCCCCGGCTGGAGGTCTCCGGCGCAGCGCATTACCTCATTCATTATCTTGGTCTTTCTTCTGAACAGAAAGGATCTGTTGATTCGAGCATTGCGAAGTATGCCGTTCCTCTTCTGCTTGATGCTTTGCTGGATGCGCCCTCGACTCCCGCAAGCAGGCTCTCGTCGCTGCTTTGCAGAATCGAGCAGAAGCTCGGTGAATACTGGTCAGTAGCTCGTATGGCAGGCTCCCTTGAGATCAGCGAGAGCAGGCTATACGCCATCTTTCAGAATCAACTGCAAACCTCTCCGCAGGCATGGCTAACAGAAGTGCGTATTCGTCATGCGCAGCACCTTCTTGCGCATACAGACAGGCCCATCGCCGAGATTGCGCTTTATCTTGGTTACTCAGACCAGACTGCGCTGACACGTGCTATGCGCCGCAGGTTGCAGCGAACGCCCGCTGAGTTCAGGCGCTCCGGTCAGCAATAGAACCGGTCAAAACGAAGAGTCCCGGTCAAGACATTTCTATCTTACTTTGGCATTCTGAATGATAGATGCAGAAACAGACGTACCGAATTCTGCCGGGCATTGCGAATGGAATGGCTGCAGGAGCACTATGGGGATTCGTTTTCCTTGCTCCACAAATTCTTCATGACTTTACGCCAGTCGAACAGTCGACTGGGCGCTATTTGATCTATGGTTTCGTTACGCTGTTTCTTCTGCTGCTGGGCCGTAAATCTGGTCTGCAATTGCACCGAAGAAATTGGTGGACCCTGGTTTGGCTCAGCTTGCTCGGAAACATCTTCTACTACATCCTTCTCAGCAGCGCCGTTCAGCTTATTGGCATAGCACCCGTCACGCTCATCATTGGCGCCATGCCGGCTCTTGTCACCTTGTGGGGATGCAGAGATCAAGGCGCTGCGCCATGGAGATGGCTGCTCGCGCCGCTCGGCCTGTGCTGCGCGGGAACCTTTATGATCAGTTGGCAAGCGCTTCAATCCAGCCAGCATGGCGCAACTCAGTTGCAGCGGGTGACGGGCGTCCTCTGCGCATTCTGCGCTCTGCTGTCCTGGACGATTTATGCGATAGGCAATAGCCGCTATCTTGTCCGCCACGCGCAGGTAACTTCTCAGGAATGGTCCCTTCTCACGGGTGTGGTTACTGGCCTGCTCGCCGTGCCAATGGGGGCTTTCGCGTTTTTTGCTCAACCGATGAACCACTCCCAGATTGCGTGGTCACGCTTTTGGCTGGTCTGCGCAGCTGTGGCTATCCTGGCCTCGGTTGTCGGCAATCGCTTCTGGAATCAGGCCAGCCGTCTTCTACCGCTGACTCTGACTGGGCAAATGATCCTCTTCGAGACTCTCTTTGCACTACTCTACAGCTTTCTCTGGGAACGCAGATGGCCAACGGGTAGCGAGGTGTTCGCTTTCCTTTGCATACTGTCAGGAATTGTCTGGTCCACAGCATTGCACAAGAATACGAAAACAAACGAGAATCCATGTTGATGCAGCGATTTTTCAATTGCATTTCATGCCCATAGCACTTCGAAGATCACGACTGTAAACTTCTTCAGGTCCACAGCGTTCTTTTCCACCAGTCTGTGCAATGCTCTTTCCCAGTGGTGAGCAGAAATTAAGATCGCAAGGGCATGGACAGCGTTCTCAGGAGATCAATGGGCCGGACACGATGCAGCATTCTCGTCGAGACTTGATTCAGAACGATAAGTCGCCCAGTGTTGTGAAATCTGTCAAATGCCATCAAAGCAACAATCTTGTGCGTCATAACGAATACATTCTCTCTTTTATGATCCAAACCTTACTTGACCGACTGTAGCGCCTTCGCGAGTTCGACTACGCCGATGGCATCCGTTTTGTCGTCGAGCGGAAATCGCTCGGTTCCTGGATACACATAGAACCGCTTCTGTGGGTTGAGATCGGCGCAGGCGGAATGGAAACTGCGCTCGATCTTCGGAACCATGGTGCGTTTGACCTCGATGACCCAAAGTTCTCCGCCAGGAAGCGTGAGAAGAAAGTCCATCTCAGTTCCGTTGGAGGTTCGATAGTAGTGAGCCTCGGTTCCGTCTGGCGCAGCGGTGATCAGAGTCTCCATGACAAAGCTCTCCCAGGTTTGGCCGACAGCCGGATGACCGAGAAGAGCTTCCTTATCGCGAATACCGAGCAGCGCGTGCGCGATGCCGCTATCGCGCACATACGCGACTTAACCAGCCGCTTGCCGACATTTCGATGCCACGCCGGCAACCGTCGTACCAGCAGCAAGTCAACCAAGAGATCAAGGTCAACAGCAACCGTTTTGCCATCGACGGCCAAACCACGAACCAGAGTCGCGGCATGATGAATCTGAGCCTGGTTGTGCGCCAGCATCGTCCAGAGTAGCCGCAACGTCTCTGCCGGTATGCGGGGGCCGAATTGCGAGATGTCGCGCTCCAGATACGTGCGGACAAAATTGCGCCGCCAGAGAAGACTTAGGTCGTCGGACTCGACCAGAATGCTGCGCGGAAATCCACGCCTGCCCCAAAGCGTGTCGAGCATTGTGGGATCAATTTCAAGAGCATCAAAGGGACCGAGTTCGAGACAGGAGATGCGCCCCGCCAAACTCTCGCCGGATTGCTTGAGCAGATCCATGGAGGCCGATCCCAGCAGCAGAAACCGGCCATTGGCTTTTCCGTGCCGCCGTCCACGGTCGATGATGCCCCGCAACTGCTGGAATAACTCCGGCACGCGGTGAACCTCATCGAGGATGACCAACTCATTTTCGTGGTCCGCAAGATACTTGCTGGGATTGGCGAGTTTGGCGCGGTTGTTCTCGTCTTCAAGATCGAGATAGATCAAAGCCGCCTATTCGCCAATCTCCATAGCAAGGGTTGTCTTTCCCGCTTGACGCGGCCCCAGAAGAACGACAGCAGGAGAATGGCGAAGCAGCTCATTCAGACGACAATTGAGACGTCTGGGAATCATGTATGCAACTACAGAACGTGACTCTATAAATGCAACATCTTGGACGACCGCTGAGTATTTCCAACCCACAGCCAAACCCACAAATTCTGCTATTTTGCACGACTCCCGCGTACTTTGGCAGTCCCGCGGTGTAGTGAGTCGTTGAAAAACCAAATGGAATGTGGAACTGTGGAAGTACGCGGTTCTGGTGACCAACAGCGGCTATCAACTGGAGTCGATGGCGCAGTTATACCGCGACCAGGCTGACACGGAGAACGGCTTCAACGAGTTGAAGAACCAATGGGGTTGGGGCGGCTTTACGGCCCAGGACATCGAACGCTGACAGACCAGCGCCCGCGGCGTGGCGCTGATTTACAACTGGTGGAACTGGTACTGCCGGGCGGCTAGGCCAGAGGCCCACATAGAGGCCATCACCAGCCGGGCGTTGTTGCTGGCCGCCGTGGGCAGAGCGATTAGGCACGCAGGAAAGACGACGCTCTATCTGAGCCAGATACGCACCACCAAGAAAACGCTGATGCGGCTGATCTCCAATACCGATGCAAGTAGATATTGGATTCGGCGACGCCGCACAAAATCATCCGCTACAAAATACGGGTGTGTAACTCTCACGTTACACCTACAGTGACCGCAGGGCTAAATACTATGGCGTTTTCATTGAAGGCCAAGCTCATCGCGCATTGTGCCCGGAGATGTACGATGCATCAAAAAAAGGAAGCCCTTTTTCAAGGGCTTCCTTTTGGTTGATTGCAAGTTGGATTAGTACTCCAGTTTCAGAGTGAACTGAATCCTTCTTGGACCGCCGTCGCCGGGAGCACCGCCGACGTTGCCGTTTGCCATTGCGCTTGGATCCACATAGCCAAAGGCGGTGCTGTCGCTTGGCCCATCCGTGGTCGGACGCTGGAAGACATGCCGGTTGAAGGCGTCAATCATCTCACCCTTGACCTGCAGCTTCAAACGGTCCTGGTAGAGGGTGAAACGCTTGACCAAGCTGAAGTCCTCAGTCAGGTATTTGTCGCTGCGAATCTCGCCCGTGGTGCGCGGCGTATCACCGAAGACATAGGCCCCTGTTGCTCCAGCAGATGCGTTCGGATCAACCAATGCCGCATAGTTAAAGTAACGGTAAGGATTCGGATTGGTACTCGCGTTGTAAGTGTCGGTTCCGATACCAAAGATAGTGGCCTGTTTTGCTGGATTGAAATGGCCGCTTCTTTGATACGTGCTGCCAAGATGCTGCCCTTTCACACGATTCCAACGGAGCGTTCCATCAAATCCAGAAACCTGAATAGGAGCACCACCAAAGGAGATCGGCTGACCAGATTGATATCTGTGAATTCCACCGATCTGCCATCCGCCGATCACTTCATCAACAATCTTGTTGTTGTTCAGGTAGGCTTTTCCCTTCCCAAACGGCAGTTGATACAGATAGCTAACGGTGAGTACCTGCGGGATGTCCTGGTTACTGACTGCTTTTTCGCCCTTGGAATTAAAGGGGTTTTGAATGGCGCCACCGCCATGCCAACTGGCAAAGTCAGGCAAGGCGCTGTCGGCATCCGTCAGTGTCTTTGCCCAGGTGTACGCGGCCAGCAGATTGAGGCTGTCGCGCCAGCGGCGCTGCACGGTGATTTCCAGCGCATTGAAGGTCGACTGCCCCTTGTTTTCAAGGCAGCAATCGGAGTTGAAGTTGTAATACTGCGGCATCTGGCGAAGGCTGTTGCCAACAGTATTGGAGGTTGGGTAACTGGAATACGGCGTCGTAATTGTACTCTGCTTGTTGAGAGGGGTGTTCATCAGAGCGCCGTATGAGAGGTTGGCCGGAAGCGTCGAGTTGTAATTGTCAAAGTTTGAGCGCAGGTGCGTCGAATGTGAACCGACGTAAGCAACATCAACAATCATGTCCTTGGCAACCTGCTCCTGAATGTCGAAGCTCCAATTCTGGATCATACCCGGACGCCCGTTATCAGGAGCGATATACGTCGGGGATGTGTAGTTGGCCTGAGTTGAACTCAGGTTCGGTGGCGCAGAAAAACTGGGAAAGCCGGTGGCCAGATTGAAGGCCGGGTCCCAGTTGCTGCCGCTGCTCCAGCTCGGAGTCGACTCGAACCCAGTCATCATATCCGCGCCGAAATCAGCCACGACCATAGCCGCATAGAAGATGCCATAGCCGCCATGCACAACCGTCTTGCCGGCCAGACTATCGATCAGCTTGGGAGACCAGGAGAAGCCAAGGCGCGGACCGAAATCATGCCGCCATGTCTTTGCCCATGTTTCTCCCGTCTTGCCGTCGCGTCCAGCTCCAATACCGGAAAAAACCAACGCGCCGTAGTACTTGCCGTCAGTAGCTGAATTCAGCACGGACGTATCGATGTTGGAGGTGTTGTTGTACGCTTGGCGCCGGGGCACATCCACGTCATACCGGAAGCCAAGGTTTACGGTCAAGTTAGGTGTGACTTTCCAGTCATCCTGCGCAAACAGCGCCCAGTAGGACTGAACCCATTTGGGCTGGGTAACGTATGCCGTTGTGGAGCCGTATCCGGCAAGGCCCAGGTATTCGCTGGCTTGCCCCAACCCTGTGGTTCCAGTGGTATCCGTTGATCCGGCTGTGGTGAACTGGCTGAAATTGATCGTGCCGCTCTGGTTCGCCCAGTTGAGCGGATCGAAGACCTGATAGCGGTAATCCCAGCCGAACTTGAAGGTGTGCTTGTTCTTAATCCAGTCAAAGGCCTCATTGATGCGGTAGCCATTGTCGATGGTATCTCCATCGACGCTGTCTCCCATCTGACTCCATTCTGAATAACTGCTGTAGTTGTTGATGTTCGGGAAAGTAGTGCCACCGCCATTGCCGCCGCCGGTAATGCCCAGTTGGTTGTCCCAGTATCCGTTCCCTTTGCCCATAGTCACACCAGCGCCAATGTTCTTGCTGTTGGTGCGGTTATAGCCAAGGTTCAGGTGATTCAGCATCGAAGTACCAATAGGAGCGTCATAGCCGAAACGAAGGTAGTGAGTGGCGAAATCCTGATGTCTTCCTTGCCCGGCAACATCACCCCAGGAGGAAGTCGTGGAAGGCCGCACGTTTTCGCGGGAATTATAGGTAAAATACACCTTCTGGTTCCGCTGCAGGTTCTGATCGAGGCGCACCGTCATCGTCGTTCCCACGGTCGGGAACGGATACGCATACGAATAGTTATTCTGCGTTCCAGAAGTCTGTGCCGCCGGATAGTGAGCCAGCAAATTCTTTCCGATGGTTGTGCTGCCCAACGTATTGACATACGTGGAAGGAATCTTGTTCCCAGGGAACGGCGTACGGCAAGTCACGCCGTTGTAGGTGCTGGTGGATGCGGGATCGAAGATCTCTCCCTTGTAGATCGGATTGCCCTGGCAATCCTTATTGGTGGTGGCCACCGTGGTCGTCAGCAATTCGCTGAAGTCTCCGCCGAGTTCTTTCACCGTCGGCACGGTGTCGGTTGCAACGCCACCGCCGTGTATATCGAGTTGTTCCCAGGAGAAGAAGAAGAAGGTTCTGTCGTGGCCGTTATAGAGATACGGAATCCTGATAGGCCCACCGAACGTCAGACCATAGTCGTTCTGCTTGTCCGCAACCCGCTGATAGGTCGCCTTATCAGAAGCCGGAAGGATGCCCTTCTTCACCAACCCCAAAGCCAGGTTGTGGCCCCAGTTGTTGGCATCAAATGCGGTGTTGGCGATGATGTCGTAAGCGACCCCGTGAAACTGGTTTGAGCCCGCTTTGGTGCTGAAGCTCTCAATGCCGCCAGTCGTCCGTCCCAAATAGGCGGGAAGGGTCGAGGTCGTCAGCTTGAACTCAGTAAGCGCATCGACCGAAGGAGCCGTTTCAGAGAAGGAGGATCCGTTCTCAGAACGGAAGGTGCTGGAGCCATCCAGAAGAACTTCGGTGGAGTAGCTCTGCCCACCGGAGATTTTCGATTCGAAGGTGCCGCCGCTACCACTGGAAGTTCCCGGGCCAACCGTGCCCGGCGCCAGGAAGACAAACGACTCAGGCTCGCGCATATACTGAACCGCGCCGCCCAAGGGAAGCGGAAGATCGAGCTGCTGCTTTTCCGACATGACGTAGCCGAGGTCGGAGGTTTCTGTCTGCACACTGGGAGCATCGGCCTCGACGGTGACGGTCTCACTTGCTGCGCCGATGTGAAGCGTGATGTTCAGTGCTGAAGTCGTGCCGACCTGCACGACTACATGAGAACGTGTTTCCTTTTTGAAGCCGGTCGCCGTCACGGTGACGTTGTAGGCTCCAGGGTTCACGCTGGGAAAGCTGTAAATTCCAGCGCCTGTTGAGATTGCATGGTATTGGCTTCCGGTATCCACACCGATAGCGTTGATGCTGGCGTTGGCGACAGCAAAACCGGATGGATCCAGAACGGTTCCTGCGATTGCGCCTTGGTTGCTCTGTCCCCAGGCTTGTGTCCAGCCGCCAAAGCTGGCCACAAGCCCGACAACGAAAAGTACGAGAACAGCGCTCTTCCCAAAGAAGCGGAGTTGATGCATCATCTTTCCTCCATAAAGCCCCGGAATAATCCTTCATCCTAGGGCAGCCTAGGCTTAAACAGCCTGTACTTTCATTCCGTTGAGGGTAAACGCTTACCCAGAATACGATTTCTAGAACGAGGAGAAAAATATATCGATGGATGTATTCCTGTCAAGAACTATTTAACTAGATTTTTATCCATCTTTAGTTGCAGATTGTTGCGCGTGATCTCGCTGGATAAAACCGTCTAAATAAAATGAAATGGCTCAAGACAACGCCCCTGACAGAGAAGTCGATGTCAGGCCTGCAATCGAGCAAACCGCTATGCCAATATGTTTGCATGGCAAACATATGATTTAGATTAAGTCGGTCACAGGATGACTATTGAACTCCCGTCGACTCCGGTTCGTGTCCCAACTGGCTGTTCTTTTTCTCATTCAAGCGATGAGATTTTGCCGCATCGGACTCAGCGCGAAGTTCTCTGAATTTTAGCATCGCCGCCCGCTCATCCTCTTTCCGGTTGAGCCTGCGGTAGAGCTGGGCGAGGTGATACCAAGCGGTTTCAGCAGTTGAGGCATCCACTCCAGGATAGGAAGCTGCTGTCAGGAAATCATTTACCGCCTCCTGATTCAAATCCTGTGCCTGTTCAGCCCTTCCCAACCAGAAATTGGCCTGATACATCCCAGACTTGAGAGCCAAGGCCCTCCTGAAAAGCGGAATGGCCTGATCGGGGTGAGACTGTTCGACAAGAATCGCGCCGAGCTTATAGATTGCACTGGCATTGTCGGGATCGATTGCCGTTTCCTGTTCATATGCGGCGCGGGCATTGTCCAGGTTGTTAAGCTCCCATTCATCGTCGCCAAGCGATTCATGGAGCCCGCCCTCGTGGGGGACAATCTGAATCGCCCGATTATACTCAAGCACCGCCTGGGTGGTATTGCCCTGTTCATCGTAGGACTGGGCAAGAACCTGGTGGATTCTCCAGGATCCTGGAGCGGACTTCAGCATGTTTTCGTAGATATTCTTGGAGAGTTCCATATGCGCCCGGCCGCGATGGTACATCACGTCCACATTTTTCGGATCGAGCTCCGCTGCTTTATCCAACGCAGCCGCTGCTTCCTGCGAACGGCCCAGCACCAAGTCCACGACGCCGAGCCACATCCATGCCTGCGGATCCTTGGGCGATGTTGCGGCAGCTTTCTTCAGATGCTCGCTGGCCTCGGCATATCGGCCCCGCTTGTATTCTCCAATTCCGGCAAACAGTTGCGCTCCACGCAGATTTGGATTCAACTTGATCGCGCGCTCCAGCATCTGCACGGATTCCTCCGGCTTCTGCTCAGAATCCAGCGTCAGCCCCAAATTCAGATAACCGGGCGCGAACAAGGGACGAAGACGAACGACTTCACGGAAATCCTTTTCCGCTTCAATGAATTGCGCCGCCTGGAACTCCTGCGTCCCGCGCTGGAAATGCAATTCCCATTCCCGAGCCTTGGAGGGAGCTTGGCCGCGCACAGGCAGGCCAGCAGAGATGGCTAGAATCATGCCGAAAACGGTTGCGCGAACCTCTCGCGATCCCAGAGCAAAACGCACATGAAAAATCGTCATGAAACCTCCAAGCCGCTCGCTCGCATTCGCAGAGCCCACGGAAATGCTATACGACCTACACGTTCACTTCTTCGTCGCGGCGGTATCTGCCGCAACGGCGACCGGCTCATCCACTTTCAGGTACTGCCCGCCCTGCACATTCTGAAGTCTCTGGACGATGCCGCTGGACCAGCGGATTTCCACCGTCTTGGCCTGTGTGTCGGCTCCCAGGCCAAACTGTGCCCGCACATCGCCGGACGATTGATAGCTGGAGGCCGTGGTAACCGTATACCATTGAGGCCCTTTGGAGGTCTCGATCTTGATGACGGCCCCAATGCCGTCCCGGTTGCTCTTGTGCCCAACCAGTTTGAAGCCGATCCAGTGGTTCGCGGTCTTTGTTCTGTTCATCAAGACGTGCGCCGGACCGCCGTTTTCGCTGACGACCGCGTCCAGCAGACCGTCATTGTCGATGTCTCCGACCGCCAACCCGCGCCCCACCCAGGCCTGCTGGAAAAGCTCTCCCGAAGCCGGTCCCACATTGACGAACTTCTTCCCGCCTAGATTGCGCAATAACATGATGGGTTCGCGATAATGCAGCAGTGGCGAACTCTTCTCGATCGTGTCCAGGTCATGCCCCTGTGCAACCATCAGATCCTTCCAGCCGTCGTTATCGTAATCCATGAAGCGCAGGCCCCAGCCGGAGTGGAGCAGCGTCATGCCAGCCATTCCCGTCACAAAGCTGTCGTAAGTAAAGCTGCCGTCGCCGGAGTTCAGATAGATCGAGTACTTCTGGTTGGCGAGGTCGCCGACCACCAGATCGGGCCAGCCATCGTTGTTGTAATCGGAGAAATCAACGCCCATGCCGGCGAAGGTGCCGCCATCGCTGTTGACGGCGACTCCTGCCTCAAGGCCCACTTCCTCGAAGGTGCCATCTCCCTTGTTATGGAAGAGAAACTCCACCATGGAGTCATTGGCGATAAAGAGGTCTGGATGCCCGTCGTGGTCGTAGTCGGCAATTGCAATTCCCAGCGCCTTGGCCGGCTTGTCCAGCCCCAGCTTGTGGGCCTCTTCGGTGAAGGTGCCGTTGCCATTGTTGTGATAGACGAGCATGGAAATCGGCTTGAAGACGTCCGGATGACAATAACCGCGGTTATCCTGCGGCCCGCACCATAAATCGTCCCAGTCCCATTGGATATAGCGCAGCACAACGAGATCGAGATATCCGTCGCTATCCAGATCGACCCACGCAGCGGAGGAAGACCATCCGCTCCCGCCCACTCCTGTCTTTTCCGTTACATCGGTGAAGGTGCCGTTGCCATTGTTGTGATAAAGCTTGTTGCCGCCGAGCGCCGTGACGAAAAGATCCTCGTAGCCGTCGTTGTCGTAGTCGCCCACGGCAACTCCCATGCCGTACCCCACCCCCTGCAACCCGGCCTTCTCGGTGACATCCTCAAAATTGCCGTCGGGCTTCTGGTGATACAAGCGGTTCCAGTATTTTGGATCCGTCTTCTGGGGGATGGTTCCCTTGGGCACAAAATCGCCAAAGGGCGCGCCGTTGACCAGGAAAATGTCCAGCCGTCCGTCGTTATCGTAGTCAAACAGAGCGACGCCGGAGCCCATGGTTTCGAGCAGATATTTCCGGGGACTGTGCGGAGCCTGATGAAGAAAATTCACGCCCACCTGCGTGGCCACATCGACAAAGCCGGCCGGCACAACGTCGGACGACGACGCAGGCATCTGCGCGAAACCGCGCCCCAACGACACAGTCAGCAGATACGCCGCAGTTGTCAGGGCAGTCCACTTCCATCCATGGTTTCGCAGAGACACGCTACTTTTTCTCCTTCTTCTTGTCCGCATCACAGGCAGTACACAACTCGCCGATCACGCCCTTGCCTTGCTCTACGGTGAAGATGCGATCCACGGCGGGGAGCTTGAGCTTTTCCACGACCCCGCCGGGCCAGTGGATCTCCACGGCATCGACGAGGCTTGCATCGCCCAGGCCGAAGTGGACCCGCATGTCGTTGGAAGAGAGATAGCTGCCGCCGCTGAGGACGTCGCTGCGCTGGCGCATTCCGCCTGCGGTGAGATAAACCGTTGCACCAACCGCGTCGCGCGGAGCCTTGAGACCGCCGATGAGCTTCAATTCCACCCAGTGGTGATGGTCCGGGTTCACGTTGCGAAGAAGGAGGGGAACACCGTCAAGGTTGTTGATGACCACATCGATCTTGCCGTCGTTGAACAGGTCGCCGAAGGCCGCGCCTCGGCCAACTCCTACGGCAGCCAACCCGCTGCCCTCAACGGCGGGAACCAACTCGAATTTTCCGTTTCCCCGGTTATGAAACAGTTGCGACCGCTGCGCGTAGCTCATTCCCCAATCCGGATGTTCATCCACTTTCGGATAAACATGCCCATTCACAAACAGCAGGTCTTTCCATCCATCGTTGTCGTAATCGAGGAATCCGTCGCCAAATCCGACAAACGGCACGGTTGGCACAGCCACCTCGACCCGGTAACTGACGTCTGTGAAATTTCCTTCTCCGTCGTTGTTGAAGACCAGGTTGTAATCGTCGGAAAAATCCGTAATCGCCAGATCGAGATGGCCATTGTTCTCATAGTCTCCGGCGGCAATGCCCATGTTCGAGACCTCGCGGCCATCCGCATTCAGCGCCAGACCGCTCAGATAGCTCTCATCGTCGAAAGTGCCATCGCCTTTGTTGATGTAGAGATAGTTCGGCGTGGAATCGTTGGCCACCACCAGATCCGGTTTGCCATCCCCATTGACGTCGACGAAGAGCGCGCCAAGGCCATAAAAACCGTAGGGATCCGTAACTCCGGCCTTCTCGCTCACGTCTGTGAAGGTGCCGTCGCCGTTGTTATGGAATAGATGATCGTGCGCGCCTTGAAGTCCGCGCGGGCCGCACATCACATCCACCGCGCGATACTGGCAGAGAGTGCTTTTGACCGTCTTGGAGCCTGCAACGGGCGGATTTTTGAAGTCATAGTTGATGTAGCCAGCCACAAAGAGGTCGAGCCGTCCATCCCCGTCGTAGTCGCCGAAGGATGCGCCAGTATGATCGACGACCACCTCCGCTGAACCGGAGTCGAGCGCGACACCAGCCTTTTCCGCCACGTCCGTGAATGTCCCATCATGATTGTTACGGTAGAGGCGGTTCTTTCCGAGATTGCTCACATAGAGATCGGGCCAGCCATCATTGTCATAGTCGCCAACCGCACAGCCGAGCCCCCAGCGGTCATTGGCGACCCCGGCTTTTTCCGTCACTTCGGTGAAGGTCCCATCGTGGTTGTTGTGAAAGAGCGCCGCGTGCGGTGAAACCGTTTTCCCGTTCAAGGCATCGAAGGTCGATCCGTTCACAAAATAGATGTCGAGCCAGCCATCGTTGTCGTAGTCAAGAAGGCAGACGCCCGACCCCTTGGCTTCGATAATGATGTGCTTGGCGGCGGTGCCGGTCGTATTGCGCCACCGTGTCAGGCCGGCCTTTTCGGCTGTATCCATAAAAACAATCGGCCCAGTTTTGACGAAGCCACCCGCGGTGATCGGACGATGCTGGCTGTCAAACTCGGCTTTCTGCGCGCCGCCAGTGGCCATTCCCCCTTGCTGCTGGTGACCGTCCTGAGCAGACATGCGCGCGTCGGCCGAGGAGATCTGCGCTCCCAGGGTAGGAGGTCCAGGCACGCTGAACAACAGCAAAGTGCCGATCAGGCGCACCACGCTTCCAGACGCGTGCCCAAGAGAACAAAACGGCCGTCCCAGACTGCGCATGCGAAGTTCCTCTGCCTGGAATCCCACATTTCCCCCAAACCGTACAGCTCGTCCTAGACGTCAGAAAGTGTTTTCTGAGATCTGTTCCAGATTATAACCGGCAGCACATTTCGCGCGAGCATCTGGAGCCATTTAGTACTTGTCCGGAAGAACCGTCAACGAATAGCCTCGGTTCAGCCTTAACTGCTTTTCCCTGAGGCTCTTGGCAAGCGCGGATTCCCTCTCTGATTCCTGCTGGCGGCCCTGCCGGGCCAGCACCATTGCGTAGTATTGATGCGCACTGGCGTACTCCGGCGCATAGAGCAGCGCCTTCTGCAGATACTTCTCCGCGCTCGCAAGGTCCTTGGCGCGATAAGCAATCATCCCCATGCCCGTCAGCGCGCCTCCGTGACCGGGTACGACAGCCAGCACCTTTTCGTAATCCGCTTTCGCCTCGGCATCTTGATGCATTTCCAAGGCAATCTCGCCCAACTCGTAGTAGGAGTCGCCCTGATCCGGCAGCAGCGCGATGGAGCGCTCCAGTTCCGCTTTCGCCTCATCCTCCCTGGTCAGCATATGCAGAACGTGTCCGAGGCCATAATGCGCGCTGGCGTCATCGGGATGGGTCTTCAGAAATTCCCGCAGATTGGGTTCCGCCTCCAGCGCCTTCCCCTCATCGGTCTGCAAATGCGCCAGCGCATAAAGAATCTGCTGATCACGCGGTGCGAGCGCATGCGCCTTGACCAAGGCTGCCTCGGCATCCTTGTAAATATGCATATTGTCCGCCTGGATGCCAAAAGCCATCAGCAACAACGGAGAATCCGGCACGAATTTTCTGGCGCGCACCAAGTAGATCAGCGCGTTATCGTTCTCGCCAATGCGGCGATCGGTGAGCGCGGCTGCCATTGCTACCTTGACTTCTCCCTCTCGCGCCGGGGTCGAATCGGGCTCTTTCGCAAGCACCGTCTCAAAGGATTTCAGGGCGTCATCATTCAGTCCCTGCGCCATTTGCACCTGGCCAAGCTCCAGAAACGCCGGTAGATTTTCCGCATCCGTCCGCACCAAGTCGGAAAGCAATTCATTCGCCTGCTGGAGCTGATGCGCCGCGACCAGGCTACGCGCCTCGGCCAGAGACGATTCCGCGCTTGGCGAAGCCGGTCCGATCTGCGCCAGAGCTTGGCTGGCGCAAACTGCCAGCAGCACAAAGAGCCTTTGCATCACTTTGTTCCTCCCGAAGCCCTGGTTCCGTAGAGCTTTGCGCTCAGCGCCAGTTCTTCCTTGGCCTTGTCGATCACTCCAGCCGCACGGTAAGCGCGTCCCAGTTCGTAGTGCATCTTCGGATCCTGCGGAGACAGTTCCACTGCCTGCCGAAGTTCCGCAATGGCTTGATCCGGCTTGCCCGTGGAGGCCAGGGCGCGCCCCAGCTTCGCGTGGCAATCCGCGCAGCGGGGAGCCGCCTTGATGGACAAATCCAGCATCGGAATGGCATCGGCGGCGCGGTCGTGCTCCAGGAGGAACGACGCGTAATTCAAGTAGGGCCATTCATTGGATTGCGAATCGGCCTTGGCCAGTGCAACCGCCTTGCCGTAAGTCTGGTCCGCGTCGGCAATGCGGTTTTCCATTTCGTAGACAAGGCCAAGATTGGTCTCTGTTTTTACATCACTTGGCTTGAGAGCCAGCGTTTGTTGGAAGGCGTGCTCCGCCTCGGCGAACCGGCTCTGCGTGTAGTAGCAGCGTCCCAGCGCATACCAGGCTTCCCGGTTCCGGGAATCGAACTCGACAGCCTTTTCCATCCATCGGATCGCGGACGGATAATCGTTCAACAGAACGTAGTCCAGCGCCACAATCTTCAGGTCGTCGGACTGCGGCCGGCTCAGGCGCGCTGCTTGCGTGTACTTGTCCAGAGAATCCCTGGGATCGTTTTCGCGATGCAGAACAAATCCCAACAGGTACAAGGCATCCGCGGCATCCGGATGCAGAACCAAGTATTGACGAAGAGCCCGATCCGCTTCTGAAAATCGGCCTAGATTGACCAGCGCTTTGCCCTCGAACAGCAAGGCGTCCGAATGGCCTGAATCCGCCTTTTCGGCCTGCGCGAAAAGCGTCACGGCATCCGAGTACCGATGCGCGCTGAATGCCTCATGCCCCTGCTCGTAAAGGTCCGCCGTCTGTCCCCACGCCGTGAAAACAGCAGCAAAAAGCAGAATACCGACCACAGAAAGGCATCTCATACGTTCACACAGTATAACCAAATATGGTTTTTCCTTACATTTGGTGAACCAGAGTCGGCCCTTTTGCCGTCAACAAAATTTCTATCGCTCCGGTAAATGCGTCGTGAGTGCGCCGCCCAAAGGGGGGGCGAGACGGCATCCCCCTCGACACGAATGGCAATCCTGTCCTGAGCATCGGCCGGCAAGATTCGTATTCCGGTTTTGCCAGCCGGTTTTTAAACCCATAGCCCAACCCACAAATTCTGCGGTCTTGCACGACTTCCGCGTACTTTGGCAGTCCCCGCGGTGTTGTAAGTTGTTTAAATGCTTAATGTTGGGTCTATGGCATGGAAGAGGTCGTCGGTTCGATCCAGACCAGGTCAACCAATTAAATCAACAACTTAGATTAGGCTTTCCCTTCCGGCTTGGCAGCATTTTGGTAGCAAATTTTCAACGGCCAACAAAAAATGCTTCGCTTCCTCTCCTTTCTTGAGCAATCTGTCGAACTGGCTTCCTCGTACCGAAGCTCAGGACTTTGGCCTTCTTCACAGATGGTTTTGAAGTTCTCGGGCCCCTATCGCCATTCCCGCCACCTTTTTGCGTCAGTTCCCGATGAATAGAGTTAACTGTCGCCCGTACACCCTCTGGAAGTTCCTGCATACACTAGCCGATCGCAGGTGCACCTAGCTGTCAAGCGGCACAGCCAGAGGTTTCGCCATCATCAGGGCTGCGACTAGGACTGCAAGGAATGCGGACGTTGCGCCGGTGCCGAGCGACCACCTCGGGCCAAAATGATTCGCTACCCAACCGACGATGGGAGCCCCCATCGCTGCTCCCCCGAGCCCCACTCCCACACGAATCGCCATCACCCGACCGCGCATGGCAGGCTCGGTCGAAAGCTGCATCATACTGTTCGTCGCTATCGTGAAGGTGAGAGCGGCCACTCCGGCCACTGCGAGAGCCGCAGCGAACCACCAGTATCCAGGAGAGAACGCGGCAAGCGTACAAGCGATTCCAAAGACACCGGAGCCGAGAAGCAGCGTTCCAAACTTTGGCTTGTCGCGTCCGGCGGCTACAAGAGCTCCGCTCATTGTGCCGACCGCCATGATCGACGACAGCAAACCGAATCCGCGCGCATCGGTATGAAAAACACTCACCGCCATGGTGGAGATGAAGATCGGGAAATTGAAACCGAATGTCCCAATCAGAAAGAGCATAACTACGATTGATCGGAGGTCCGGTCGAGCCCATACATAGCGGAGTCCTTCGATGAAGCCACCTGACGCGTGGGAAGCTCTCGCGTTTGTCCTAAGCTCTTGAACGCGCAGTAGAACCATGGAGAGCAGGACAGCGCCGAAGGAGAACCCATTCAAGAGAAATGCCCCGCCGGTGCCGATCTGTGCGATGACCAAACCGGCCACCGCCGGGCCGATCATTTGACCGACAAAGAACGAGGTCGAGTTGAGCGCGACTGCATTGGGAAGGAGTTCGTCACCCACCAACTCTCCGACAAAGGTTTGCCTCACCGGCGCATCCAGCGCCGCGGCTGCGCCAAAGACGAAGGCAAACACATACACATGCCAAAGCTGGACGTAGCCGGAGATCGTCAGGATTCCCAGCGCGGCCGCAAGCACACCCATGGATGCTTGCGTCAGCATCAGCAGCTTGCGCTGGTTAAGACGGTCCGCCGCCAAGCCGCTCCAGGGCAGCAACAGCAACTGCGGAGCGAACTGCAAGCCCGTGACAATGCCGAGGGCAGTCGCGTCATGGTGGGTCAGTTGCGTCAGCACAATCCAGTCTTGCGCCACGCGCTGCATCCAAGTCCCGACGTTCGACACCAGACCGCCTGCCGTCCACAAGCGAAAATTAAAGCTCTCCAGAGCGCGGAAAGTTCCGGCAAGCGGATTCCTCATGGGCGCTCCGGGGTGTTGCCCCCGTGAAACTGGCCGAAATGCCGTGCCGAAAAGAGGCTGATGAGGAGTGTACCAGCTGCAAACGGCGCAATGCACGCGATGGATCGCGGATCGAAGTTTCCGACGCACAGCAGAAGCAGATAAGCAAAGACAAGATTCGCGAAGCCCCAGAGGACATTCACGGTCGAGGACGAGAGACCTTCTCCCGAAGGTTTTCCGAACGGTGACTGAAAGGGCTTCCCCATAACGCCGCTCACGAAATGCGGCACGGCATTGGCCAGGACTAAGCCTCCGAAAAAGTAAGACATGAGATGTAGCCAGTTCATTGTTAGGCGCTCCTCGTCGTGAGTGAATGAAGTTTGAATGGCCCGAATCGCGGCAGGACGGTCAGTCCTCAGTGAGTCGCGCAAGCAGACGTATGGCTGAAGCCACCTTCTTCTGTTCCTGCGGAGAGAGTTTCTGCTGGATCGCTTGCGCCAGCCAGTCCTGACGAGCGGCACGCCCGTCTTCGATCTGTTTTTTGCAGGCTTTTGTCAGCGACATGAGCGTTTTTCGCCCGTCGTTCGGGTCGGCAGCTCCCGCCACAAACCCCATTTCTTGCAACGGAGCGATCACAGCGCTCATCGACTGAGGACGCATCCCCTCCTCCCTGGCAAGGCTCGACGCCGTCGCCGGACCGTCCTTTTCTAATCGCAGAATCACTGCGATCTGAGACGATGTGAGGTCATGCCGCCCGCCGTGCTGGCGCAGCTTCCGTTTCAGTTGCCCGAAGGTGGTGCGCAATTCTGCTGCAAGATTGGATGCAAATGCCGCATCCGCATTCGGAAACGTTTTTACCATAACGGAACTATAGCATATATACAGTTTATCTGTACAGTTTGACTTCACAATGTACCTTCCGGCTTCTTGCGAAAGCCTGAAATGCTTTTCACCACACGGTCGCCAAACGAGTTTCGAAATGGTCTCGGCTTCAGCGGAAAGAAAGGGCGTCGGCTCAGGCGCGGTCTACCGCCATTCCAGCGGTGTGCGGATCTTATTGTGGCAGACTTCCCAATGCCAGTGATCAAGCGATTTCCAGATAGGTCTCCGGAAGTCGCCCAGTCTCTGCCGATTTGTCTCCGGTTCGCTTTCGGTCGACGGTAACAGGCCTTGCCGTAAACCCACAGCTGTCCGCACAAACTCTTTCCGCAACCGTTATTATTAAGGCTGATGCTTCAGATTCGACGTATGAGAGGACCACAGATGCCAGTTTCTGCAAATCGTGTTTGGCGACAATTGTCCAATGAGATCCGAGTCGCCGTCTGCCAGATTTTTTGGGCTGAGTCAAAGGGCCCAGAGAAACAGATCCTCATTGCCTCTATCGCAAAAGCAAAAAGTCTGCGTGAAGTCTTTGTTCGCAAAAGCCCGATTGAGCGGCTGGTCAACTGGACAGCGGCAACCCTGTCACTTTCTGACCCGATCGTGGATGACCTGTTGAAGAAGTATCTTCTCCACGAGCATCGTGCCGTGATTGTCAGCTTTCTTGACTTGCTTAATATTCCCCATTCCGAGGGAATGATCGAGGAGAACTTTGACTACACCGCCCTGACAAATGAACGCGTTCAGGAGGCGGCCCGTAGCTTGCTCGCATCGGCAGATCGCACAGGCTCCGAACTTTACCTGAAGTACCTCGTGCTTCAAGGTGACCCTTGGGCTGGGATTGAAGAAGTCCTGCCAACCGGAGAGTAAAAGCCGCTGGTAAGTTGCGCACTTCATCCTCGGTGGCACCGGCGGGCTCTACGACTTGGAGTTTGAGCGCGGGATTCCTCGCACGGTGAGTTTCAGAAAGAGATTTGGTCAACCCTGTCAATCGCCTTATCTGCAATACGCGAGCTGCCAAAGATCCGGAAACCAGAAACATCTCTTAGTGCGAAGGTCGCCGCCCCGGTTGCGACTGGTGTGCGGAGACGGAAAAGATCCAGTCCATTCACATCCTGCGCCCAGATGGCCGGCCGCGCATCCGCTGTATCCAGCCGGAACTCGATATTCGACATTTCCAGATTCCGCACATGACGCAAAAACAGTCCGTAAGCGGGCAGCATCGCTGGGAAACGCGTTGAATCGGGATATCCGTGCACCTGCTCGTCGGGGTCGGAATCCGCCATGGCTTTGTCTGCGCCGCCAACCTTGTGGATGTAGATGTCGCTGAGACTGACGTCCTCAATCGGAGAGCCAGGAATTCCAGCAATCATCCCCGGATAAAGGCCGGTGGAATTGAAGCTATTGATGTGACTGATTTTCACGCGGCGCAGGGTTCCTATCCTGGCGTCCGATGGACCTCTCATGCGAGCGCATAGCCTCAGGAACAGCGGTGTGTCAGGACAATCGCGCATGGTGATGTTCGAAACGACAATGTCCTCCAGCAAAGCGCCATCCGCCGATTCCAGAGCCAGCCCACGCGAGTGATCGAAGACGCAGTTGGAAATGGAAATATTCCGGAAGCCTCCGTTCGATTCCGTTCCGGCTTTGATGCGGCCATTGGACAGCTTTTTGTTGGCCATGCGCACAGGCTTGCAGCTTCCGTCAATCAGCGTGCCAATTTCATATCTGGCTGTAACAAGGCAGTTGGTGATCGTCACATTGTCGCAGACGCGCGCATAGCCAAGCCCATACGAACTCTTCAAGCAGATGCCATCGTCCTCCGGTGAATTCACCGTGCAGTTCGATACCTGCACATTTCGGCAGCAGTCGATGTCCAATCCATCACGGTCGGTGTCGAGGGTAAGCCCATCGATCTTCAACGTATCAACCGCTGTTAGAAGCAGCGCAAAGTGCCCGCCTTTCTTCACCGAGAAATCGCGCAGGTGCACGTTACGGCAGTTCTTCAGCGCGATGGCCTTGTTCCCCACGCCATTGGGAAGCACATGATTTCCGTGGCCCGCGCTGAGTCCCTTGCCCCAGATCAGCCCTGGACCGCTGATCGAAAGGTCATGCAGGTCTTCACCCCAGATCAGGCTGTTGTGCCAATGATTGTGGCCATAGTCCTGATACGCGTCCCATGTGGTATTCGGCTCGGGCAGATCGTAGCCTGTCGTCGGACCGCTGCTGGCTCCCTCGGCTGGCATCTCCGCCGCCACAATCACCGAGCCCTGCGCAAGATAGAGTCCCACATTGCTGCGCAGGTGAATGGAGTAACAGAGATATGTGCCGGCGGGCACGTAGACGGTTCCGCCGCCTGCATCGGCACAGGCCTCGATGGCCTTATTCAGCGCGGTGGTGTCGTAGTTCCGGCCATCGCCCTTTGCGCCATAGACGCGAACATCGAAAAACAAGGGATGCAGTCCTTGAGCCTCCTCCGCGGACGGAGTACAGTGTTGTACCGCTGCATATGCCACGGGTGCCGCGCTGGCGGCCAATCCAATTCCGCCAAGCTTCAGCAGCTCGCGGCGTGCGTTATCGAAAGGGTGCATGTCAATCTCCTTACCACTGAACTTGAGTTGATGTAATTCCCTGCTGCTTGCAGCATCTGCACGTTAGTGAGATACAGCCGGAGCCTTGCTTCCTTTGGTTAGTGGAATGGCGGCGCCTACGGAGGTTGGATTTGGAACCACTGCCGGGAGGCCCTGTGCAAGCAGGATCTTCCTGGCCAACCCCTGCCAGGAATATTGATCCTTGTGCGCCTGCCACTCATTCTCAGGAACAACCCTAAGTTGCGTGCGGGTGAGTGCGGGGAAGCCATGCCCCAAAGCGCGAATTCCACCCTCCGTCTTCTCCGTATTGTAGCCGCGATTGATGGTGGCTCCAGTCGTTGCCGCCCACTCTGCAATGTGCGTCTCGCCCAGTGAATCGAGAGGCAGATTCTGCCAGCGTGAAAAGTGAAGTCTGGTGTTGAGCCATGATGCGGCGTCGCGGTTTACCCAGCTTGGGCGATGCCCGACGTTCGGATAAAAGATAAACTCGATGGGAGATGCACTGGGTCCAGCCAAAGCTACCACGCGAGTATTGAGATCGGCAAAGAAGCTTTCCATGTGATGCGGCCCTGCGACAAGGTTATCCTCGGCCCCATTCAGAACCAGGGTTGAGCCTGAACGCTGGTGCAGCGCATACAGGATGGCCGCCTTGTCGCGGAGAAAACTGAGAGCCTGATAGGGACCACTCTGGCACATCGTCTTGCGGTTGGTGTCCCACGAGCCGCCGTTCCCATCCAGGTCGCCGCCACCGGAGAGAACCAGCACATGAATGCGCGGATCCAGCGCGGCCGCGAGCGCGGCGTGAAAACTACCCATTGAGTAGCCAAGAACAGCAATTCGATTCTTATCGACCGACGGCAGACTGGCAGCGTAGTTAACCGCACTGAGTACGTCGCCAATCATCACTCCACCGAGTCGGGCCGGCGACTGCGGCCCCGCCAGTGTCGTGTCATGGGACCGGGAGTCGGAAAGGCGCAGGGCATTGCGTTCATCCTCGCCGACAGGATCGTACGTGATGACCATTGCTCCCGCACTGGCATAGAGAAGTCCGGCATAAACCTCGTACCAGGTTGTCTTATCGCCGCCATGGCCTGCAACGACAATGATTGCCGGCAGCTTTCCGGAGCTATGATCCGGACCATACACGATCGCCGGAATCCTCATGCCGTATTGGCCTGCAAAGGTGATACGACGCGCCATGACTCCGGGCATCGGAACAAAGCGGCCAAAGTCGCGTGCCGCCACCGCAGGCATTTGCTTTGGAAGAAAGAGCGCCGCTCTGATTTGTTCACGCCACAGCATGAACTGAACATCGGATGCAGGCGCTGCAACCGAAACTGGCGTATTGAATGGATGTGCTGTGTCGGATGGGTCCGTACGCGTCGTCAACTGCGCCATGCACGGAGGCGTCCACGCCGTCAGCAAGGTGAACAAGAAAACGAAACAGACTCGAAGCAGCATCGAAGCACTTTCCTCAAGCGCGAATTTTGGCTGATGTCTTTACTGCATGACGATCTTCACCAGCATGTAGGTAATCTGCGTGCCCGGCTTGAGAAGAAACTGATGTGGAGTTCCGACGGGAATGTGAATGACGTCGCCTGGAGCCACTTCCATCGAGACTCCGCCTTCGATACCGCTTCCCTGCAACTCATTCGGCGCCGTTTCGTGAAGATTGAGCCCCTTGCCGCCGACCACCAGCGTGGCTGTGCCGCTCTGGATGATCATCACATCGGCCTTGTTCTTGTGGATCTCGACAAACCCGCTCTTTTCCCGGTGTGAAATGAAGAGAATATGGTTCCCGTAGTTATCCTTCTCCGTAATTCCCTGCGGCGGAACGCCGCTCTTCCACAAGGTGACGCCATCAGGCAATGCGGGCTGTTGAGCAACGGCGGCGGGCAGGACAACGGCGAGCATTGCGATCAAAAGAGCTTTCATGCTTTGACCACTCCATGCTTGGCAATGTAGGCCGGATCAATCTCGATTCCAACGCCAGGTCCGGTTGGGATCTTCAAAACGCCGTTCTCGTCGCTGCGCAAGGTCGATGTGGCGCAGGTATAAGGAAGATCGTTGTTGAATTCCTTGAATTCATGATAGCGACCGGAGTTGGGAATCGCCGAGACGAAGTGCATCATATAGAGGTAGCCGAGGCCGGTACTCGAAATATGAGGGATGCACTGCTTTCCCATGGCATGTGCCATCCGCGCCACGCGCATGCAGCGAACCATGCCGCCAAAGTAGAACATATCCTGTTGCACGATTGCCAGCGCGCCATTGCCGACCAGCCAGCGGAAATTGTGCATGCTGGGTTCCTGCTCGCCTCCGGCAATAGGAATCTGCAGCGCATCCGCCACCTGCTTGGTCTCCTGGTACCAGTCGAACGGCACCGGCTCTTCATAGAAAGCGTACTTATACTCCTGCATCAACTTGCCGATCGGGATGGCTTCGGCAGGCGTATAGGAACCGTTAGCGTCGGCAGAAATCACCATGTCGTCGCCGAAGGTCTTGCGCACCAGCGGAATCAACTTTTCGCTCCGGCCAACAGGATATTCCGGATGGCTCATCCGGCCGCCCAGCTTGAATTTGATGGCCTTCGCCTTGGAGATTGCCACATCGCGCTGCAAATGCTCGATGGTCTCTTCCGCGGAAATATCGCGCTCGCCATTGGCCTGATACACCGAGATGTGCGTATTGTGTATGTCGCCGATGAGTTGCCCGATGGGTTTCCCCGCGATCTTTCCGAACATATCGAGAATGGCAAATTCGATTGTCGCCAGCGGCACCCAGATTGCCAATCCCTGCGCTTTATAGTTGCTCTGGTATACAGTAACCTCTTCCAGCAGCGCTTCGATATCGCGCGCATCCTTGCCGATGAAGAAAGGCTGCATCCTCTTGACAAAGATCGGATAGAGCACCGACATCTGATTGGAATTGCTGATGGAAATTCCTTCGGCTCCATCTTTTGACCGCACGCGGCACAGGAAGGAATTCTTGTAACGCAGAAGTTCCAGCGTCTCGATAATCACAGGGTGCGGAAACAGCTCGCGCTTGAAGACCGGCTGCTTGAGGACTTCATCCAGCTTTGCGTATCGAGCTTCCAGCTCTTCTGGCCGAAGAGAAGATGCTGACGCGGTCTTTCGAACAGAACCGTGCGACATCAACGGCAAAGAGGTGACTACACTACCAGCTAATGCGGAAACGAGAAAACGGCGGCGGCTGCCTTGCATGGATATCAGGTACTCCTTCTGTGACATAGCTGCTATGCTGTTTGACGATCGAGACCCCGCAAAAGTTCTTCGCTTCCCCTCTTCGCGGCCCCCTATGCCACAGTTCTTAATCCTAGCTGAATTTCCTTCAAAGTGCTTCAAACGACGATCGCGACACGGGTTTCCGTTGGAGCCTTCAAAAACAACGGAACAACAGCAGCGCAGGCCATGATCGCGGCCAGAATAAGCAGCCTGTCCATATCCGCCGGTCGATTGGCGCATATGGACAATGAGCACTGGAGCAGGAACGCTTCCGCATCCCGACGCCATCAACATGAGTTCCTCAATGAATTGCACCTCGCGTGGTCCGAAGTAATCGGCGCAGAATGCAGGCACCGCGGGAAAGTCGCAATTCTGCTGGTTGCATCAACCTACCTGATTGCACGGCCCTCTGGATATACCGGCTTCGGTTCTGCGCCAGCCCTCACGTTACCGCTCTTCGACGGGCATCTTCGCATTGTCCAGAACGTTGTTCAACAAATGGGTGGTCTTCAACTCCCCCATGCCGGTGGAAAGAAAGCAGCCGGTTCCGGGAAAGGCGCGGCTGTTGCGCAGCACGGCTCCCGCACTGTGCGTCAAGCGCACCACGGGCGATCCGGCAAGGGGCACTAATCCCGAGCGGACCGACTTCTTTGCGCAGCGCATCGGACATTCCTTCGATTGCAAATTTTGTGGTGGAGTAATAGCCCGATTCAGGGACCGCCAAGCGGCCGGCAATCGAGGACACATTTAGAATGGTGCCATGACGGCGTGCCCGCATCCCGGGAAGGACTGTCTTAATCAGAGAAACAGCGCCGAAGAAATTTGAGGCAAAGAGCTCGGAAACTTCCTTTTTGTCACCTTCATCTACTGCCCCGCATTGTTAACCAGAACATCCACCCCACCAAAACGTTGTTCGGCGACTTGATAGCACCTGCGACCTGGTCTGGCTTCATGACATCAAATGCGGTCGCAACCGATGTCTGAGGGAATGAGGAAACCAGATTCTCCAGAACTTGCGGATTGCGAGCCGTGACAACGGCGTTGTATCCAGATTCAAGAACAGCCTGCGCTAGGCTGGGCCTTAAGCCGCTTGAACATCCTGTAATAATCCAAGTCTTCATAGAATTCCTTCTCCGGTAGTTATCCATCACTATTTCTAGAATCACCACCTATTTACAAGATTCTGGAAGCTAGCAGGGTATCGATCTCCCTGAACATCGATTGCGGAGATCGCGTCGCGTATGGCCTTTAGATCGTCCGCTGTCAGTTCTACGTCCACGCAACCGAGATTCTCTTCGAGACGATGCAACTTCGTGGTCCCAGGAATCGGTACGATCCACGACTTTTGCGCGAGTAACAGTGAGCGCATAATCGCCAATGCGCTCATCGACCACAGATAGGGAACGAAAAGTCGCACAGCATTATGGAATCTCAGGTCGAGACAGAGAATAAAATACTGCCGTTGCCCTGGGAGTTTTTCCTTACCGATAGCGAAGTGTTAGTGCCTTAAGCTATCGTTATGATTGGATATTGCGATCCTGGAGCGGAATTCTCGATTCCGCTGCGTTAGTTGAACGGGATTTCAGGAAAGGTGACTATGAAAGTAGCGTGGCTCGGCTTAAGTCTTCTTGCTTCCTCTTTGTTAGCGCAGCTTCCAGCGGTTCATCAGCCCGCGGACGACGTTCCCCACGGTCAAATCATTCCACTCTGGGACGGACAAGCACCCAGCGCAATTGGAAATACAGAGGAAGACAAGCCGCACCTGGAGTTCTTTGGAGCATCGCCCGATGCGAAGCTGAAAGATGGTCTGCGCACTGCAGTGATCGTATGTCCCGGCGGCGGATATACGCATCTTGCATACGACAAGGAAGGAACGCGCATCGCCGAGTGGCTTAATGTGCACGGTGTCAGCGCGTTTGTGTTGACCTATCGCCTTGGCCCAAGATACCTCTACCCGGCTCCGATACTCGATGGTGAGCGCGCAGTGCGGTGGGTGCGCGCGCACGCCCAGGAGTATGGTGTCTCCGCCGGAGAGAATCGGTGTCTGGGGATTTTCCGCGGGAGGCCATCTGGTGGGAGTTCTAGGGACGCAGTTCGACAGCGGAAAGACTGACGCAGCCGATCCGGTAGATCGCATTAGTGACCGCCCGAACTTTGCCATCAGCTCTTATGGAGGTTTGACACTCGAGCAGGGAGTTGCAAAACCAAACGCCATGAAAGGATTGCTCGGCGATCACCCATCAGGCAAAGTTGTGCAGGAAATGTCACCGAGCCGACAGGTTAGAAAAGATTCGCCGCCTTATTTTCTTTATGCGACGCAATCCGATCAGTCCGTGCCAGTACTGTCGACGGTAGTGTTCTTTCAAGCGCTGACCAAGGCCGGTGTGCCGGCCGAGATGCACATCTTTGAGCAGGGAACGCATGGCACGGCGCTAGGTGGAAGTTATCCGGCGCTTTCGGTGTGGCCCAGCATACTGGAGAATTGGATGCGGCTCCATGGCTGGCTTCCGCCGCAGAAATAGCTTCCCCGCTACTTGGGGTATTCCTAGTCAGGGATGTTCGCGGAGCCTGCGACGTTTGTCGATACCGATCTGCCAAACGCACTATTTCTTTTGCATGGAACAACAAACGTGAACCGGCGATCCGCCGCTCTCATCGGTATATCGGGCAGCCAGAGTATGATTACACTGGATTTATTTCAGGTGCGGAACGGAGGCTCTGCATGCAAATTGTCACGGCGCATTGTCTGAAGCAATGGGCGGAGACATTCCCGCTCGACGCACAGGCAGCGCTGACCGCGCCCGCATAGATGGCGAAGGTTTGAAGGTTGACATGAGCGTGATCGCCCCGGAGAAGTCCATCGTTCCCTGGGCATGGGCCACGCTTGTGAGCGAGAGCGCGAGAAGGGTGGGGGCCATCGTGCGGATGGCGGAGAGAAGGATTGGTTTGAGGGAGCGTTCTGTCTGCCGGTTGGCAGTCAGAAATGACGGCCGATTGCGACGGGTATCGAATCGGTGCAGACGACGGAATCGATTCACTTTGCACCATAGCTAAGTTGGCGGTTCAGCTATGGTGCAAAGCTAGGGCTTCCGCTGGAATCGCAGCACGCCTTCCGCGCTTCGGTGCAGATTTCTTTTCGTCGCTGGCTGAAGGCTTAGCCTTCGCCCTCAGCTCACGGTGAATCGAATTGACTGTCGCCTGCACGCTGGCCGGAATCTCCTGCATGTAGACATCGGCCGTGGTCGCCGTGCGGGAATGCCGCAACATACCCTGCACGTCCTTCACGATCCCCTTCTTCTGGGCCAGCGTTGCAATCGTTCTCCGGATCACCTGGAAGGTCAGTTTCGGCAATCCCAGGTTCCGGGCCAGTTTGTGCAGCACCCGCTTGCGGTAGTTGTCCGTATCCAGAAAGCCCCCATCCTGATTCGGAAAGATGAAGGTATCGGGAGAAGAGTCCGGGACTTGCTGTTTCCATGCGGCGAGTCCCGTCGCCAGATCTTTCGGCAGATGGATCGTCGCGAGGCTTCGCCTGGTCTTGCCCCAGGGGCGAATCTTCCCCTTGTAGACGGTTTCCGTGACTTTCATCGTGGAAGCCGCCGGATTGAAACACTTCCACTTGAGCTCGACCAACCCGCTGGGGCGCAGCGCGTTGGTCATATGCAGCTCAAGCAGAAGATGGTCCCGAACATCCAACTCAGACAGCGCTTTTCTCAACTGGTCCCATGTCAAGGTGGTCTTATCAGTTTCCCGCAGTTGCTTGGGAACCCTCACCTTGCGCGCAGGGTCTTTGGCGAGGAAGTCCTGATCGGCGGCCTCGGCGAAGATGTCCCGCAAGTAGGCTCGTATCTGAAGCACTCTGTCCTTGAATTGCGTTTTCGCTAGCTTGTTGAGGTGGACCTGCAAAGTGAATTTGTCGAAGTTCTCCAGCGGGACATCCTCGAACTCGTCGATGAGATCCTCCCGGATCAACAACTTCTTGATCTTTGCAGCTTCTTCTTTCCAGTTTGCTTCTTTCAGCGGAAAGAAGCGGTTGCGAACGAACCATCCAAAGGTTACAGAGGCATCGTTCACAACTCCGTTTCCCGAAGATTTGCCAGTCAGTTTGGCAATCTCCCGCTCCAGCGTTTCGCGTGCCTCAATTTTCGTCAGTTGCGTTTTGAGGCCGAATACGAGTGGAACGATATTGCTTTGGGGTTGATTGCTCACGGGATCAAGCACGGTCCGGCGAAAACAACCGTACCATTTCTTTCCGCGCGCAACGACCCATTCCTTCTGGTGCGACTTACCCATCGATTCCTCAATTTCTGTGGGGAGAACGAGCGGTCTACCTCTATTTTACCGGCGTTTCCGGTGCAAAGAGGAGAGGCGCTCACGTTCGTTGACGAATTCATCGATCTGGCTCATTCGGTAACGAAGTGTTCCGTCGCTCATGCGGATCACGGGCAAATACGGGGCTTTTCTTGAGGAGTGGTCCCACACCCAGTCTTTTGTTACGTTGAGCAGTTCAGCAACATTCTCAACAGTCAAAAGAGAATCCCGGAACGATATCTGTTCGACAATCGCAGCTTGTGCCATAAACGCCTCCAAAGCTGCAGCAGCGGCATCGTAAGAGATGCCGGGGAATTGTTTCCAGCCTCCAACGAAGTGGAAATCTTGTCCAATACTTTTTGGCTATAGTGCCATAGCTTCTGTCTATGGCGATAAATAGATAGATGGAGCCTTCGCTAAGCAGGGGCGCTGGAGACAATGAATACTGCTCCCCTGTGCCCTGAAATGCGGTCGCCAGCAAAATCAGGGCATACGAAGTATCATGCGCGTGGGGCAGTCCCGATAGAGATCTATCGTTTACCGGGACATATTCTGATCGACCGTCCGTCCGTACAAATGCCATCTGGCTTTGGTCCTACGATGGGTTCAGCTTTTACAGCAATTCTCGTATGACATAGGAAAAGCAGCCGCCAGTTGAGTAATTTGCCCAGTTTCAATGGAACACCTTCCGCGTTTACATTCATAACTAGCAGGCTTCCCTCACAAGCTTACTTCTTCACAAAGGCCACTATCTCCGGTCCGACCTGGCTGGCGCACTGCATGGGGGACATATGGCCGCAACCCTGGAAGACCTCAAATTGAGACTGCGGAACAAGACTGTGCATTTTCTCGCCTTGATGAAGTGGCATGATGCGATCCTCTTTACCCCACACAATCAGCACCGGCATTTTGAGCTCTGGCAACAAATCGTCTGACACGTCGCGGCCAGATAACATCGATGCCACTGCACGACGAATGACCCAACCGTTCTGATCTGTCAGACGCACGATGTCGCGCGCCACGAATTCCGGCACAGGAAACGGATGAGGATAAAGCAAAGCATTGAGTTGTGATACCTCAGCGGGCGTCGAAGGCGTAAAGAGCCGCGTGTCCCACGAAGGTTGCTCATGGATGCCAGCGCTATCAAAGAGCATCAGATGCCGCACACGTTCAGGATGTTCTCTGGCAACAAGCTGCACGATCCATCCACCCATCGATATGCCGCCCAGGTCTATCTGCTTCAATCCCACTGCGTCCAAAAAGCCAACCACGCTGGCAGCCTCATCGGGCACCGAATAAGAAAAGTTAGCCGGTTTTTGACTGCGACCGTAGCCGGGCAGATCGGGGAGATAGACGCGATAGCCAGCCTTGACGAGATAGTGGGCCAGGTCCAACCACTCTTCGGCGCGCCCACCCAGTCCATGCACCAAAACCACCGGCGGTCCGGCGGCCGGTCCCAACACGTCGTAATGGATGCGAAGGCCAGCAACCGTCACCGAACGGCTTTCAGCGCCCGCTAGAACCAAGCGCAATGGAATAATGCCTTTGAAGTAGAGGCCGCTGATAGGGCGTTCCAAGACTCCCAAAACAGCCAGAAATACCAGTGTGCAACAAATACACCAAAGGATTATTTTGCCTTTCATTGTTCCCCTTCCACCTTGCCAGATGAGCGTCGTGGCTTGTCGGTAATAAGTTGGTCACCACGAGATTAAGGGTAGTCCAGCATAACAACTAGCAGCTACCGCCTTTCTCCGCTTGTAACCTCATATTCAATATGGAAGGGTTTCAGGGGCTGCTTTTTCGCCAAATGATCTTGATCGATTACCGCATTCACTTGCTCAAGGCGCTCAGAGGGCAGTGGATGAGAACGGAAATAGCCTGTCAATCCATCGATTGCAACTTGACTGAGCTCACCGGTCGGTGTCTCCGCGTGGATTACATATTCGCGTTGCAGTTTCCCCAATCTCTCCGTCATCTTCACAGCGCCTTGCGGCGAATAGCCCGCCGCCGCTGCAATGCGAAGTCCCTCGCGGTCAGCCTCGAGCTCTTGATCCTTACTATAGCCAGCTTGCCATAACGACATTGGAATCTCAGCCACGGCCGCCACAATATCCAGGTTCAGGCTTTTCAGCTTCGCTTCAATCTGTACACGCTCGACGGCGTGATAGTGGTCAATATGTTCCAGCTCATGACCGAGGACAAACGCAAGCTCATCCTCGCTCGTCATTTGGTCCAGAAGCCCCTGGCCAATGAAGACGTGTCCTCCCGGTAGCGCAAAGGCATTGATCAGGTTCGCGTCACCGATTAGATGAAAACGATAGTTGAGCGAACGCTTCGCGTGCTTGGCAACACGACCTCCAACCTCGTTCACGTATTGCTGGGTCGCCCGTGTCACTGAAGTCTGATGGGGCGGTTCAGACATATATTCCTGCGCTAACTCGTCGCCGATCTTCGTTTCCTGCTCATCGGAGATGCGCGTGAATTGCATGGGCGCGCGCGTCATGTCCCGCTGCCAATCCGCTGCTATATCGACGACCGCATCGGCGCTCACTGCGTCCTGGCGCTTTCTGTGTTGCGCCAGATAGAGAGCGCCGCCTGCAACCAGCAATATCAATATCAGCACCAGGGCGTGCTTCATAACAACCGCCTGACGGTTTCGCGATATTTGCTGTAAAGCATGGACACCAGAAACAGCGATGCCCCCAACACAATGAAGGTGATATACCGATCGCGATCATTCAATCGCCATGCATCGAGACAAATGATCTTGCCTACGCAGAGCAGAAGCAGCGCGAGTCCTGTGATGCGATAGCTGCGCTGGCTGACCAGAAGCCCCAGCAGAATTACCGCGACTCCCTCGACGCCCCACGAGAGCGTTACGATTCCCGGATTCATCTTGACGGCTATCATCATGGAAATCAGCACGACCGGAGCGAAAAAAAACCACTGTTCCGGGCGCTTCAGGGCCATATAACGACCAAGGATCGATTCGATCGGACGTTCAGCATAGCGCTTTTGCAACTGGAATGCGATCGGCAATGCCGCAAGGAAAAGCGCGGAGGCGATTGACAAGCCGGCAAAGTTGCCGCGCCATCCACCGGCAGAGAAGTAGCTTCCGCCAAAGATGTTGTGCGCAATTCCCCGTCCGACGATTCCCACCGCAAGAAGAACTCCCTGTTGCAGAAATACCTCTTTGTTGAGCGCCCATGTTGCAATCACCAACACGAGTGCGAGAGCGGCCCAGGCAACGACGATCCACTCCACAGGCGTTTCGAAATAGAGCATCGCGACAATGCTCACAGTCCCGAAGTACGCAATCAGATCGCTTGGCGACCAGCGGCCGATCTCCGGCTTTGCGTTGTTCGATTGTAACTGCGTCCAGACGAAAAAGAAGGTCAGCGCGATCGGAACAACGGTGTAGATGCGCGGGCTGATGGTTTCGCCAGGCAGGGTTGCAGCGGACAGATTTACAAAGAAGATGCGCGCGAAGGCCGCAGTCAAAGCCGAATATGCCTGTAAACGAATCTGCTTTTGCTGCCGCCATGTGCCCAACTCGAAAAGCACAAGCCCAAAGCCTGCCATGCCGAGTGCCACGCTGATGGGTTGCAACTCGCTCCACAACAGCCATGCTGCAAGCCCGGAACCGACCCAGGTATACGCGTGACGCGCATGAACAGACTCAGGCATTCGTACCCAACGCGCCAAGGCGTAAAGAACCGCAATCAGAATCGAAACAGTGAGAAGCCGCAGATCGATGCCGCGCCATTGATCTTGCGCGTACAGATTGAGAGTGACGGCGCGCAGCACGGCCAGCAGAGCCAGCACGTGTGCTTGATAAGGGAACTCTTCAACATCGACGATGCGATCAATGATGGCAAGAGCGAGCGCGAAAACCGCCCAGAGTGCCACGAGCCAGAGTTGCGGAGACTCGTTCCAGGCGAGCACCGCGATCAATGCCGTGGCAGCCCACGTATGCATCCATGCAGCAGGACGGCGGTACGGTGCATCGTGCAAAGTGCAGAAGCGCGAGATGGCATAGAAGGCCGCCGCACAGCCGATAAACGGAAGATAGCACTCCAATGGATTTTGCGCATAAAGGTTGACGGCAATAAGCTGCGCGCCGACGGCAACCGACAGCACGTGCCCTTGATAAGCGAAGTCCCGGAGTTTGATGCGGCGAGAGAAGAGGCTAAACGCAACGGCAAGCGCCATCCAAACAGGTGCAACCCAGACAGGAGCCATTTCGAACCACGCAAGCAGAGCCAGAAGAGACGACCCAGCCCAGAGCGCAGAAGTGCGCAGATAAAGGCGACTATCTTTTACTCCAGAAAGCGCCCAGGCTGTTCCATAGAAGACGAGCGCGATCATCGGGAGTGTGACCAAGCGCATTGCGATGTGATGCGGGTAGGCATCGGAGAGATGGCCGTTGACAGCCACCGAAGTAAACCAAGACGCGGCAAACAATGCCCATCCCTGCGCCAGCAGATGATTGTCATTGAGATATCTTTTGCCCAGCGTAACTCCGAGCAGCAACGCAGCCCAGCTTATTGCCGTCCAGTATCCGGTAAAGATGCACCACAGACCGAGAAAGGCCGTGATGCCGCCGATGTAGCTGTGGCTGGTTATGAGCGCGCCTGCAAGTGAATCGAAGAGAGAATTCCATTTGCGACGGACGAAGAGTGCGTTCCCATAAAACAGCAAGCTGCAAGTCAGCAGCAGAATGCCGTCCTGAATGCGCGGCAGATCCGAGTGCTGGCGGAAATCGATGATACTCCCGGCTTCGTAGACAACCAGCAATCCAGTGACGAGTCCTGCAATCAGACCGAGCCTGCGAAAGAGGACCTCCAACTGGTTAATCCCGGCAATCAGCAGCACTTCGGCCGCTATCATCCAGAAGAATGCGATGTTGTTGCCGCTGAACTTGAAGGGCACTGATGCAAAGATCAGCAGCGTGCCGATGACTGTGAGCAGGACGAATGCGGGGCGGCGGCGACGCGTCACCGGCAGTTGACCGAAGATGAACTCAGCCACACCGATCGCAAGTATCCCGTAAAAGGCAAGCTCCGGGCGTGTGGACTGAAATTTCATGACCGCGCCCAGCAGCATTGTGTTGAACAAGGCCGCGATAGTGGAGATGGCTTCATCGCGCGGAACCTTGATGCCGCGCGCGACATAAGAGATACGGAAGATCGCCCAGTAAAAAATGAGAATGATCGCGCTTGGCCAGAATTGCGGAAACGAATGACCGGCCACGCCTTCTGGAAAGAGCCGATAGAGCCAGTAGAAATGATTGGCATAGCTGGCCAGAATCCCGAAGACTTCCAGTTCGAACCAGCTCATGCGCAGGGCGATAGCGACGATGTCCGCCGCTAGAATTACTCCCGCGGAAAGAGCGTAGACGCTGTCCTGACTGAGTGCGACGGTGGAAAAGGCAAGCAGAAATGCAAGCCCTGTAACCACTTGCGACTTATAACGCAAGGTGTGCGCCACCATTGCAATGGCCACGCCGAGCATCAGCACGCAGTTTAGCGTGTTGGAAGTCATCACAGTCATTGCGGGCACATGATACATGGCGTAGGTGGTAAAGAAGAGCGTTGCCCATCCGCCGCCGATGCCAGCGCGTCCGACAATCCGATAGCGTTCTTTTCTTTCCAGCCATATTCCTCCGACGAGCAGCGAGACGGATGCCGCGTAAATAAGAACAACTCTTGCTGCCGGTCCCATGGAAACCAGCGCCATTTTGCCGCCAAGCGCAAGCCCCAGGACAAGCAGGATGATGCCGATCTTGGCGAAGAGATTCATGCCCAGCAGTTCTTCAAGCGGCAGCGTGGTGCGCAATCGTTCTGCAAAGCTCTTGCGCGGTGGCGTTGCGACATGCGTTGCAAAGTGCGGAGAAGTTCGCACGGAGGCGTCGGACGGTTGCTCTGTATCGCAAGGCTGCGTTGACTGGTCGGACTGGGGCCGCGCCGAGATTTGATCCAGCCACATTTCGGCAGGCTTGTTCGGCATGGGGGGTGGAACTGGGCTTGGCTGCTTTAGAAATACGTACGGTTCAGGAGCAAGCACAGCTTGCGAATCACAAAGCGCCTGCGCTGCAACTTCACTCAATGCGGCGACTGGTTCTGGAGCGACCGGCTCGTCTTCCACGACAGCCGCCATTGTTTGCTCTACGGATCGTTCAGGCTCATGCAGTGTAACGGCAGGCACGGTAGGCGATGAAATGGGGATTTGATCGTCACGCTGCTGGGAAATCGACGTTAACTCACGGCGTAGATCGGAAACCTGCTGTCGAAGACCACTCAACTGTTTTTCATGATCGGAAAACTTGTCACGGCTTTCCCATGAACTTTCGTCCAGAAGCCTGCGAAGCGTTCCAGTCCGGACTAGCGCGATTACGGCGACCGTTGGAATGCCAAGCAGCACTCCAATGACCAGCAGAGCAAGGAACTCCATCGTTCAATCCCTCTCACCAACAAAATAGCGAGACCCCACTGACAGAACGGATTAGGCAGCGGCTCTTGCAAGACTTTCTGCAAGAAAATGCTGAAGCGCCGTTCTGATAGAGAGCAAGATCAGATCCATTTGCCGATGTCACGGCAGTATAACCAATTGGAGCCAAGTCGCGCTATAATCGACCACACTCTATCAAAAGCCTTATGACTGATGCCAATTCAAGTGGGAAAGCCAAAACTATGCCCGTATTATCTGAAGTACAGCGCAGCGAGCGCGGTTTTTGGGCGCTGATCGTTACGCAGTTTCAAGGTGCCTACAGCGACAACATCCTGCGGAACCTGCTGCTGGCAATGACTGTCGGCATAGGACTGGCGGGCAACGAGCGTTCCAGCTTTGTCTCTCTGGTTACATTTCTCTTTTCCATGCCCTTCGTGCTTTTCAGCATGACGGGAGGCTGGCTTGCGGATCGTTTCAGCAAACGCCAAGTCACGCTCTGGACCAAGGGGATGGAAATCGGATCCATGGCTGTGGCAACCATGGGACTGGCATGGCATTCGCAACCGATTTGCTTGGTTGCGCTCGGGCTGGTTGCGAGCCAGGCGGCACTTTTTGGCCCTTCTAAATATGGCTTGCTGCCGGAGTTGCTGCCCGCCAAGCGCTTGTCCTGGGGAAACGGCGTTATCGAACTCGGGACCTTCCTTGCAATCATTGTTGGAACCATCACTGGCGCTTCCATGGCGGAGCACTTTCATGGACGCGAGGTCTATGCCGGCTACTTTCTGCTGACTCTCGCTTTTACAGGATTTTTTACAAGTCTCGGCATTAATAGGGTTCCGGCGGCAGCACCGGACAAGAAATACCGCATCAACTTCATCGGTGACCTTTGGCAACAGATTGGGTTGATGCGCCGCGACAAGGCGCTCTTTCTCGCTGTCGTTGGAAATACATATTTCTGGTTCCTTGGTTCGCTGCTGTTCTCAACAGTGGTTGTCTACGGGCCGGATGTTCTGCACATTGGGCAGACGAAAACTGGCTATCTGAATGCCGCGCTCGCTATCGGCATCGGCATTGGCAGCATGATCGCTGGCCTGATCAGCGGCAGCAAGATCGAGTATGGACTGATTTCTCTCGGCTCTATCGGAATGACGGCTACTGGGTTGGCGCTGGGCGGAATGCAGTTTGGTCTTGTTGGTTCAGGAGTATTGCTTGGAGTCTTGGGCTTTTGGGCTGGATTTTTTGCGGTGCCTGTCAACGCGCTCATTCAACACCGACCGGCAGAGAAGGACAAAGGCGGCATTATTGCTGCTGCCAATCTCCTATCATTTGTTGGAATAGCCCTTTCGTCGGGTGTCTATTACATCTTCACTGCGTTTATTCATCTCAATCCTCGCGGCGTGATCGTCGCGGCTTCTTTCATTACCGGCCTTGGCACGGTATATGTGTTGATGCTGCTGCCGGAGTGGTTTGGCCGCCTCATTCTGTTCTTGTTAACTCATACCGTCTATCGTGTGAAAGTTCTGGGACGCGATAACTTTCCCGATAAGACGGGTGCGCTGCTGGTATGTAACCACATGTCGTTTGTGGATGTTTTGCTGCTGATCGCTGCAACCGACAGGCCCATTCGATTCCTAATGTACAAGGGAATTTATGACAACAAGTTCATCAAGCCCTTTGCTAAGGCGATGAAGGCAATTCCTATATCGAGTGAACAGCGTCCGCGTGAGATGATTCGTTCGCTGCGGACGGCCAGTGACGCACTGCGCGACGAAGAAATTGTCTGCATCTTTGCCGAGGGACAAATCACGCGAACCGGGCAGTTGCTTCCTTTCCGTCGTGGTTTGGAGCGGATCATGAAGGACGTCGATGCGCCGATCATACCCGTGAATCTTGACGGCGTGTGGGGCAGCATTTTCAGCTTTGCGAGAGGGCGCTTTCTATGGAAGATGCCACAACATATTCCCTATCCGGTTACCGTGAGCTTTGGCCAGCCGATGCCTCCATCGTCCAATGCAATCGCTGTTCGGCGTGCGGTGCAGGAGTTGCAGGCTGAGGCCTTCCAACAGCGCAAGCGGCGCATGAAGACACTTGATCGCGCTTTTATCCATACCGCACGGCGTTTTCCATTGCGCTTTATGATGGCGGATGGAAAGGCGCCTAAAGTGACTTTCGGCGCGGCGCTTGCCAAGACCATTTACATCGCGCGCAGACTGCGCTCACAAATCGGTGAGCGGCAGATGATTGGTCTGTTGCTGCCTCCCTCGGTCGGTGGAGCACTCACTAACTATGCACTTATGATGCTTAGGCGCATCCCTGTGAACTTAAATTACACAGCGTCCAGCGAAGTGATAGCATCCTGCGCCAGCCAATGCGATGTCGATGTGGTGATCACCTCAAAAGCCTTTGTCAAGCGCTTCCCAAAGCTGGAGATTCCCGGTCGAACACTTTTTCTTGAAGACGCATTGCAGACGCCACGCATCAGTGAAAAGCTGTTTTCACTTGCACTCACATGGCTCGCACCGCAATGGTTGCTCTACAAGGCCATCGGAGCAAAACGCATCGCATCCAAGAGTGCCATCGACGATCTGGCAACGGTGATATTTTCCAGCGGCAGCACAGGCGATCCAAAGGGCGTCATGCTGACGCACTTCAACATCGCATCGAACATTCAACAGGTCTCGCAGGTTTTTATGCTCGGCGGTAGAGATAAGATCCTGGGTATCCTGCCTTTCTTCCACTCGTTTGGATTTATGGCGGGACTGTGGATGCCGGCGGTGAATGGAGTGGGGGTCGTCTATCACCCGAACCCGCTGGATACGCACGTTATCAGTGAACTGGTTGGCAAGTACGAGGTAACCTTTTTGATTGCCACTCCGACCTTTTTGCAGGCTTATATGCGGCGCTGTTCACCGGAGAGTTTTGGCAGCCTGCAATTTGTTCTTGTGGGTGCGGAAAAGCTACCGGAACGCGTGGCGTTGGCCTTTGAAGATACCTTCGGCATTCGTCCGTTGGAAGGCTATGGTTGCACTGAGTGCTCACCTGTAGTTACCGTGAATGGCCACGACTTTCGCGCTCCAGGATTCAGGCAAGTTGGTGCAAGACGCGGGAAGATTGGGCATCCTCTGCCAGGCGTCTCGGTCAGAGTCGTGGATCTCGACACCGGCGAGCCAGTCCATCCCGGCACACAGGGAATGCTGCTCGTCAAGGGACCAAACGTAATGAAGGGTTATCTTGGCAAGCCGGAGAAGACTGCCGAAGTCCTGCGCGATGGCTGGTACACGACCGGCGACGTTGCAATGATGGAAGAAGACGGTTTTTTGACCATTACTGACCGCCTTTCGCGTTTCAGCAAGATTGGTGGAGAAATGGTTCCGCACATCAAGATCGAGGACAAGCTGCAGGAATTAGCCGGAGTTACAGAACAGGTCTTTGCCGTGACCGCCTTGCCCGACGAGAAAAAGGGAGAGCGCCTTGTGGTCGTTTATACGCTTCCAGAGCTGAAACTCGCTCCGGTACTGGAAAAACTAGCGCAATGCGATTTGCCGGCACTGTGGAAGCCACGGCCGAATCAGTTCTTCCATATCGATGCGCTCCCCGTATTGGGGACCGGAAAGATTGATTTGCGCGGAGTAAAGGCTCTCGCAGCCGGATTGGCATAGAAAGGGTATCTCAGGATCGGACCCGACAGTCATCAGCTCGACTGGAGTCCCTTGCCCTCCCGTCGAGCTGAAGTCCAGTAAACTCCCGAAGCCTTCGGCGTTTCATCGGGTCTGTCCAGGCATAATCATGCAAGGCATTGCAAATAAATGGCATGTGCGCATGTTTTCAGGCGTCAAAGAGGAACTTCCAGGAAGGATCCAAGTAGATCCAGCGCGGCGCACAAAACCAGCTTGTAGGTGCAGCTGGAATGTAAAGCAGCGTGTGGCCTCCCGTACACATCAATTCCGTGCCGTTCCAGGCAAGAAAAGTCCGCGAGGCGATGCCGACCCGCGCCGGATGTGTCACGCGGCGCAAGCAGACCGGGCAGCGCTTACGCTGATCGTCCACGACCCACCAAAAGCCCAGAAGACCAAAGATAAGTGTGAAGAGCAGTTGCGCGCAAGGCGCTCCAGAATCGTATCCTTTTGAATTTGCGTAAACCAGATCGATAGGAAGGATGAAAAGGATACCAAGAAGCAGCGCAAGTTTAGCGGAGAAGAACAACCCCGGAACAGCCAACTGCGCGCACGACAGCTTAACTGTTGAAGAGGCTTTGTCCGAGCGCGTAACAGAGGTTATCGCCGGCAAGACAAGCAGCACCGATACTATCGAAATGCAGTAGGCGCCCCAAGGACCGATTGTGCGATCAACGAAGGAAACGGCTAACAAATTCCTGTTATTGCTTTTGGCGTCGAATGCAGGAATATACACGCGATTGTTCCGCATCATCTGCCAGCCGGGAGGCGCGAGGAGTGCGACGACATGGCCGGGAGCACCGGCTTCCATGCGATTGTTGGGTTCGATCAACCAGGCCTCGGCAGCGCTCGGCAACCGCCAACAGTCGTCGGGAAGCACTGCCGTAACTCGCACAAGACCGGAACCAACTTTGATCTTGCGGCCGAGGATGCGTGAATCGGCGGCAAAATTGCGCCGCCAGAGCGTATCGGAGAGTACAAGTTGAGGATCGGCAGATGGCTCTGCACTGCCAATCTCCATGGGTAGGCCGAGGACCGCGAACAAATTGGCGCTGCCACGCCCAACGGTGAGAGCTGTCTTTTGGCGGCCATCATCCCAAAAGAGCCGTTCCATGCGATAGAAAGAAATGTCGTTGAAGAATTTTTGCTGCGCGCCAGCCCATCTTCGGTATTCCTCGACAGAAATCGAAGCCTCATCGTTGCCGGTCGCCCGCGCCATGCTGATCCATACCAGTCCTTCGCGTATTGTGTAGCGCGCGGGGTGAAGCTCGGCGATAACGGCCGGCGAACGAAGCGCGATTGCCCATCCGGCAGCCAGAATCAGCGCCAGAATCAGAAGGCAAAATACAGCAGAACGATGGATAGGCGCGTTGCCAGGATGGGCGGCGCGGGCAATACGGCGCACTTCAATCGCATCCGGCAGCGCGCCTGCACAGATGCGTACGGCTTCGAATTCAGCCTTCCAGTCGGTTGAACGAGCGGCACACCGGCGCACTTGCCAGAGTTCGGCGCGCCATTCAGCGCGCCACTCGCAGCGGCCGGAAGTGGGAACAAGCACGGAAAATGCATCGAGCATGCAGCGCTGAACGGCATTGGCGAACAGGATTCCGGCTGGTTTCATACGCGCTTGGCCTCTTCTGTTGGTAATAGGCGTTCAAGCAGCGGATAGCGCTGGCGCGCGGCCTTCAGCGCGGAGCCGCCTGCCGCGGTGATCCGGTAATACTTGCGGGGCGGGCGAAGCTCGGCATCGGCGATCGACTGCTTTTCCCACTGGGAACGGATCAGGGCATCGCGCTCCAGCCGGCGCATCGCCGGGTAAACGGTGCCGCTGGGCAGGCCGAGATTCTCCATGACGCTGAATCCGTAAACGAAGCCGGCGTCAATGGCCTGCAGGATCATGGCGGCAGTGTGGGAGAGTTTGGCCTCCTGAGTCATGGCTCATTTTACCTATGTAGAAAGCTACTTGACAATTACTATACCGAATGCTACATAGGGTAGTGGGAGATTGTCATGCTTGAACTACGAAATGTTTCGAAACACTTCAGCCGGATTCCCGCCGTGGATGACGTCAGCTTTACGGCGCGGCCGGGCGAGGTGACCGGCTATCTCGGGCCGAATGGCTCGGGCAAGTCCACCACGCTGAAGATGATCACCGGACTGATCGAGATGACCTCGGGCCGGATTCTCTTCGACGGAAAATCCATTCATGACGACCTTATCGCCTACAAGCGGCGCATGGGGTATGTCCCGGAAGAGCCTTATCTCTACAACCACCTTTCCGGTTTGGAATACCTGGTCATGATTTCGCAGCTTCGGGATCTGCCCCGGCGTCAATCTTCCGAACGTATCGACGGTCTACTACGCCTGCTTTCGCTCTACGATGACCGGCATGCCTCCATCTCCGGCTACTCGAAGGGCATGCGCCAAAAGTTGCTGATCGCCGCGGCTCTGCTGCATAATCCCGATCTTCTCCTCCTCGATGAGCCGTTTTCCGGCTTGGACGTAGGCTCTGCATTGATACTGCGCAGCCTGATTCAGGAGCTTGCTGCGCGGGGCAAGGTTGTGCTCTTCAGCTCGCACGAGCTTGATACCGTGGAGCGGATCAGCGACCGCGTGGTAATACTTCATCGCGCCAAAGTGGTCGCCGACAATTCCATTGAACGCTTGCGCTCAATGATGGATTTGCCCACGCTCGAAGAAATTTTCTCTCAACTCGCCGTCGAGCAGGACACCGCCGCCACGGCCCGGCAAATCGCGGAGCTTATTCATGCGTAAGTTGATTCTTCTGTTGCCGCTTCAATTTCGTGTGCTGTACCGGCAGTTTCTGCTTCGCGTGATCGATCTGGAAGCGCTCTCGATCGAGGCCGACATTCCCAGGTTTATAGGGCAATTTGCCGGTGTCCTCATTTTCATCAGTCTGGTCAGCGCCATCAAAGCGCTCTCTTTAGGCGGCGCGCCACCTGAAATGCTCCGTGGAATCTGCTGGACCGCCGAACAGCAGCACATCTCCGGCATCATGCTGGTGGTTGGCCTCTTCGCCGTCGTAAGTTGGGACGCAACCTTCCCCGACAAGCGAGACGCGATGGTGCTTTCGCCACTGCCGATCACGCCGCATATCATCTTGTTGGCCAAGCTCGCCGCTTCCTCCACCATCATCGGCGTGGCCATTCTTTCGCTGAACTTCGCCGCCGGTCTTGCCTGGCCCATCCTCATCGCGAAAGCCTGTGCCAGCAGTCCTCTCCGCGCCTTGGCCGCGTACTGGTTTACGATGGTGGCGGCCTGTGCCTTTCTCTATGGCACGGTGCTAACCGTGCAAAGCATGACTGCACTTTTATTGCCGCGCGGACTCTTCCTGCGTCTCTCCGCGCTTCTTCAACTTGTGGCGTTTGGCCTTTTCCTCGGCGTCTACTTTCTGCAGCCCACCATCGACAATCAAGCCTTGATGACCACCGCCAGCAATCACCACCTGCTCGTCTGGCTGCCGTCTTTCTGGTTCTTTGCGCTTTTCAATCAACTCAATGGTTCGTTGCCGTCTTCTATTGGCTGGTTGGCAACGGAGGCTTGGATCGGGTTGGCGTTGGCTGTCTCAGGTGCGGGCGCTTCACTGCTGCTCTGCTATCTGCGCACGATGCGCAAGACCATCGAAGAGCCGGACCTGGTGCCGGCGGCGCGCGGGCTGCATTGGACGCCGCGTCTCGGCTCCGCGCTGCAAACCGCCGTCTTGTTTTTCACCATTCGCTCACTCGTCCGCAGCAAGCAGCACCGTGTCATCTTCGCCTTTTTTCTCGCCGGAGTCTTCGGCGCCGCTTTATCTTCCGTGAAAGATGCTTGGTGGGCGGACCATCGCCTACCACTCTCCATCGACTTTCTGGCTTCGTCTTACCTGATGATGGTTCTGGCGGTTGTAGGCTTGCGAAGCGTCTTTGCGCTTCCCATCACGCTTCATGCCAACTGGATACTGCGCACGACCCAACTGCGCTCAACCCGGCAATACGTTTCCGCCACTCGCCGAACGCTACTCCTGCTGGCGACGCTTCCGGCGTGGCTTCTTGTTGCGGCGCTGTCCGCGTCTTTTTACCCCTGGCGCGAAGTTGTGACGCATCTGGCAGTAGTCGCCCTTTGGGGGTTAATTCTGACCGAGGTTAGCCTGCTTGGTTTTTACAAGCTGCCCTTCACCTGTTCGGTTTTGCCGGGAAAACTCAACATCCAATTTCTCTTCTGGGGATTCTTCATTTTCGCGGTCATCTTCGCATATATGTTCGCCGATTTCGAGATTCATGCGCTCCATAATCCGTCGCGTTTTGGATTGCTGCTTGTTCTTCTGGCCGCGATTGCGGGTTGTCTATGGGGTTTCAATCGCCATCGCGCTAGATCGGCAATTCTCTACTTCGAAGAACTTCCGCCAGAAACGATCACGCCCCTCGGGATAGCCTCTCTCTCCTGATGCACGTCGAGCACCGGAACCAGAAAGTCGCCAAGTGTGCGGTAACGTGAATGGGAACGAAGAACTCGACTGGCGCCAGTAGGCTAATGCGCTCACGAGATTGCAGCGCGCAATGAACGAACCGGCATCATGCGATCTTTGACACCGGTTATCGTGCCCAACTAATGCCTTGATCCCCGCTCTCTACTGTCGAGCATGATCCCGTCAGCACTTTTTCCAAAGCGTCAATGTAGGAGCTCTTTCCGACGCCGAAAAGTCTCGCTCACCACATTCCCTGGGGGGGGAGTCAAGCGGACACCCATATTGTTATTTATTAACGGCGCCTAAGCTCAACTTCTCTGCTCCAAGCAAGCTGATCATTCATCTTCAGCTTGCCCGCTAAGACTCCTTCAGGCTCATTTTGCGTTGGACAAGAGTTTCTCTTCCTCCATTCCTCCAATATGTGCTAGTATATCCATATGCAGAATTTCTTCATCCCGGCGCAGATGCCCATGACCATGATGACCATGATGGCCATGTGTTGTTCCGTGCGCGGGCGAGGAAGCTGCAGATTTTTGACGATATAACGTCAATTCATCCAGTTTCTACTACGGCCCGCGATCTCATCATCGCGGGCCGTTTTGTATTTGGAGAGAAAACCTGCTGCGGCAGGTAAGAGGAGAGAAGATGGCAGACCGTTCCTACGCCGTACTACGCAATCCGAGCAGCAACGCAGCACGCCTGAGCTGGAGTTCACAAAGCAGCGGGGAGATGTTCTGCGGGATCTGCATGCGCGGTTTGATCACGACGGAAATCGGGCGGGTCTGCCCCACTTGCCAGAGTCGTGTCGCACAGGTCTTTGAGGTAGTGAATGGCGGTCAGCCGAGCAGCTATCGCATTAAAAAGCGCAACCTGACTGCCCATCAGTCAGCAGTCGAGCCCCTTGCGAAGGTTGTGTCTTTGTAAAAGGGACTTCTGCTGTCGCAGCCGGAGCGGGCCACCCCCCGCTCCGTGTTGTTTTTTTGGAGCAAATACATCGATTGTGGAACAATGCAATGTCGGACGCTTAGGCGGCCATGCACATCTTGTTCATCATGTTGCAGGACTCGGCACAACGCTTGCACATTTCCGCGCAACGCATCATCATCTCGTCCTGACCCATCTTCATGCACATGTTGCAGCACATCATGCACATCTCGGCGCACATCATGCACATTTTTGCGCACATTGCCGAGCCGCGCATCATGCAGCCCATCGTCATCTGGCACATGGCAGCGCAATCCTGAAGCATGCAGGTCATCTCTGGCGTCATGCCTTCCATCTTGCCGCACTTCATCATCATTTCCATGCACATTGACATGCACATTCCGCAATCGTCCATACATCGACACATCGAATTCATGTCCATCTTCATCATGTCCATTGGAATTTCTCTTTTCATGAGTGGATTTCAGCCCGTGGGCTGGACGGAATTCCTTCCGTCACTGAAATCATGCAGGATTTGGCGCAAAATGACAAGAGTTAATTTGACTTACGATAGAAAAGCAGATGGGGGTTTTATAGGAAGTTATCGCTGCACCCCCAGGCAACTGATCGCATGGTTCTTCTACACCCATGTAACTCTTCAACCATTCGAGGCTAATCATGAGCATTGATCGCAAGAAAGCATTCAGCACCCGTTCGATCCACACGGGCGAACCGGCAGACCCCTCCACGCAAGCTGTTGAACCGTCCCTGGTACTTTCCACTAACTTTGTTTTCAATCCCGATGACGCGGGCTTCTCTGCCGAAACGCTGAATGACCAGACGCCCAATGTCTACTCCCGCTGGTCGACTCCCACCGTGCGCGCGCTCGAAGTGAAACTCGCTGACCTGGAAGATGGCGAAGATGCGCTTTGTTTTGCCAGCGGCATGGGCGCGATCTCTGCTCTGATTCTGGGCACGCTGCATGGCGGCGACCATTTGGTGCTAAGCGATGTCTGCTACGCCGGGGTTGCAGAACTGGCGCGCAACACGCTGCCCGGCTTCGGCATCGAAGTGACAACCGCGAACTTTTCCGACTTGGATGCGGTTGCTGCCGCGGTTCAGCCCAACACCAGATTGCTGTGGGCGGAATCTCCCTGCAATCCGATTCTGCGTCTTACGGATATCGCCGCGGTTGCCAAGATCGCTCACGCGGCAGGTGCGCAGCTTGCCGTGGACTCCACCATGGCCACGCCGGTTGCCACCAAGCCTTTGGCTCTTGGCGCCGACTTAGTCGTGCATTCTCTGACCAAGTATCTCAACGGGCACGGTGACGCGCTGGGCGGCGCTGTGATTGGGCACAAAGAAGCTCTAGCAAAGCTCAGGCAGGGCGCGCTAATACACTTTGGCGGCGCGCTGAGCCCCTTTAACGCATGGCTGATACGGCGCGGTCTGCACACTCTTGAACTGCGCATGAGAGTCCACGAAGAGAATGCCCGCCGCGTGGCTTCGTATCTCGAATCGCATCCGGCCATCAAGCGCGTTATCTACCCGGGGCTGCCCTCGCACCCGCAGTATGCGTTGGCGCAGCGGCAGATGAGCAACGCGTCGGGTATGTTGACCTTTCAGACCAAAGAAGATGGCATGGAAGTTGCGCGCCGCCTCTACCGGAAGCTGCAAGTCTTTACTTACACGGTTTCACTCGGCAAGCAACGCAGCCTGCTTTTCTATATCCCCACGAAAGACATTCTGGAAAGTTCATTTTCATTAAAAGGTGCCGCACAGAAAAGCTACATGGATTTTGCCGGTGATGGAATCTTTCGCGTCTCCATTGGATTGGAAGCGTCAGAGGACCTCTGCGCTGATCTCGATCAGGCGCTGAAAAGCGAGTAACTGGAATCGGCGCTGAATCCTATACGCAGCTCGGCAATAGATATCTCATCTATGGTTGAACATGGTACTGGTGCATAGTGTCTCTGGAGGCTGGAAAAAAGGCCTCCAGAGATGCCAAACAAGGCTGTGCAAGTTCTTCCAAAGCTTATTCAGAAGCGCCATTGCAGTATCGACATGGCGCATCCGGTCAAGAGAGCAAACTAAGCGTGTTTAAGAATCTCCTGACCAAAGGCCAGGCTCTCACTGCGCTTCAGGTTGTCGTATTCACCACCACGAGATAGCAATGCCTCACGGATTGGAGAATCAAGAAGAGCGGCTGTAACGCGGCCCGGGAAGACATGGGCGGGAACGTCTTTTGCTCCGCTAAAAGCCTGCAACTGGTCGGTGACATACTTCTTGACCAATTCAGGAGTAATGGGCTTCTGTCCGTTTCCAGCGACGGCATAGAGGGCTCTGACCTTGTCCTTCAGCCAAGAAGCATTGGCCTCGATATACTGCTTGATTTCAGGCTTGATTTTGCCGGAACGGATCGAGGAGCCGATGATGATGTTGTCGTACTTTGTCAGGTCGGGCTTTTCCCGCACATCGAAGACATCTGCGATGCCGCCCAGGCCTTCAGAAATCCAGACCCCTGCGTCGCGTGATGTGCCAGCCCAAGTGCCGTAGAGCACCGCCCATTTTTTATCCGATGGACGGGGATAATATTGCAGCGCCGAAGCCTTGTTCGTCAGAGCCAATGCGCCAATGCTAGCAATTCCCAAACCCAGTATTGTTCTTCTTTCCATTGCTTTCCTCCTGTTTGGTTCTGGCAAATTCTGCCAGGGTTCGTAATGAAAATTCGTTGCGTTTGGCAAATCATCCTGGCCAAGCGGATTAACAGCGAGCGAATTCGAGGCAACACATCCATGCCGCGAGTTTTGATTCCGGCTTACTTCGCCGGAGCAGTTTTCAGATAACCGACCGCCTGCCCAAAAAGCAGGTGCTGATCTGCCGTGAGATTCAGAGCTTTGGCGGCATCGCTGCCAAGAGTCGCATAGAACCACGCGCCTAAACCTTCCGAAGCTGCAAAGAGGTAAACGTTCTGGCCGATAAATCCAGTATCGACACTATTGAATTTGTCCGTCTTTGCATCGGCCACATAGGCAATGGTTACAGCCGCCACGGCCTGCGCGGATGTGCCGACTTTGCCACGCGCGTCACCGGCCACCACGGGCACCAGCGTGTTGGCCACCGCGTCATATGTGTAGACACCTTCGGCGAGCAGAACATAGAGCTGAACTTCCTGCTTGTTTCTAGCCGAGGGCGCGGTGCGGCCGTATCCAGCCTTCACCTCGGAGGGACGATTGACGCCAAAGGCCGCCCAAAGAAGGTTGGAGAGCACTTGCGGCGGGAGTGGCTTATCGACGAACGAGCGAGAAGTCTGGCGCTCGGCGAGAGCTTGCAGAAGCGGCTTTCCGCCCGTGATCTGCGGCTTGGGCAGTTGGATGGGCTTCAGTGTCTGCGCGAACCCAGCCGGCACCGCCAGCAGTACGCTCAACGCCAGCACTACGGTCTTGATTCGAGCAGAGGTACGAATTGGAATGTGCATAAGTCTCCTTGAAAAATGATGTGATACACACCATCTTCGCGGTGTGCGGGTTGAAGAAGAAATCCGATTGAGCCTTTTCTCCTTTTGCCACCAGAGAAAAACCTTGTTCCTGGATAGCACTCTTTTCAAGAGCAATTCTCTTTGGACAAGAATCAAGACGCCATACAAACCGGAAAGTCGATTTGGAAACGCCTATTTACGCAATGGAGATGGAATCGTAAAAAGCTGCTGGAGTTGTACCGAATGAGTCCGAATCTCAAGGTTCATGCAGCTATCGCGCAAAGAATCTCGAGCTGCCGCAGATGTTTCTTCCGCGAGGGATACGGACAACCAACAGCGAAAAATTAGAGGGAGTTACAACAGCGAAAGGAAGTACAAAATAATGTATCGATACATATTGACTTGCAAGGTATCGCCAAGGCAAGAACGCCAATGCTGCGTTCGCCGGTGCGGTGTTCCATGGGCTCACTGAAAAAACTTCGTTCTTTCATCGCTTCCCGGTTCTCCATTTCAACCACAGCGGCTGCGGCTGGAAGTACTTTTTCTTCGTTGCCTAGTCAATCGGCCATTTAGCTGAAGAAAAACATAAGACCGAACTATTGCATGATTGTACACCACCAACGGCCAGAATTCGTGTTGGATTGTCCGCTGCGACAGGTACTGCATTCTGATCCAGCCCCGCCGTGCCCCGCCTTTGCGCCATTTCTGGTGCAAAGGCGGGGCGCGGCGCATTCCTTCGAGCCGGAACAATCAAAGCTACTGAATCAGTGGGTTGCCTTGGCGCTGGTATTCGGCAAACTGCTCAGCGCGCCGATTACGATGCCGGGAGTCAACACTTCAGGAAGCAGACGCGGCTCACTCTGTCCCGGAACATAGAGCACATAGGCTGGAACCCCGCTGCGCCCCAACGTTGTCAGCGCGCGCGTAATTGCTTCGTCATGGCGTGTCCAGTCAGCACGCAGCAGAACTACATTTGTGGAGTGGAATGCCTGTTGGACCTGCGGTTGCTGTAACGCGGCCTTCTCGTTGACCTGGCAACTCAGGCACCAGCTTGCTGTAAAGTCCACAAAGACAGGCTTGCCCTGCGCCAGAGATCGGCGGACGGCTTCATCAGACCACGGTTGCCAGCCAGTGGATGCGGCGGGAAAAGAACTTCCACTTCCATTCGCGCCGGTTGTTTCTCCTTGGACTTCTGCCCACCTTTGACTGAAGAAGGCCAGAATCACGACGGCAGCAAGAATCAATGCGGCCAGCAGGGTTGACCATCTTTTTGCAGGCCAGCGGCCCAGAAACCATCCCGCAATTGCCAGTAGCAGAAAAAGCGTTAACTGCGCCGTCAAAACATTGGCTCCGTAGGCACGCGCCAGCACCCATGACAGCCAGATCACGGTGGCAAACAGAGGCACAGAAATAGCTTGCCGCAGCACTTCCATCCACGCTCCAGGCCGGGGCAGAAGACGTGTCCAGGAGGGCTGTAATGTAAGTGCGAGATAGGGCGACGCCAGTCCCAAAGCCAGTGCTGTGAAAACTGCAAAAACAACGGCGGCGGGCTGCGCCAACGCATAACCGATCGCCGTTCCCATCAAGGGAGCCGTGCACGGCGTAGCCACCACGACGGCTAGCACGCCGGTAAAAAAGCTGCCCGCATAGCCTTGTTTGCTGGCGAACGAACCTCCCACACTGGTCCATGTCAGGCCAATCTCGAACTGCCCGGCCAGCGACAGCCCCAGAAAAAACAGTAATCCGGCCATCAGCGCAAGAAAGACCGGCGACTGGAATTGAAAGCCCCATCCCAGCGTCGCTCCGGCAGCACGCAGCCCCAGCAACACGGCCACCAATCCCCAGAGAGAGAACAGAATTCCGGCGGAGTATACCAGCCCCTGCAAACGCAGCTTGTGCCGTTCCTGTTGCCCGGAGTTGACCAGCGCCAATCCTTTGAGGAAAAGCACGGGAAAGACACACGGCATCAGATTCAGCAACACTCCGCCTAAAAAGGCCAGCCCGAAGGCCCGCAACAGCGCGACCCATGAGAACGGGAGCGCTTTGCCTGGTTCGACGCTCTTCGTTGTGGGGCTCGGCGCGGATGCAGGCAATTGCGCCAGAGATGCCGAGGCAGGTGGCGCGGAAGGCTGTGCATTCGAGGCAGCCGTGCCAGGCAGTGCCGTCAGTTCAAAAGCTCGCCCACCAGACAACTCGATGACTCCACGCAGCCGCGTTGGAGTCTTCTCCATCACCGTGTCCCTTTTCAGTTCGAGAACCAGCCCATTTGCCGTGGATGTAAACTTCTGCGGTGCTGGATTCTCGATAAAGTCCGGGTCGGCGGGAAAAAACGTCGCGCTCTTTTCCTGCTGGCCGGTTTCAACCGTGAGACGAACGGTATTTTTCGTAAGCTGGAAAACCGGCTTGGCATTGGCTGGCAAGGCGCGGGGAACAAGCTTCAGAAAACGCTTGAAAAGAGGGTCGGATAATGGCTGCGTTGAATGCGTGCCAGTCGCTACGTTTCTGACAATGTCCAACTCCGCGCTGCCGGGAATGCAGCTATTCTCGCAAACCAGCCAGTCCACCTTGGCGCGCAAAGTAGCAGGGCCCGCCGCCACGCCTTTGTCTACCCGTATCTTCAGCGGAAACAAGACCTCATTTTCGTAGCCATAATCCATTAGTGAACCGAGGTTCAGACGGTGTGGCGCCGGAAACACAAACTCTCCGGCGGTGATACCGGCAGGAAGGTTCCAGCGCACGTGCGGAGGATCGCCAGCGTCGCCCGCGTTCTTCCAATAAATATGCCATCCATGGTCTATCTTGAAGTAGATTCCCGCATCGTTCACCGATTTGTCTGCAAATATTTTGTCGCGTGGAATAAGCAGTTCGACATGAACATGCGGGGCGTCCACCGAGGAGGCCGCAAATAACGGAAATCCCGTAGTAGAAAGGAATAAAATGGCTAGAATCTTGCCTAAGATACGCATCAGAACAAACACTCCTTTGTTCAATACAGTAGTCTGAGTTTATGCTGCTCTTTTACGAAGTCGACGCCAGCGTTACTCGCAGGATCTCCGCATAGAGCCTCTTTCACTTACAAAAGCATCCCAAGTGCTCCCACAAGCAACAGCTCACTTAGTAGAGTTCGAAAAGGCAAGTAGGAATACATACAACTTTCCCTCCCGCGCAGAATGCAGGATTCCAAAGTTTCAGATTTCGAACTAGCAATTCCATCCGGGCAACAGAACAGTTTCAACGAGGAGAGTGACGCCCGCGGACACAAAAAAGCAGCCGTATGCGCAACAAACAACTCGAAGGTCAGGCATACGCGAGAACAGGCGCAGCAAGTAACCTGCGTGCCAGCCTCGTTAACCTTGTCGACAAATTGCTGTTGATCTATTGGGTCAGAGAGTACATCGAACGGGGAGTGCTCTTCTCCGGCCTGGCGCCAAAAGCGTTGGCTTCTTCGCAGTGGCAGCATCGATCATCGCGTTGATCACCGCGATTACGGCCACAGTAGGCAGTGAGAGTACAGCGTTTTCCATGCGAACAGCTTCCTCGCGGCTAAAAGCCTTGCCGAATAATCGGATTTTACCCCATAAACGCCATACGCAGTTCGCAATTTTGGCATCCGTCACACAGCAACGTGATAGCCATCACAGCATAAATTTCCAATTCAACTCCATTATGAACGCATGGTTACCACGTTAATTCTGTCATCCCGCGGTTGTTGTAGTTTCGCACAGCACATGCTGGCGGAACCGGGAACGCGTGTAGCAAACGCATCTGCGCAATAGATTCCAACCCTGAATCTACGCATAAGGCCCGCTGACCAGCAAATCTGGAGCGGGCTTTTTTATTGCCTGAAGGCCTGTCTTCCAGAATCTCGGAGCAGGCCTTTTTCTATGGAAAACACTTGCGGCAAGTCCGGCGAAAAGCTCTGTATTCGATAACTCCAAGAATATTCCTAGATTGCTTGAACGCAATCCGGCCCAACTATATTCGCAAAAAAGATGGAGAAGAATGTAATGAAATTCGCTTTCTTAAAGGTGATTCAGTTTACCTTCGCATTGGTTGCAGCACTGGCTCTGTTGGAAACCAGCGTTTCACCGCTGCAGGCGCAGGTAAATTATGGCACTGTGCGCGGACGCGTTACGGATGCGTCAGGAGCAGTCATTGCCAATGCCACTGTGACGCTGATCAACGCCGGCACGAAGATTACGCGCGCCACACAAACCAATCAAGCGGGTGACTATTTTTTTACGGCCGTTGCGCCGGGAACCTACTCCGTGTCGATTCAGGCGAATAGCTTCAAGAATGTAGAACACAAGGGGATCATCGTAGACCTGCAACAAACAGCAACCGTTGATGAGTCCCTTTCCGTTGGAGCAACCGGCGACACAATCGAGGTAACAGGCACGGAACCCTTGATCGACACTGCCAACGCTTCGGGCGGGCAGATTATCACCGAGGATCAGGTTCAGGAACTTCCCAATCAGGGGCGCAACCCTTTCACGGTAAACAAGCTGGACAACAATGTAACGCCGGTGGGCGATCCGCGGTTTGTACGTTATGAGGATCAGAACGGCACTGACTCGCAATCGGTTTCTGGCGCTCCTCTTGGCACAAATACCTATGTTGTGGATGGAATTCCCATTTCGACTACGACGGGTGGCGTAACGTTTGTGCCCGCGGTTGAGGCCGTATCGGACGTCAAGGTGCAGTCCAACACCTACGACGCGGAGCTGGGAAGAACCGCAGGCGGCCTCTTCAACACATCGCTGAAATCTGGCACAGATACGTATCACGGCGAGCTGTTTGGCTTGACCCGGCAAAACGCGCTGGTGGCCAACCAGTGGTGGTATAACCACACCGGCGTTGCCAAGCCGAATTTTACAACCTATCAGACCGCGGCCGCGTTCGGCGGTCCGCTGCCTTTCAGCAGTAAATACCACTCTTTGAAGAATACTTTTTTCTGGGCTACCGATGCGAACTACCGGCAGGCGCAACCGGCAGGTGGAGCAAATTATTATGTTCCGACGGCGGCCGAGCGGAAGGGCGACTTCAGCTTGGACAACGTCACTCTCTACGATCCGACGCAGGCGTTTGTGAGCGGCGCGCGAACTGCAGTACTGCCTGGTAGTGTAATTCCGTCGAACTTGATCAATCCAATTGGCCGGGTGATCGCAAACACCTTTCCCGCTGCGGACCCCACGGCGAGCACGTCATATGTCAACAGCACAAACTATACCGGCAAAGACGACTATCAGACGCGCGGCGATGAGTATGTGCTCAAGTTGGACCATGAATTCTCGCAGCGGTGGTCGCTGGGAGCCTCTTACGTCTACCTCAAAACGGATGAGCCTGGCGGCAACGTGTTGCATACGATTGCGGCGAGCGATCAAAACGAGATGCGTCATGTCGACGCTGTTGCCTTGAACAATGTGGTTACGCTGAACCCGACGACCGTACTGACTCTCGGTTTCGGATATAGCAGCTACTACGAGAACCAGCCGCAATACAGCAACGGCTTCGATCAGACAAGCGGATTCGTTGATAATGGCGGGACCTATGGCTTCCCGGCCGGCTATGTCAAGCAGTTGCAGTCGCAGTCCTATCCAACCATTACGCTCGGCAGCATATCGAATGCAGCTTCGCTCGGCGGGGCGAACCTACTCAAATGGAATCAGAAACAGTACAGCTATGTGGCGAGCATTGCCAAGACAATCGGCAAGCAGAACCTGAAGGCTGGTTATGTCTTCCGCAACTTTGTCTATCACTATGTTCCGCAAACGTTAGCTAATGGATCGTTTACCTTCAACGGTGAATACACCACGGCCAGTGGCTCAGGGCCGACGGCCGGACCGCAGTCCATTGCCGACTTGCTGCTTGGACTGCCTTCGTCGGCCAGCGTTCAGATCAACCCAACGAACCTGAACGACAATATTCATTATCAGGCTGTATATGTTCAGGATGATTTGCGCTTGAGCAGCAAGCTGACGGCCAACGCGGGTATCCGGTATGAATATGAACCCGGCGAGGGAGAGTCGGCGAATCAATATAACGTTGGCTTTGATCCAAGCATCAATTATCAGTTCCCGGGAGCCAATTCCCAGCCATTAGCCCACGGCGGGATCGAGTTCGCTGGCCAAGGCGGTTACCCGACGCGTTCGGGAAGCTTAAACCACCCGAAGGTTTCTCCCAGGCTTGGCATCAGCTATGAAGTGCGACCTGGAACAGTCGTTCGCGGCGGTTTTGGCGTATTCTACGGGCCAATTGGAGTTCTGACCACAGCAACGACGGGCTATTCGCAGCTTACCAGTTATGCAACCACCTCCGGTTCATCGCTGGGAACGGCTACGGCGGGGCCGAGCTCGTGGTTTTCCAATCCATTTAACGCGACGCTGCTCCAGCCTAGTGGCAATAAAGAAGGAGCGCTGACTGGCGTCGGTGGTGCTATCACTGTGCCGAGTTCCAATCTGCGCCCGCCTTTTGTGCAACAGTATTCGGTCGATGTGGAACAGCAACTTCCGTACAACATCGTTCTTAAACTTGGTTACGTCGGAGCACACGGACGGAATCTCGCGAATACGGTGAATATCAACCAGCTTTCAGACAGCATTCTTGCCGAGTATGCTCCGGGTGGCGTGAATGCGGGCACAAAACTGTCGAGCTCGGTCACCAATCCTTATTACGCAACAACGGTGGGCGGTTATCCCTCTACCGGCGTCATCGCGAAAAAGACAGTAGCGCTGGCGCAAACGCTGCTTCCCTACCCGCAGTTTACCTCCATTTCCGAGCCGCAAAGCACAGGGCACAGTCTCTACAACGCTCTCGACGTGAAGTTACAGAAGCGATTCAGCGATGGGCTAACCGCGGTGCTCGCATATACCTGGTCGTCGAACTGGGATAACCTCTACGGTTCGCCGGTATCAGGATTGAATACGCTGAATCCGAATGCCGCGGCACCTCAGGATAATTACAATCCGAAAGGCGAGTACTCGCGGGCGACCAACGATATTCCCAACAGGTTCACCGCCGCTGTTACTTACGAACTTCCAGTGGGGCGCGGCAAGCGCTTCCTCGGCGGCATCAATCGCGGCGTTGATGCCGCGATAGGTGGATGGAAGATCAACGATGTAACGATTCTGGAGAATGGCGGAGCGCTGCCGATTGTCCAGACGGATCTCAGCTCCGGTACCTTTGGAACGACTGGCGTCGGAGGATCGACTCAGCGTCCAAACCTGGTAGCAGGCGTCAACCCCTGCTACTCCGGTTCGCCAAAGAACCGCCTTGGCCAATACTTCAATCTAAATGCCTTTACGCCTGCGCTTCCTTACACCTATGGCAACGCTCCGCGTACGCTGGCTTGCAAAGGGCCGGGATTCTTGAATTCCGACATTTCGATCAACAAAAACTTCAAGATAACGGAGAAGGTAAACCTGGAATTCCGCGCAGAGGCTTTGAATGCGTTCAATAATCCGGAATTCTCACATCCCAACGAGACGCTAACCTTTCCTTCGTCAGGCGCGGGCGTCCCAACCCTGACCTCGGCAGCATTCACTACTGGTACAACTGGATCAATCACATCGCAGTTGGGATTTTCTCGCATTATCCAACTCGGCGGCCGACTAACATTCTGACCGCAAATCAGGCAGGCACCCCCCGGCGAAACCGCTTCGCATAGCGATAACGAAGTAGCCGGGAGAGCTATTACACCGAATCGGCAAGAACGGCAACTCACTGACATCAACCAAAGAGGGAGCAATATGATGAGAGTATTTACGAAAACAGCCGTACGCGCGGTGACGTTCGCAATTCTTGGCGCGTCCATTGCGATGGCACAGTCGACGAATTCGACGGCGGCGATCGACGGACAATGGGACGCCAGCCTTACTACCCAAGGACTGGTGATTCCATTCCGGCTTGATATCACAGGATCCGGTCGGACGTTGAAGGGTATTCTTTACGACGGTTCCAGGCCGAACGATGGCACGAGCAGCGCAACCTTTGAAGATAACAAGCTCGTTCTCAGGCTCGATCAATACCTGACAACGATCACGGCGACGCTGCAGGACGGAAAGCTTACTGGGTATGTAGTTACCGCGCGAGATACAAACGCCAAAACAGCAGTCAAGTCAAAGGACGCAGGTCTTGACGCGGCTGCCTCTGAAGTGGTGCGTTTGCAGAAGATCGAGTTTGGGGAAAATCCTTACGGCTCCTCGGCATTTCAGGCCGTTCGCCACGTGGATACATCAGATGTGTGGCCGGTCAATGTGCCGCAGATCGGCGGTTCGTGGATTATCCCGCTGAGTTCCCTTTCAATCAAAGGTGAAAGTGCCTTCCGTTTTATTGTCAAGCAACAAGGTGCTTACGTTGAGGCATCCATTCTTCGAGTCGACGGAGACACCGGCGCGTATTCTGGCATTTACAAAGATGGGAAATGGGTTCTCAGCCACTACGATGGCGGGCGGCCGGGTGTCATCGAAGTCTCGCAGGCGAAAGATGGCTCGCTCGAAATTATTCAGCTTGGTGGCATGGCGAGAAAGAAGCAGGCGACTCAGGCCAACGATGTGGCCAACGAGCAGACCAGTGGCCGTTATGACCGTAAACTCGTTGCATATCGCCCAGAAGTGGAAGAAGCGAAGGGACTTCCACAGCCCGATGACTATCAGGCCCATACAGGCGTTCGCGACCCTGACGAGATCTTCAAATTCAACTTTCCGAACGATCATGGCAAGCAAATATCGAACGAAGATCCTCGCTTCAAGAACAAGGTCGTGATCGCTATGGTTACTGGAACTTGGTGCGCCAATTGCCACGATGAAGCACAATACCTTGTTCAACTCTACAAAAAATATCACGACAAGGGACTTGAGATCGTAGCTCTCGACTTTGAAGAGCCAAACCAAGTAAATAGCTTGGCGCGTGAACAAGCCTTTGTGAAGCACTATGGAGTCAAGTACGACTATTTGATCGCTGGCACCACAGCCGAGGTATGGGAGAAAATCCCGTACTTTACCAACCTCAATAGCTGGCCAACAATCATCTTTATTGGGCGCGACGGAAAAGTGAAGGCGACACATACCGGCTTCGCATCCCCTGCGAGTGGCGAATTCTATCGTCAACTGGATCAGGAATTCACGGCGAATGTCGAAAAGCTGCTTGCCGACAAAGCGCCGCAGGATCTGGCTAATACAAGCGCTGTAGCTGCACCAGCAGGACAGTAGAATACGTGCGACGCAAGTCTGCAGACATGGTTTACCCGTCAAGTTAATTGAGCTCAACGGGTAAACCGGTCTGCATCGTACCTAACAAATGCAAGACGCAGACAGAACTCTTATTGAAATCCAGGGATAACAGTGCGGGATTACGATGTTTCTGAAGTCACTCAGAAAAGGTTATGAGGATGAATTTGCAACTGATGCAACTCAATGGAACCAACCGAAGAGGGAGCAAGACAATGAGTGCGATCACCAAAAAAGTCAGAGGCGCAGTGATGCTCGGTTTTCTTGGCGCGTCCATTGCGATGGCACAGTCCGCGAATGAGGCGAAAGCGGTAAATGGGCGCTGGGACGCCAGTCTTACCAGCTTTGGACAAGTCATTCCATTCCGGCTCGACATCACCGGATCAGGGCCAACGTTAAGGGGCATACTTTACGATGGCTCCAGGCCGAACGACGGCACTAGCAGCGCTAGCTTTGAGAATAACAAGCTTGTCTTGAGACTCGATCAATACGAAACGATTATTACGTCCACGCTAAACGACGGAAAGCTTACCGGCAATCTAGTCCTCACCGGGGCTTTGTTTGCCAAGGCACCTGCGGCCGATCATACCGGATCCGATGCGGAGCGTCTAAGGAATATCGAGTTTGCTGGAAACCCAAACGGTCAATCCGCATTTCAAGCTGTACGTCACATAGACACGCCAGAGGCAGTGCCCACCGATGTACCGCAGATTGGCGGTTCATGGATTATTCCGCTCAGTTCACCATCGGCCAAAGGCGAGAATGCTTTTCGCCTTATAGTGGAGCAGAAAGGCACTTACGTCGAGGCGTCAATTCTCCGTGTCGACGGAGATACTGGCGCTTACTCTGGAACCTATAAAGATGGAAAATGGTTGCTGAGCCACTATGATGGTGGTCGCCCGGGAGTCATTCAGATTTCTGCGGCAAAAGACGGTTCACTGGAAATTATTCAGTGGGATGGCATAACAAGGAATAAGCATCGGGCACCGCATAGCGACGCTTCTGCGGCAAGCAGCGACGTAGCTGGAGTGCAGGCGAGTGGGCGTTACGCGGACAAACTGATTGCTTACCGCCCCGAGGTGGAAAGGACAAAAGGACTTCCGGAGCCAGATAACTATCAGACCCACACCGGCGTCCGCAACCCAGACGAAGTTTTTAAATTCGCTTTTCCAGATGATAACGGCAAGCTGGTTTCAAACGATGACATACGGTTTAAGAACAAGGTAGTCATCGCCATGATTACTGGGACCTGGTGCCCAAATTGCCACGATGAAGCGCAATACCTGGTCCAGCTCTACAAGAAGTATCACGATAAGGGACTTGAGATTGTAGCTCTTGACTTTGAAGAGCCCTCGCAACAAAAGAGCTTGTCACGCGAAAAGGCTTTTGTGAAGCACTACGGCGTGCAGTATCCCTACCTAATCGCTGGCGATGTGCACGAAGTTTGGGAGAAGATTCCGCAGTTTTCCAACCTTAATAGTTGGCCGACGATTATCTTTATCGGGCGTGATGGAAAGGTGAAGGCAACGCATACAGGTTTCGCATCACCAGCAAGCGGAGAATTCTATACTCAACTGAAGTCGGAATTCGAATCGAATGTTGAAAAACTGCTCGCTGGAAAGCCTGTGGATGATCTAGCTGGCGCCAGCAGCACACCGGCACCTTCTGGACTGTAAAACGGTATCGGTTGCCCGCTGGAAATTGATTTTAGCGGGCAACCTGAACGCAAATTGGAGTAAGTAAGATTTTAAAGACGCACTTAGCACGATGATGATTGCTGCGGGAGAATGGAAATGATTTTCAAGAATAATGTCACGGGAGCCTTAGCGGTTCTGGCGTTGCTGCCGACCTGCGGGTTTGGGCCCAAGCCCTTGGAGAATCCTGGGGCAGACATTATCGTGACCTCTGCGCCGGTTTATAAGCCGCTAGCGATTCTACGCGGTGACGAACGTTTTCCCAAGGGAGCGCATCTGCTACTTCTGCATCAAGGCGTTGCGCGTCCGCTTCTTCCGGACTTTGCGGCCTCTGCGGATGCCAATGTTTCCTTTGATGGCAATAGAGTATTATTTGCAGGCAAGCAGAACGCGGGCGACCCCTGGCAGGTGTGGGAACTAAAGCTTGCTGATCATTCTGTGCGAAAGCTGATCGGCGGCGCAAGCGATGTGATTCGCCCGTTTTATCTTCCGTTTGGACGCTTGGTCTATGCGCGTCGCGTCGCACACGATTTCCAGCTAGAAGCGGCAGGCAAGGATACAAAGGAGGCACTCGATCCGATTGATGCGAACGTCGGCCAGACTGTGCTGCCAATCTCTCATTTGCCAGTTAGCGCAATTCCCGAGGATGTTTTGCAGGATGGACGGATTCTGTTTGAATCCAGCTTCCCGTTGGGCACAGGATCGTCTTCGGAACTATATCTATTGTATTCTGACGGCTCTGGCGTTGAATCGTATCGCTGCGATCACAACTCCGATGGTTCGCATGGCCGTTGGGGCGGCCATCAGTTGTCGTCAGGCGATGTGGTGTTTACCCACGGATCTTCACTAGCACGATTTACCTCTCCATTAGCTCAGGAGGCTGCCATTGATGCGCCGCCAGCCGAGTATGCAGGTGCACTTGCTGAAACCAATACAGGAGCATGGTTGTTGAGTGCGCGTGCCAGTGCCAATTCACACTATGCGCTGAAGTTGTGGAATCCAGGAGATTCGATCTTGCATCCCTTGGCAGAAGAGAATGCCGAAGATCTTGTCGAGCCGGTTCTGGTTGCGCCGCACGCAAGGCCCAAGCGCCATCCCTCTGCTCTGCACAATTGGCATTACGCCAACTTACTGGCACTCGACTCCCGGCTATCGCGCGATGGCTCTCTGAAAGTAACTCCCGCCACGGTGCAGTTAGAGACTCTGGACGACGCAGGCAATGCAATCATCACAGGTAGGGCGGCGGTCGAGCAGGATGGCTCGTTTTTTGTGAAGACTCCGGCGGACAGGCCAATCCGCTTTTCGTTGCTGGATCAAAACGGCGCGGTTCTGCGTCAGGAACATGGATGGTTCTGGAGCCGCAGCGGCGAACAACGCATCTGCGTGGGATGTCATGTTGGTCCAGAGCACGCCCCCGCTAATCGCGTGCCTGCCGTACTCTTGCGATCTACTACGCCGAAAGATCTTTCCGCTGATCATGTTTTAAGCAGTTCAAAGCGCGGGCGGATCACGAACTAACATGAAACTCTATCTGCCAGTAATAAAGAGAAACGACAAGTTATTTGTGAAGGAGTTTAATTGAACAGGCGCAATCAGATAAAGATAGGCATGAGAGTAGCCGTTATAGTCATGGCCTCTCTTTTGAGCACGCTGTGGACGATGCGGCCGGTGCGCGCAGCCATACAGAATAATAGTGCTATCACATATGCATCTCCGTTGGAGGTGTTGTTCTCTCCCGATGGCGTGCGCCTGTATGTGCTATGCCAGCAAAGCAATGAAGTGCGTGTCTTGAATACCACGAATAATGCGGTTATTAAAACAATTGCCGTTGGCCGTGCTCCTCGCGGGTTTTCTCTTTCATCGTCCGGCGACCGGCTATTTGTTGCCAACTCCTGGGACGATACTATTTCGGTAATTGATACCGCCAAGTTGGAAGTATCGGCAATCTGGCCTGTGGGTGCAGAACCATCCAGCGTGGTTGAAGACAAGGCAAACAAGCACCTGTTTGTGGCCAACCGCATCAGCAGCGATCTGGCGGTGCTAAATGCTCAGACTGGTACGGAAGAAAAGAGGATTCAGACTGGACGCGGAACCAGCTATCTCACGCTTTCCCCAGATGGCGCCCGTGTCTACGTCTCGCATATCTATCCCATTTTAGACATATCGGCGAGCAGGACAGGGCGGGAAAATCGCACCCCGCCCGAGTCGGAGATTACTGTGATTGATACGACGCAACTCGCCGTCATTGATCGTATTCCACTGCATAACATTGCAGGCGTCTTTCATCTGGCTCTCTCAACGGATGGGCGTCTAGGCGTGGCGGTTGAGTTGCATCCAAAGAATCTTGTCCCACTGGCGCATCTTGAACACGGTGGGGCTTTTGCCGACACGATTACCTTGTTTGGCGAAGACGTAGGCACACCCGTCGAAGTTCCTCTGGATGAATTGGAACGCTACGCTTCGCAGCCTTTCGGTGTTGCCATTGCGCCAGACAAATCACAAATATACGTCACGAGCAGCGGTTCGGAGATTGTTACGGTTATCGATGTGCAACGGCTTCTCCACTTTGTTCATGCAAACCCTGGATCCACTTTTGATGATCTTGCTGCCAGTTCCAATTATGTCGTCGCGCGCATTCCGGTTGGACTGAACCCGCGTGGCGCGACGCTGAGCCGCGATGGAAGCAAGCTGGTTGTGGCCAACCGGCTTGACGATACCTTGAGCGTCATCGATACTCACTCCAATCGCGTAATTTCTACGATCACACTCGATGGTCCCAAGACGATCTCTGCATCGCGTCACGGAGAACAGACGTTCTACACCGCTCGATATTCTTTCCAGGGACAGATTAGCTGCTCCAGTTGCCATATAGACTCCACTTTTGACGGAGTTACCTGGGATTTGGAACCGGATGGATTTGGTCGAAATATTGTGGACAATCGCACCCTTGAAGACGTGAAGAATACAGAGCCATACAAGTGGAATGGAGCCAATCCAAGCCTTCACGTCGAGTGTGGATCAAGAACAGAAAAGTTTTTTTGGCGTTCGGAGAATTACGACGAAAAAACGCTGACAGATTTGGCCGTTTATATCCGCAATCTGCCTCCAAGGCCCAATCGCTTCGTTCGCAAAGATGGCACTTTGACGCCAGCACAGGAGCGCGGCAGGCTGCTGTTCGAGCGATCCGTAGACAAGTTAGGCAATCAGATCGATGAGGCCAATCGTTGTTCTCATTGCCACAGCGGCCCCAAAGGAACGGATCAAAGGTCTTTCGATGTGGAAACGACCAAACTTACCGACGACGTTGGTCCGCTGGACACACCACAGTTGACCAATATTGCGCTATCCGCGCCCTACCTTCATGATGGTTCTGCGCGCACCCTTGAAGAGATTTGGACAATCTACAACCCGAATGATCAGCACGGGAGGACCAGTGATCTGTCCAGGGCGGAACTGAACGACTTGGTTGAATACCTGAAGACACGATAGTGCCAGAATTGCACATTGCAGCCCTCGTGATGACAAGGAATGAATAGGATGAAAGAATGGATGTGTTTTGCGCTTCGCGCGATGAACAGACCCACTTTATCGCGATGTACAGACTGATGTCCAAGTGCGATGCGAAGCGAAGCCAGTTCTGCAATCACGCTGGTATCGGACGGTAAGCCGATCCGCGCAGCGCATAGAAGGCGAAAACAGAACGAGCTTTTCGCGTTTTGTCGATCAGCAAACAGAGCAAGAACACTTGTGGCTTTGTTCATAATGCTGGCGAAGTAGTGTTTGTGGCAAGTTGTCGCACCTGAACGGTTACTTCAACATAGCCAGGGAAGGTTTCGAACACGCCCTGATGTGAAAGAAGCCAAAAGAGGAAATGAGCTAACCATGAGCGTTTATTTCAATGAGTCGCTACAAGATCGTACAGTCACCGTTGAGCCCAGCAACGTGCGAAAGCAATTTTACAGTGTGCGCCGCAATGGATCAGACGAGCTCTCGATCTTAGAAAATCTGCCTTTGCAATCTGGCAAGACGGTCGCTCAGTTTGTGTTCGGCGGGAACAGCTTTTACGAACCAGCGCGCGTACGCTTGAACGGGCCTGAATGGCCCTTGTTCTGGCTCCAGGGAGATGTTTGCCCCGGGACACAGATATCTGGCGCGCAGGCTTTTCTGGCGAATGAGGCTGATGTTCAATACATCGAACTGGACGGGCGTATCGTCGGCAGCTACTGGGAAGATGCAGATGCTGAATACAGCCTGCTGGCCGGCATCCTGCCTGCCAGTCTTGAAGCAAATCGAGGGGCGCAGACATACAGCAGCTTTGAACAGATAGAGGCTGCACTGGGGAAGGTCGGATTCGATTTCTCGCATGTAGCGCGCACCTGGTTATATCTGGATAAACTGCTTGACTGGTATGACGAATTCAATGATGCGCGCACGAGCTTCTTCCAGAGTCGTGGTGTCTTTGACCGCCTCACACCCGCGAGCACCGGAATTGGGGCGTCAAACCCCGCAGGAGCAGCACTGACTTCGGGAGCGTTGGCAATCCGGCCTAAGCATGACCGGGTTGTGATTCATGAAGTTCCCTCTCCGCTGCAATGCCCGGCTACGGAATATCGCAGCTCCTTTTCCCGCGCCGTGGAGGTGGTCCTCCCCGGCCGTCGTTATATCACCATTTCGGGTACAGCCAGCATTGCGCTTGGTGGTGCAACCTTATATGAAGGCGATGTGGCAAAGCAGATTCATATGAGTCTTGATGTAGTCGAAGCGATTCTCAAGTCGCGTGGATACGAGTGGGCAGACACAGTTCGCGCTATTGGGTACTTTCGTGACATCAACGATCTTCCCGTGTTTGATTCCATCTGCAAGGAACGAGGAATTGCTTCGTTGCCGCTCGCGCCTGCTCACACGATTGTCTGCCGGGAGGATCTACTCTTTGAGATTGAACTCGACGCCGTCGCTGCGGGGAGTTATGAGTAAAACCGTAAAAGGAACGGTATCTTGCATCTATCTTTTTCGAAATACTGAAGAATTTGCGTCCTCTCTAATTGTTGGTCGAGGTCGATGTTTGCGCGATAATTTTTTTGTATGCTTGGGAGACGCACTATTCTTTTAGCATTGAATGGCCTATCGCAGTAGTAGGGTGGACTGCCGCAATAGGTCGAAGACACATCATCACTAAGGAGCATCGTTCAGACGAGGCCAAGTCTGCTTCGTCTGAATCAGAAAGGATTGATCTCTTATGAAAATGTCTTCTCGTATTCTGCTCTTCTTCTTCGCGTTGTCCACCTCGTTTGCTTTGGCGCAAGGCGTCACCGGCAGGTGGGACGGCACCGCAAAAGTCAGTGAAACGCTGACGGTTCCTGTGCACCTTGATATCTCCGGTTCCGGCAATCATGTGGAGGGTGCATTTCTCAACGGGCCGCAGCGTTCCGTGTCAACAGAGGGCAGTATTAGCGGCAATTCCGTTACGCTGAAGTTTGCACAGTACGATCTCACCTTTCAGGCAACTTTGCAGAATGGCGTGTTGACGGGGACTTACAGCAAGAATGACGGCGGCTTTTCCTATCCTTTGGAGTTGAAGCCGCACGGGGTTCAACCGCCTGATACGCAAGCTCCTACCATTCAGGGCGTATGGGTTATTCCCACCGAGAGCGCAAAAGGAGAACATGCCTTCCGCTTGATTGTGAATCAGTACCTGTCGAATGCATACGCGACAATTCTTCGCGTCGACGGCGACACGGGCGTCCTTGCAGGTAACTTTAAAGACGGTAAGTATGTCCTGAGCCATTTCGGCGACCTGCGTGCCTCTATTCTCGAAATTACGCCAGCTAACGACGGCACATTGGATCTCACTTTGTATGGCACACATACGCATACAGGGCAGGATGGGCAGCCCACCAAGCTCAAAGCGTACCGTCTGTCAGAGGCAAAGGCCAATAATATTCCTGAGCCGGATGATTTCAGTACTCATACATCAGTTAAGGATCCAAGTCAGCCTTTTCAATTCAGCTTTCCCGACCTGAATGGCAAACTGGTGTCCAATACTGACGCTCAATTCAAAAACAAGGTTGTGCTGGTAAATGTAACAGGCAGTTGGTGCCCAAACTGCCATGACGAGGCACCGTATCTTGCTCAGCTCTATCGGAAGTACCATGCCCGCGGAGTGGAGATCGTAGCCCTTGATTTTGAAGATCCTGCGCAGATTCAATCCCTTACGCGCCTGCGCTCCTTCATCAAGAAATACGGTATCGAATACACTTATCTAGTGGCAGGAGTACAAAAGGATGTCCACGAAAAAGTTCCTCAGGCTGTGAACCTCAATGCATGGCCGACGACGTTTTTCGTAGGAAAAGACGGCCTTGTTCATGCTGTTGAAACGGGGTTCACTTCGTTAGGCAGCGGAAAATTTGATAGCGATGTTAAGGCCAAATATGTGGCGAACATCGAAAAACTGCTTGCAGATAATACTCGCGCCGCAAGCAATTGATTTTAACCATCTACTCGGAAAGCGTGATGCAAATATGGGTGGCGAGCAACCGCTCATATTTGCATCGTGATTTAGCTGCTTACTGACCCGGCTGTAACCAAAATAAACAATATCCTGTTCCATAAAGTTGCGATTATATTTATTGTCTGAAGCGGAATGCATGAAGGCCTATCGCTCAGAAGATCTGCACGCCCTTGCAGCTATTTCGTGTTGCTGTCTGACTGTATAATGATGGATATTGTGGGCAGAATACTTTCGTGCCTGGTGTGGCCTTATTTCACTTTGAAGAGGTGAAGATGCAAGTTACGCGCAGAGAGTTTCTAAATTATTGTGTTGGGTCCGCCGCAGCGCTCGGGCTGGCAAGCGTGCTGGCTCCGCTGGAAAAGGAACTGGCCTCTTCAAGCGGAATGCCGATCATCTGGCTTAAAGGCGCGTGCTGCTCTGGATGCACGGTTTCACTTGCCAATCGCATTTCCAAAACAGCCCCCGTGGATGCTACAGATCTGCTGATTCACACCATCGATCTTGTATATCACCCCATGTTGATGGGGGCTGCCGGAGAATCTGCGGTGCAACAGCTTTTCGATGCCTCTTCCGGCAAGTTCATCCTGGCGGTTGAAGGAGGCATTCCCACTCTCTACAACGGCAAGACCTGCACCGTTTACACCCATCATGGCGTTGATGTGACGGCACTGGAAGCGATCAAGCATCTTGCCCCTAAAGCCGCTTATGTGCTTTCTGTTGGATCCTGCGCCGCCTTCGGCGGAGTTGCCGCCGCCAAACCCAATCCCACGCAAATTGTAGGCGCCAGCGAGGCCTGCGGGGTTTCCACCATCAACATACCAGGATGCCCGCCTCACCCCGACTGGATTGTGTGGACGATTGCGCAATTGCTTGCCGGGAAACGCCCCGCACTGGATGCCAAGCATCGTCCCACCGAGCTCTACGGCAGCACGGTTCACAGCAAATGCTCGCGCCGCGATAAGCCCTGGGCCACTTCTCTCGGCTCAACCGGGCTCTGCAACATGAACCTCGGCTGCAAGGGGCCGCAGACGCACGCCGATTGTCCCACAAGGTTGTGGAACAACGAAACGAATTGGTGCGTGGGCACGATATCAAGCGCCGGCAACGGAGCCGATTCATTGTGCGTCGGCTGCACGGAGAACGGTTTTCCGGACAAGTTTGCACCGCTGTACAGCACCATGGGAGCAACGCCGCCGGATCATGAAGTGCTGAGTAATGCAACCTGTATTAATTGCCACGAGAGCGGAAGGCCTGATTGATCGGATTCTCGAACTGGAAGCATTTGGCTCAGGAATACGGCTGTTGCAAGAATCGCATCGTTAGCTCATCCCGATTAATCGCACTGGAAGCATGGAGAGTTCCGAATGGCAAAAATAACGATCATTGATCCACTTACTCGCGTTGAAGGGCACTTAAAAGTCCAGGTCACTATTGATACCGTCGAAGGCAAGCAGCAAGTTACCGACGCACAATGCACGGGCACGCAGTTCCGCGGCTTTGAAAAAATCATGGTCGGACGAGACAGCAAGGACGCGCCCTACATTACACAGCGCATCTGCGGCGTCTGCCCGGTTTCGCACACCATTGCGTCCTGCATGGCGATTGAACAGACCGCGGGCGTCGCCGTTCCCGCAAATGCGCGCATCCTGCGCAATCTGGTGCTTGGCGCGAACTTCATCCAGTCTCATCTGCTGCACTTCTACTTCTTGTCGGTGCTTGATTACATCACGCCACCAGACTCCGCACCTTGGGCGGGGAGTTGGAACGTCGATTTGATGCGCAGTCCGTCGATGAAGCAGATCTCGACAAACTTTGTGTCGGCGGTTGCCATGCGGCGTGAGGCGCATGAAATGGCGGCTATCTTCGCGGGCAGAATGCCGGGACTTACCGCAATCCAGCCGGGTGGTTTTACCACCAAGCCAACTCCCGCTATCATCGGCAAATTTACCGACTATCTAAGAAAACAGATAGCATTCATTAACGGCAGTTATATTCCGGATGCGCAGTTGCTTTCCAGCAAATACAGCGATTACCACCATATCGGACGCGGTCCCGGTAACTTGATCGCTTTCGGCGGTTTCGAACAGGATGATACTTCCAATTCCGATCGCCTGTTCAAGCGCGGTCTGGTCTTCGGCGCGAAACCAACATCCGTGGAGAAGCTTTCCACCGCAAACATTACCGAGATGGTCACCAATTCCTGGTACGCCGACTCGACCAACAATGCCAACCCCGCGGCTGGCAAAACGGAAACGGTCGATCCCGCGACCAAGCCGGCCGCATACTCCTGGATCAAGGCTCCTCGCTACAGCAATCATGCGTGCGAAGGCGGTCCTCTGGCGCGGATGTGGGTCAATGGCGATTATCGCGCTGGCGTCTCGGTAATGGATCGTCACGTCGCGCGTGCTTACGAAGCGAAAAAGATCGCTGACGAAATGCTGGTTTGGCTCAGGCAGCTCAAGGAGGGCGCGCCGGCGTACACGCCCTGTGTAACGCCCTTCGACAAAGCGGGTGAAGGACTGACCGAATCGTCTCGTGGCGCCCTGGGCCATTGGCTCACCACCGCTTCCAGCGCGAACAAGGCGCCCAACGGCATGGCAGCCATCGCCAATTATCAAGTCATTACGCCAACCTGCTGGAATGCTTCACCCAAAGATACAAACGGCGTTCACGGCCCGATGGAGCAAGCGCTGATCGGCACTCCCGTGTCGAATGCAGACCAGCCCATCGAGGTGCTTCGCGTAGTTCACTCCTTCGATCCCTGCATGTCGTGCGCCGTGCACGTCTTGCACCCGGATGGAACGCCGGTGACCATCTTCAATGCTCAACCGACGTTTTGACCATGAAGACTTTGATTCTCGGCATCGGCAATCTTCTTCTCTCCGATGAGGGCGTGGGCGTGCATGTCGTTCGCAACTTGGCGCAGAGAAAACTTCCGTATGGAGTCGCGGTGGTCGAAGCGGGCACCGCCTTTCTCGACGTGCTCCCTGATATCGCTCAGGCTGACCGCATTCTGCTCGTCGATGCTATGGAAGGCGGCGGCGCTCCGGGCAGTGTCTATCGCGTGCCCTTCGACCAGTGCCGACATCCCGGTATGTTGGCCTCGCTGCACGGACTCGATCTTTCTCGTGTTTTATATATGGCAGGCAATGACCGCAAGCCGGAAATCCTTGTTTTTGGCGTTGAGCCCGCACGTATTGAATGGGGATTGGAACTTTCTCCCGCAGTGCAGAGCGCCCTGCCAGCGATCGAAAAAGCACTCTTAGACGAACTGAGCCGTTGTGAAAACGGATCCGTGCCGTGCTCTGGGGCCGGAGAAGACTGCGATTCTTTGCAGAAAAACCACGTGACCTGTATCACAAACTATGGAATGCGATGACCGCTATATTTTTCTCGACATTGTGCCATGACTAGAGTTACATTCTGGGGCAATGAACGCTCGTGGATTTTGAGCGTGTAGCCGATGAGAAGGCTATTATGCTGACTGCCCGCCATCTGTCCTGTCGATGTTGTCCTCTTTTTCGATGTTGTTCCATTGTTCGATGTCTTATTCTTATAATCTTGTTCGCTCTTCCGGGAGCGTTGGTGGCGCAAGCGCACCAGATTCACGAGACAGTTCATTTTCGCCTGTGCGACCACTATCTCATTCTCGTTCAAACCATGGTCAATGGCTTTGGACCCTATACTTTTCTAGTAGATACAGGCACGACGCGCACCGTGATCGATCCGGAATTGGCGCGGCAACTGCAGGCTCCAGTCATCGGAGGAAAATCTCTTACCACGGTTTTTGATGTACGTCAGGACCAGTTGGTGCAATTGGCGGAGGTGCGCCTGAACGAGATTTCTGCCTCTGGCATGGACGTTATCGTCGATCCGTTGGAGCAGGTGAAAATCCTGGCTCCGGGCGTACGCGGTGTGCTGGGTGAGGATTTTCTGTCGCGGTTCGATATTCTCATTGATTACAAAAAGCGCTTGCTTCGCTTTGGCGAGGCTGCTCCCGCGGGCGAGCGTTGTCGATTTGAGACGAGCGGGAAATATCATGGCGCTCCCACGTCCAACCGACTGCTGATTTGGACGGAATTTCTAGGCGTAAGCGGTGGCAAGGTACAGTTGCAGTTGGATACTGGCGCCAAAAAGCCGGTGCTATTTCCTGCCAATCAGGATTCCTTTCCATCCCATCTCTGGGGTGGCGCGATGGCCTTCAGCAGCGGACCGAACGGAATCACCCTGCATTCACGCATTACCATAAAGGTCGGTACTACGATGGTTCCAGATCTGGATGTGGTTCAGAACCGTCACGGCGTTGCATTCGATGCGGTGGGACTGCTCCCCGCGTCGATCTTTCGCAGAATCTATATCAGTCACTCCGGCGAATTTATAGTGCTGAATCCCACCGAGTAAATGCTGCCCTCGGCGCATTCAGCAAGACACGGTGCTGACGCTGAAACTGAGTAACATTCTGTTCTCGCTGCAAAGCCACGGATATAGTACGGCAATTCTGTTTACCTGCTCTATGACTTTCTTTTCATTCAGGAGATTCAATGTCGTTGGTTCAATTTGGCCAGCCGGGTAAGCCGCAAGCACTGATGCCAAAGATTTAGCAGGAGCCCCTTGCGGAGATGATCGTCACCACCCGATTTCGCATCAGTTCGTTTATGAACCGTTTCTGCAGGCTTGGTTTCAATGAATACGACGGCCACACCTACGTTCACAAGCCACTGATGAATGTGGTCTGCACAATTACTAATCTATGTGATAACGCTGAAAACCCGAACATATCGAACATTTCATAGGCGTAGCTCGAAGCCCGTCAGAAGCTTTATAACTGGCTCTGTGCGAAATTGAACAGTCTGACAATCTGATTTATGGAACACTTGCTTCATCTCCCTGCGGGGTGCTGTTGGAGGGGTGAGATATGCCCGATACAAGCGCAAGGCTGCTTATCGTCGATGATGAGCCTTTAATTCGAATGTCGATGTCGCAGGTGCTTACCGAGATTGGGTATCCCGTTCGATCTGCTGCTGACGGCTTTTCCGCGTTACTTGAGATTCGGCAGGAAGGCCCCGACATCCTTCTTTCTGACCTCAATATGCCCGGTATGTCAGGCTTCGAATTGCTGTCGGTGGTCCGTCGGCGGTATCCCGCAATCAAGGTGATCGCTATGAGCGGTGCGTTCTCCGGCGAAGAGGTGCCTTCCGGAGTCGCTGCCGATGCCTTTTATCAGAAAGGCAGCAGTATCGTCGCTCTTTTACGAATCATGGAAACATTGCCCGAACTGGAGCGGCCTGCGCGCCTATCCTCAAGCGATGCGCCTGTCTGGATTCATCGTGACTCTTACAACTTATCACAGGATGCGTATGTCACTATCTCGTGCCCCGAGTGCTTACGGACATTTCCCCAGGCTGTTGGCATCGGCTACTTGAAACGCAAAACAGAATGCATTTATTGCCGCAGTTCCATTTACTATGCCATTGTGCAGCCAGAAGCTCGAATGCCTTTGCAGGCTTTTCAGCGCACAAATTCGGGGGCTATATGCCTTTCGCAGAGTGAGCCGAACCTTAGCAATTGAGATCAATAGAGAGGAAACAAGACAAATGCGCAACATCGCGGAACTGAACTTTCTTGTGCGCGGGCAGGTTGAGGCGCCTAACAGCTTTAAGTTGGCGACAGAAACGTTTCGTGAAGGCTGGAACTTTGTACGGTTCATGGATGCGCGCCGGCTGGAAAAAGATATTCACGCACACGGATTAGATTGTGTCAGTATCTCCGACGGGGCGCAGAAAAGTGGCGTGGGAAAGTCAGCGCAAGAGGCGATTGCCAATGCACTCGAGATTACGCTACGACACATAAGTCAACACTACAACATTGCGAAGATTGGACATATCGAATTAACGCAATATCCATGGTTCTATCTCTCCAGGGTAGTTGTCTGTCCGTACCGGGTTGAGCAGGACGCGATCGAGATCTCGCGAGGTGTAACCGTATCTCTCCCGATTGTTCCAACGCACAGGCGGCTGCAAGTCTATGCTCCTGCGTTGTATCCGTATTTCGGGTATGCGATACCGATGCTTAAAGAAATGCTGATTTTATCCAAAAATTCGCAGACAAGGCCGCAATGACGATTCAAAACATTGGCCCTGTGAATACAGCTTTGATTCACGGCATGGCTACAATAGACCTATGCCGGACTATGGAGAGAGAGCGATAACACGAGGCAGATAGCTCAGGCGCTTCAAGCGGACACTTCAAGGGCAGGTCCCTGCTGGAGCTGCGCCTTACCTCGCTGAAGGGAAAGGGAGAACGCTCGACGGCATTGGGCTGGCTTGGGCATACTGGTGGGTAGCTTGGCCTCCGGCGGAACTGGAGCGGCGATTGGCGGCCTGGCTGGTGGTGGTGCTTGAACTGCCGTTGCGGGCGGACTGGGAACCGTGATATCGATATTCCGGCTGAGTCGATTGTGCGCTTCAAACGAGCAACCGTTTTGGTGATACAGCCCACGCAGTAGTGTGCCGGTTTCTTGGTTTAGTTTTCCGTTATTGAATACGGTCAATTAAATGGTCAAGAGTGCCGCTACTTAGCATTCTTGACCATCTTTGCATCGATCTTGCGCAAGCCGTTAATCTTCCATATCCCAAACCCGCTGCCGACCACTATCGTTCCCGCAAACATGCAAAGCAGGGGCGTTGACCACTGTTGAAGGCTTTCAGACCACCATCGGACTATGCCGCGCCCGTAAGCTACGCCGAGCCAGGCGATGACTGAATAACGTAGACTGCGAGCGGTGCCAAAGACGGCGAGAAAGCGCCTGCGCGAGACCTCAAGTGCGCCGTAAGCAAGCGCAAACGGCAAAAAAGGAATGGGCGGAGGTAGCAGTGCAGGAAGGAAGACAGCTACGATGCGGTGACGTTCAACCCATTCGACAATACGATTCAGGAGCCTTGCCGGGACATAGTTGCGCAACGCCTTTTCACCTTCTCTGCGCCCAATATGCCAAGTGGTATATCCGCCCAGGATACTACCTGCTATGGCACAAGGAACGAGCAGCCATGGATTTGCGCTATAGGCTGCCAGCCAGAGCAAGAGTAGATCAGTGCTGCCGGGCAAAAGCACAGGAAGCACCGAGGCATCGACCGCTGCAGTGCAAAACAAGCTCAATGCGCTCAAATGCATAAGCCACCGCGGCGCCAGCGATGAGTACAGGCATAGCGTAAAGAGCTGAGCCGATTGTTCGACAAAGATTCTCATAGAACGCGACTACGCATTTGAGTTTGAATGCCAACGCGTGTTAATGCTGCTCAATAAGTGCATTCTGTTTGCCGTTAGCTGGAATTTAGAAGCTTCTCAGCAATGCCGTAGGCAGCTTGCACTTATATTGCAGTTAGACTTTCAGCGCAAACCAGTAGTAGCGTCGCCAACAGAACATGCAGCGGACCGGACGTAACGCGAACATAGAGAGCAGACTATCGAATGAGCGCAACTCTGCGGGCTTGAATTGCACGGAATTGCAATACGGGCACTTGTGGCCCATCCAGAGCAGGTGCGGCAGCCAGTTAGGCCAGCTGAAAGATTCGATAGGCATTTCAGCAACTCCTTGATCGTTGTTGGCGGTCAGTGCTAAACAGCAATAACTTCTTCCGGGCATGAGTTCGCATCCAGCCATGCAAGCAGTGTGCGTATGCTGCCCGTGGCTAACGCGATGCAGGAATCAGCGGCGCCATAGTACAGGTGAATTGTATCTCCGTCTGAGCCGATGGTCTGCCCGCAGGGAAACACAACGTCATTCACGTCTCCATTGCGCTCATACGGAGTTTCCGGACCAAAAACCCAAGACTCTCCGCGCTGCAGGCAGATATCCGGTTTTTCGATGTCAAAGAGTGCAAGACCAAGGCGATAAATGCTCCCCGATGCCGTTTGGCGTACGCCGTGGTAAATCATCAGCCAACCTCTTTCCGTTTCAATCGGAGGTGAACAAAGACCAATCTTGTTTGCGTCCCACCATCCACCACGCCGCGCCGCGAGGATGATGTTATGGCTTCCCCAATGTCGCAAATCGGGCGAGTAGGAAATCCACATATGCGCGCCGAGTGTCGTCGTCGGCCGGTGAATCAAGGCCCAGAGGCCGCCGATTCTTCTCGGCAGCAAAGCTGCGTCCTTGTCTTCCGGCTGCATGATGACCCCATATCGATCAAAGTTCTTGAAGTCTTTGGTCAGAGCAAGCGAAACCCCTGGTCCTCCGAGTGCATAGGATGTGTATACAACTGCGTATTGCTCAAGTTCGGGAACGTATGTGATGCGTGGATCTTCAATGCCCCAGATCTCCTCTGGATATTCGCGCGGCTTGGCCGGCATCGTAGGCTGAGCATCGATCCGCCAGTGATCGACGCCATTCGCCGAGCGCGCCGCGCAAAGATGAGATAGACCGCGTCTATCTTCAACGCGGCAAAGAAGCAAGGTATCGCCATCGGGCAGCAGGGCAGCTCCTGCGTTCAGAACGCTGTTGATCGGATAGGGCCAGTTTTTCTGAGTGAGAATCGGGTTACCGGAATAGCGGACAAAAAGTGGGGGATCTGTACACGTCACCACACGCGGTTGATCTGGATCCTTAACATTCACGGATGTGTTTGAAGGAATCGTGTTGTTCAAAATGATGTACTCATTTCCATTTCCATTTTTTCTGCGTTTGCGGTTTTGGCCGCCTGCATTTCCAGCAGAGCCATAAGAAAAGAAAGCGTAGACTCAGCTCCCTGGTTTTCGTTTACACGGTCAGGATGAAGCCCGTCCCTGCATCCGCCCGTGGTCGCATCGTAGAGTGGCACCTGCAGATCATTCTTGCCGAGGAACCAGCGGAAGACGAGTTGCGTCTCCTCAAGCCAAAAGCGCTCTTTTGTGATGCGATATGCTTCAAGACACGCCGAGATCGTGGCGCAAGCCTCAACAGGTTGCTGATCGAAGCGCGCTTTTTCGCCACCTGCAGGATAGAATCCGTTGGAACCGACTGGCACGAAGATACTTTCATCTCCTCGGTGCTGCTCATCAACAAGCCACCTAAGAGATTCGATTCCCACGCCGACCATTCTCTGGTTGTTACTTCTTGATCCGGCCAGGATGAGTGCCTGTGACAGCCTTGCATTTGAGTAGGAAAGACTCTTCTCAAACCACATCCATGTTTCAGAATGGCTATGGCTATAAATATCAAGCAGCCGATTCGCAAGTATATTACGGGTGCCCTGAATTGCTCTGTCTCCGGGGAACCAGTTTAGATAAGCCTGCATGCCGATGATGCAGTGCGCCCATGCGCGCGGACTGGTAAACGTGAGTGTCACAGGAACTGCAGCTTCAAAGAGTCTTCCTGCAGCACCTCTCAGACCTGCATTTTGCGATTGTCCGAGAACCTGCCCCAACGACCACAACGCACGCCCATGGCTGTCTTCCGACCCAGTTTCTTCAAGCCATTTACGGCTATAGCTAAGAAAGTTCCTGAATCTTCCGGTATCGGTATTGAAAGCAAGCCATAAAAAGGCTAGATAGCGCTGGGACAGCCTTGCATATTCTCCCTTGCCTGCATACTGAGGATTTTCATCCAGAAGAATTGACACGACGAGTGCCCGAGCGTTGTCATCGGTGGTGTACCCTTCGTGCGCGTTCGGCACAGAGAAGATTGCGTGCTGCAGGATGCCCGTGTCGTCGGTCATGGTCAGCAGATGGCCAGTGTTCAACGTGGGAAGAATGTCCACCGGGGCTATCACAAGGTCCTCTTGCTGAGCAGCCTTTGGGCGTAACGAACGTTCGAATCGTGCCCGCTGAAAGCTTGCCATATACGCCCGAGCCGTCTTCTCCCATGTCGTTCCGCGAGAGTAAAGATAAGCACGCTTTCGCATTGCATGGCGTTCCGCATCGTTTTCCAGCAGGCAGAGCACCGCCTTTGCAATTGCCTTTGGATTTTCAAAAGGCACAAGCACGCCACGCTTGTCCGCAAGCAATTCCTTGGCGTGCCAGTACGGAGTGGAGATAATTGCTTTTCCTGCTCCGAGCGCAATTGCCAACGTGCCGGAGACGACTTGGGCTTCCTGCTGATAAGGGGTAATGTAAATGTCCGCCGCGCCGACGCACTCAACCAGTTCCTCGGTGCTCACGAACTGATTATTCAGAATCAAGTGATCACCAACGCCAAGCTGCTCGGCAAGAGCCACCAGTCCTTCACGATAGCGCTCTCCTTCGCACTTGCGGATGTGTGGATGGGTCACTCCAGAGACAATATAAACCACGTTCGAGTGCCGAGTGAGAATTGCAGGCAACGCACGAATGACATTTTCAATGCCCTTGTTCGGAGATAGCAAACCGAAGGTAAGCAGTACGAACTTTCCTTCGGTGCCGAACTTGTCTTTAAAATAGTTCGGATCCATAAACGGAAGGTCGGGTACGCCGTGTAGAATCACATCGATCTTTTCATCCGGAACCGCATAAACCTCGTGCAACAGATTAGCTGCCAGTTTGCTCATGACAACCATACGATCGGAGAGTTGCGAGACTTCTTCAAGTACTAAGCGCTGATTCGGATCTGGATCGCGCAAGACAGTATGGAGCGTTGTTACCACAGGCATCTTTAGCTTGCGAAGCAATGTCAGAATATAACTGCCGGCAACTCCCCCGTAAATACCGTATTCGTGTTGCAAACAAACAAGATCGTTGCCGTTAAAGTTAAGAAATTCGGCAGCTCGCTCATAGGACGGCTCGTCTTCTTGCTCGAGTTCCAGACGCACTCGTTCCGGATACTCATATTTCGATTCTGGATCATTAACAGGAATCGCAAAGAGTCGTTCACTGCCGTATTCGGTTGCTAAAGCGTCGCATAAATCGGTCGTAAAGGTAGCGATGCCGCACTGCCTAGGTAGATAGTTTCCGATAAATGCTATGCGCGTAGGCAATGGCAGACTGCTAAACTCGGGAACAACCTGAGCGCAACCCGCCGGATACGTCCCCGCGGCTGAACTATCACTATTACACATTTGCGGAAAGGACATAGGTTCCTGCTTTCACTTACGTTGACGCCGTAGGCGAGTACTTGTGAATGCCTCGCAGGCAGACGATCATACCGGAGAACATAAGCTTGCATCGCAAAAGAATGCCTGACATACAGCACCTGCTTTCAACAAGGGAGAGATTCTCACCAGCAGCACCATGTTCCTCAATGCGGATTTGCATACAAGTCAAACTGACCCGGTCGAATGCATCCTAAAACAACTCCGTTTGCGCTATACATGCTGAGGTCTGCTTGCCCATCGCCTTGTCAGAGATCACCGAAATCAGGCTGGGGTAGATAAAATGCTTGAGAGTGCGTATTTCAAGAGAATCTGCACCAAAGACCAAACAAAATGCGGCGTATTTGCTTCTCCTGGCGAAATCCATGAAGTTCTACACAATCTGTTGGTACAAAGACGGTACTCGTCTGGAGCGAAGTCTGTAAGCCGCACCTTAACTAGTAGGTCAAGCATACGCTAAAACGAGACTACATGCTTGCTCCATTCAACGCGCAGACCATCGATATCTAGCATTCCTGAATCAAATAACTTCAACCAAGAGAAGCACAACAAGCACACTACTTCCGAGCATCGATTACTCTTTTCCCAGCAGAATGGATGGTCTATCTATACCTTATGCAGTCTCGTAAAACTGCATAAGGTACATCGTCAGGCTTTTGATCGCGTCTTCATGCACTATCCTTCATGCTCCACCTTTTCGCTCCTTTCAGCGAAAAGGTGACATGTACAATAATGAAGATACACACGTGCACAATTCAATGCCTAGCGCACGTTTTCTGCCTCTGTGTTTGCGGTACTGCCAATCACATCGCCTGATACAACCAGTTCAACTCTTCGGTTGGCTTGGCGGCCGCTTGCGTTGTCGTTGGATGCTACTGCTAATGTGTTACCAAAGCCTTTTGCAGTTACTGAAGGTGTGCCAACACCCTGTTCTACCAAATAATCGCGAACTGATCCTGCACGATTCTCTGACAATTTCTGATTCATTTCATCACCACCAACGTTGTCGGTGTAACCATCGACTTCAATGTTAAGCCCAGGATAGGCAATCAGTATTCCAGCAACTTTGGCAAGCTTTTCTCGTGCACCGGGCTTCAAAGAAAACTTTCCAGTGTCAAACAATACATCGGACATGCTGACTATGAGCCCTCGCGCACTATCGCGTGTTTCAAGAATCTTGTTCAACTGCTCGGACAATTGCGCGCGCATCGCGGCTTTGTCGCTGTTTGCCTGGTGTTCCCCCTGCTCGGCGTTCTGGGCAGCAATGCGAGCCTGTTCTGCATCAGCCTGAGACTTAGCCGCATCAGCCTGCGCTTGCTCCTTCAGGCGGGTAGCATCGTCAGCCTGAGTCTTCGATTGTGCCAGTGCGTCGCTCGATGCCTGACGCTCATTCGACTGGCGCTCCTCATCAATCGCTTTCACGGCAATCTCACGCGCATCTTCGGCAGTCTGTACCGTCTCTCGCGAAACAGCAATCAGAGGCTTTCTATTGATGTGCTTGTTTATGGCGTAAGCGTCGGCATTATTCATTAACTGATCAGCATGCTGATAGCTTGAGTTCGCATATTTCTCCGCTCCCTCGGACTGAGCAATCCGCAGTGCATTTCGCGCCTCATAGAATTCCAATGGAAGGCTTGCGTTTGGAACTATGGGGTCAAATTTATAACCTGTGGGGATGTACCCTCCGCGCTCCATGAGTTCATACTTGGCATTCACTGCCTCCGTAGTTCCTTTGGTGTCAGCACGAACAACATTTTCCAGGACTACTACATTACTTGGTTGCCGAACGGCAAAATACGGCTCCGCTGTCACAATCAGGGCAAATGCCTGAAGAGTGGTGGTTGCAGTCAGCTTGCTTCGGCTATTGTCTCCTACTAATACTTCTCCAAGGTTCACAGCACTGCCCTCTGGTGAGACTGCCCAAAGGACATACGTGAGATACTCGCCACCAAAGGTCGTTGGACTTTGCAAGCTTCCGAATTCTGCTTTTACTTCCATCGTGCCGCGCTTGCTGCGTACCGTGGCCTTTCCATCCGCTGAAGGCATCAAAGCAGTGCCAGCAAAATCCACATTCGTTGCCCCGCTGCGATGCTGATAGTTGACAGCCTGCACCGAGCGACTAATTACAATCACACGGTATGTAGCCGTTGGCCCCCCAGACTCGATGACCGTAGTTGTCTGTGAATTGACTTGCGCCAACGCGCTCACGCTGAGGACACTTCCAATTGCGAACATAACGATGCTCTTCAAGATTCCTCCTACTGGCAGAACTCTGCCGTGTTACGTTGAACTTGTGTTCTTGATCGTGGCATAAGACTTCAAGGTTTCGGCTAGTTCGTCTTTCAATGTCCGACACGGAACTGGGTAAGGTACTGGAAGAGGCCGAATAGTTTCATAAGCCACAAAATTACGGCAATCACAACAAAGGCATTCAGAATGTTCTTGATCTGGCTTTGCATAGGAACGTAGCGGTTTATCAGCCAGAGCAACAGTCCGACTACACATAGTGTGATAACAACGGTGACGATGGGCATTTCATGTCCTCCAATTATTCTTATCCAGGCTTGTTCATGCACTTAGTTCTTTGAGTCGAACGTAAAATCAGAAAATCACATTTTCTCTTCATTGTGACAAGTACGTGCGCAGGAAGAACTGTTGCGCGAAATTGTCGGTAATCAGTGATCCTTGCAAATTGTTCTGAACAGCATAAGCCGCTAAAGCGCACTCAGATCTAGTGGCGAGCTTGTGCTCAGAATCCAAAAAGAGAAAACAAATACCACTCTTCTTGCTTATTTCTATCAAGGTAGGGAAACAATATCTGAGCTAAAATGCACATGCGAAAGAATTACGAAAGCGACAACCGACGAAAACTCACATATTTATTTTGTGGCATCAGGCATTTTTGTTTCTTCTGGGAAAACAGAAATCTGGATTGAACCCCAATCTGCGTCGAGGTCTGCGCCCGTTTGCTTGCCAATTCCCATCGTCTTAAGCTGGCTGTCGTCAAATCCATAATTGTCAACTAGGTACTTTCGCACAACAAAAGCCCTGGCTTCTGTGAGTGTCAATTGATTGGGGGTATCACCCTCCATCCCGACTGAAGCCACAACAACGGCCAGACCGAACTGGTTCTGCGCCAGGAACTCGCCAGCAGCGTTCAGCATTTTCTGGTTTTTAAGCTCGGCTGAATCGCGAGCGCCGAACAGTTGCTTGCCAGCATAGGTAAATGTCTTCTGTGGTGTGCCTTGAGGAAGCGCTTCAATTCGATTTGCAGCTAGATCGTTGGAGTCTTCGTATCCGCGTCTCTTGAAGTAGCCTCTCAAAAGAAAATTATGCTTTAGCGCTTCCATGTTCTCTTGGAAGTTGGTTACCCCGGCTTGCGCCCGAATTGTCGTTTCATGCAGCGTAGCAGTAGTCTGTGCCAAGTTGTTGTAAAGTTGCTTGTCGTTGACAAGCGCTCCCACGGTTCCTTTTCCAGAATCGATTTTTGCACTTACGGAATTTAGATGTGCTGTAACTTCTTGGCTGTTATCAAGGACACCGCTTGCCTTCTTAAGCATATCCGCCATCACCAGCGGCGTCAGACTGCGGATGGTATCCCCGCTTTTTACTTCCGCTTGACCAGCAGAGCCAAAAGAAATGGCAAGATACTTATTTCCCAATGCCCCCTCGGTTTCGATTGAGGCTATAGAGTCCTGCTTGATAATTTCGTGAGTTGACTTGTCCAGGTTCATGACCACCGTGACTTTTTCGCCGGGACTGTGAGGCATCTCAATATCGGTCACGGTTCCGCTGTGAATGCCACCTACCTGCACGTCAGCACCATCAGCGAGGCCAGCCACATTGGCGAATTGCGTTTTTAGTTGGTACGTGGGACGGAACAAATACTCCTTACTCCCTATGATGAAAACTCCAGTGGCAAGAATTGCCAGCGTCACAACGATAAATGCTCCCAATCGTGCCACTTTGGACATAAATCCCCCTTACGATTGCTTCAAAAATTCTATTACCAACGCGATATTGCTTTCCTGAAGGTCTTTAAACGTGCCCTTGATTACTACCTTGCCTTGATCCAATAAGGCCAGACGGTTTGCGATTGTTCTAGCACTGTGCAGATCATGAGTGACTACGATGGATGCCATCTTTCGTTCCCGCTGGAGTGTAAGAATCAGATCATCGATTTCCCCTGAACTAATGGGATCAAGTCCGGCCGTGGGCTCGTCGAGAAGTAGAATGTCCGGATCCAGCGCAAGCGCACGAGCCAGCCCCACACGCTTTTGCATTCCACCTGAAATGTCCGAAGGCATCTTTCTGAGACTGCCTTCCATGCCAACTTCGGCCAACAAGTGCTTCACCCGATCGTCGCGCTCGGACCTGGACATGTCTCTACGATGATGGGTAAGCGGAAACGCCACGTTCTCGGCGACCGTGAGTGAATCATAGAGTGCGGCGTGCTGAAACAGAAAGCCCATCTTCTTTCGAATTTCTCCCATCTGATCGATAGCCAGTCCGGCGATGCTCTGTCCATTGATGCAGACCGATCCAGAGTCGGGCGTTTCGAGGCCGATAATGAGCCTCAGTAGTACGCTTTTGCCGGTTCCACTGCGTCCGAGCACGGCCAATGTTTCTCCGCGTGTGATGCTCAGGCTGATCCCATCAAGAACCTTGTGGCTTCCAAAAGACTTTCGCAGAGCGTTCACGGCGACTATGGAGGGATTGTCTTGTTTCTCAAGGTGCCCCTGTTTTATTGGAATGTCATAAGTCGTCGCCATTGTTATCTCACAGACTACCCAGCACTGGTTAAAGGTTAAGGGAAAACGATCAGGATAAATTTCACCATCACAACATCGGACAAAATTAGAAAAAGCGAGCCCAGCACCACTGACTTGGTTGCTGCGCGTCCCACGCCCTCGGCTCCTCCGCGTGTGCTCATTCCCTCATAGCACGCGATGAGGCCAATGATAAGGCCGTAGACAGTAGTCTTGAATGTCTGCGGCAGAAACGAATTGAGTTTAGCGGTTTTGAAACCGCTTTCGATGAACTGCTGGAAAGACAGTGGCTCGACGAGTGTCTGCGCAAACCAGCCCATCAAGAGGCCGGAAGCATCCGCAACCAGAGTCAGAAGTGGCAGCATCAAGATGCACGCCATAATTCGCGGCGCTGCCAGAATTCTGTAAGGGTTGATCGCCGATGCCTCAATTGCGTCAATCTGCTCGGTTACTTTCATTGATGCCAGTTCCGCGCCTATGCCAGCACCCACACGACCACTTACCATCAGGCCCGTGATGACCGGTCCCATAACCTGAACGACCGAGTAGACCAAAGAGACAGGAAACATCGATTTGGCGCCGAAGCGAGTCAAGCTGTAGCGCGCTTCCATCGAAAGGATCACGCCTATGGCTGCCCCGGCCGCGCACACCAAAGGAAAGGACTTTGATCCGACCTCGTCGAGCTGGCGAATCAACTCGCGCCATTCATATGGCGGCGTTACCGCCGCGCGCAAGACCTGCCAGAAGAAAAGTCCCAGGTAGCCGAACCACTCGAAAAAGCCATCGACCCCTCCCATGGCAGAAGTGACAGCAGTGTTCATGGGGTTAATCCGTCGCTGTGAAAGTGACGGGATGATTCCTGCGTCGGGAGTAATTTCGCCGTTGCTCAATGGTTTGGACCTGGATCTGGAGCGCCGTGTGCATTATTCAGATGCATACGATGAAGCAAGGAGTGGGGCCCACTATACAAGAACTCCAGGGAAACATTTCCGCCCATGTAGACCAGCATGCTGTAGTTGCCGGTCCGAAAGGCGTCCTTGGCACCATAGCGGTTGGGGTACCAACCATAGACGGCGGTCATGGAACCTACATACGGGGCCACGAGCGCCGGGATCGAAAATACACGGTGCCCATATTCTCCTCGGCGCGCTGTAAAAGTTGAAAGTACGGCATGGCTCAGTCGCGGCAGCACCCCTTTGCAGTCACAACGGTAATACAATGCATCTTCCTTGAAGGCCTCTGAGAGCCCATAGCGTGTCGTGGTGCTTACCATCGCAATGCCGAAATCGGACCCCCATCTTTTGCTGTAACCTTCCATCCCCTGGTTCCACTCTGGCGGAGCATTGCTGAACTGGTTGATACCAGCCACGATGGCTGCGCCAGCAATTGGATAGGGACCATATGCGTCCCAAACATAATTTCTGAACTTGGTTTTCCCCGTCGGGCGCACGTATGTCAGGTCGAGTTGTTCTGTGGGCGCGACTGCCACGGTGTTCGTGGAGTTATCGGAAGAGGGCTGCACTTGCGATCTTGCCTTATCTACAAAAAATGTAAAAGCTGCGATAGTTAGCAACAGGAGCAGCATCCGGCCGATATTTATGCAGGGCTTTGTCGCGAAATCGTCATGGCAGAAACAGGATGGCTCCAAAGTGCACTTTCTCGTTGATGGCTTCATGGAATCTCCTCGAATCGGTCTCACTCGTACCATGCACGCCTGCAAGATCCGTGGTATGTGCTGGCATACAGCTTTGTCCAAAGAAATCATGTCATAGCCTGAAGTTCGTTGACTGGTCATATTTGCTCGTTTGCTCACGGCAACAAACGGATTTGTTGTATTTCGTCCAGTTAACAGGATGCAAACGAGTGATGTGCTTATCGGCACGGTTGAATGAGACGAAATCTGGCGGAACGAAGCAATTCTCCAGTAGCGCTCGGAGAAATGGAATGTGAGCAGAACGACACAGACAAAAGCTTAAGTAAGATGTAAATGCCGGTCACCGGCAATTGGTGTGCTCTGGTTGCGTGCGAACAGTGCGTACCATCGCCCAGGCCGATGAGCGGGAAGTGCGCGACCTGCCCAGTTTCGAGTACGTAACCACAGTTGTGATCGAGATCTATCGGGTTCGTTGCCCGGACGGTGGCGTCAAGGCAGAAAAGGTTCCGCGACTATCAGGGAAAGCGCCCTTCAGCAAGCGATTCGAGGATGCCGTGGGCACGCCTGCGATAGCTCCGCGGGCTGCCAGCGAACGGTAATACGCCTCGGCTTTGCCACGATGCTGCAAACGACGTTCGCCAAACTTTCCCGTCTTCTGGTCAACAAGCGCAATCTGCTGAGATTCAGGATAAAAAACACAGCCTATAATCCTCATGCTACTCACCTGAAGGAGCCGACGCTGTCATGAAATCGACCTCCCGGCTCACAGAAAACCTCTCGCATGGCTTCAATCCCGATTCCGCCGAGCTGCGCACTCTCCCGATTCGGGAGCGTCTTGTTTTTTTCGGCCGCAAGACGCCGTTCCCGGCGCACACCCATGTTCTTCTTGAAAAAAGGACAAGCGCCATGAGCCGCCCCACTCTCGAACTCGCAATGATCGTTCGCGACGGCAGGCCGGCCCTGGCCCGCTCGCTCAAAAGCGCGCAGCCCGCCGTGGACGGCATGGTAATCGGCGACACTGGCTCCACCGACGCCAGCCGCGAGGTGGCGCGCCAGTTCGGCACCCGCGTGCTGGAGCTTCCCTGGGAGGACGACTTCGCCAAGGCGCGCAATGCAGTTCTGGCGGTTTGCCGCGCGGATTGGGTGCTGTGGCTGGACGCCGACGAGATGCTGGACACAGCCGGAGCGGCATGGATTCCCGCGCTGCTTGAGCAGAATCACTCCGCGCAAGCACCCGTCGACGCCTGGGAGGTCTGGCGCTGGAACTATGTGCGCACGCTGAACAGCCGCAGCGGCGAGCTGGTGGCCGAGCCGAACCCGGTGCGCCTCGAAGAGTCGCGCCCCTACCCCGCCTACACGCGCCACTTGAACACCCTGCTGTTTCGCCGTCTTCCGGGGCTGTATTTTGAAAATCCCGTCCATGAAACGGTCTCCAAGCGGGTGCGCGCGCTCGGACTTAGAACTGCGGAAGCGCCCTTCGTCATTCACCACTTCGGCGTTGTCGAGGACTCCGACGAGCAGCGCCGGGAGAAAAACGAACACTATCACCAGCTTGGCCTCAAAAAGGCGCGCAAGAACCCCGGCGACGACCGGGCACACTATGAACTGGGGCTGAGCTATCTGGAGCACTGTCATGACCCCGCCACAGCCTTGGCCTGCTTCGAGCGAACCCTTGCGCTGAATCCGCTGCGAACAGGAGCGTGGATTTACGCCGGCATCTGCCTGACTCGGCTGGGACGGCTGCCCGAAGCTCTCGCCCGTCTGCGCCACGCCGAGCAGATGGGCGTGCGCTCAGGGCTTCTCTCCAGCGCCCTGGGCGACATCTTTTTTCAATCCGGCGAGGCCACGCAGGCGGCGCACTGGTACGAACTGGCCCGCGAACTCGCGGCAGCCTCACCGCTGATCGAGTGCAAGCTGGGAGCCTGCCAAGTCCTTCTGCGCGAGGCCGATGCGGGCTTGGCGCGGATCGAGGCGGCCGTGGCCCGCGAACCGGAGGCCGGCGAACTCTATGAGATCTGGGCAGCCGCGGCCTTGCAGGCGGCAGACGCCGCCACCGCCGCACGAGTGGCTACCGCGCGGCTCGGCCTGGGCACGCCGCCCGCTGGCAGCTATGTCGTCGCAGCCGTACTTCAAGCACGGCTGGGAGAATGGGATCGGGCGCTCGCCCTTCTTCTCGACGGGCTGCGGCGCTACCCTGGCAACCCGGCGCTGGAGCGCGAATGCCAGGTTGCCCGGCAAAAAATCGGCGCGGGAAAATCCTGCCCTACCGGATAATCTCGAAGCGCTCCCAGGCGCAGTTGCAGACCGGGCAGCGTTCATGTTCTTCTTCGGTCTCCGAGGTATAGCCGCAAACCGGGCAAACGTAGAAGTCGCGCGCCTCGCCGAGCCACGAATCCTGTTCTCCGGCTGCCAGCAGGGCAATCGCCTGGCCGAAGAGCCGGACGTGTGTCTTCTCGGCCTCCAGCGCCCCGGTAAAGGCTTTGATGGCGGAGGTCGTCTTGCGCTCCGAGGCCTCCTCCAGAAAGCCGGGATACATCGTGTAGGCCTCGTAATTTTCGCCGCTCAACGCAGCCTTCAGGTTTTCCAGCGTGCTATTGACTTGGACCGGGTGAATCTCGCACTCGGCGCGGCCACCCATCAGCGTAATAACGCGGGCGTAATTGGCCGCATGGATCTGCTCGGCGCGCGCTGCGGCGCGAATCAGGCTGGCGACTCCGCTGAATCCCTCCTCGTCGGCCTTCAAGGCAAACTCGGTGTATTTGGCGTGCGCGTTCGACTCGCCATCGAAGGCAGTCATCAGATTCTGAAGCGTACTCTCATTTTCCGCGGCAATTGCAGGCATGAAGCATCCCTTTCCAAAACTCCGTTGAAGAGCCTACGAGGGCCGGAAGCGGCTCCGCTGTGATGCAGGTTACATCCGGTAGGGGGAGCCAATACCGTCCAACAAGAATTTTGCCTCGCGGAGAACGGATTCCGGGCACAAAAAGAATCCGCCTCAAGCTAGGTTTTCGATGTCCCATTCATCGCGGACAGTGGTAAGCTTCAGCCGTGCAAATCGCATGCGCCGGTAACGCCCGAAGAAAACCCGCATCACGGAACCCACATCACAGGAATGAAAGAAAGGATGGGACTCATGGTTTCCCCAACACTTCTCATTCTGGCTGCCGGCAACGGCAGCCGCTACGGCGGCCAAAAGCTGGTCGAGCCGATCGGCTACGATGGCGAAAGGATCAAGGATTATTCAGTCTTTGACGCCCGCCACGCGGGATTCGGCAAGATCGTGCTGGTAATCCGCAGAGACATGGAAAAACGGACCAAGGAACTCATCTCCGAGCGGTTTGGAAAACACTTTGCAGTCGAATATGTCTATCAGGAACTTGCCGATCTGCCTTCTGGATTTCAGGTGCCAGCCGGCCGCATCAAGCCGTGGGGGACAACGCAAGCCATTTTGGCGGCCTCCAGCGTGATCCATGAGCCCTTTGCCGTCATCAATGCCAACGATTTTTATGGCGCGCAGAGCTACCACGCTCTGGCGCATCATCTTCAGTCCGGAACCACGGACTATGCCATGGTCGCCTTCGTTCTGCGCAATACGCTCTCCGACTATGGCGCGGTGGCGCGCGGCATTTGCCAGATAAGCGACTGCGGCTTTCTTGAAAACATTGTGGAGATGAAAAACGTCGAGCGCGATGGCGGACACGCCAGCAATACCGACGCCGATGGCCAGGAAACAACGCTCACCGGCAACGAATTGGTTTCCATGAACATGTGGGGATTCACGCCCCATGTCTTTGGCCAACTGCGCGAGAGTTTTCAAAGATTTCTGGAACAGAACGGCACGGACTTGGAGGCGGAATGCCTGATTCCCAACACGGTGAATGAAATGATTCACGCCGGGCAAGCGCGAGTGAAGGCCTTGCGCTGCGGTGATTCCTGGTTTGGCGTCACCTACCGCGAGGACCATCCGCGCGCCGTCGAAAGCATCCGGCAGTTGATTAAGTGCGGCTATTATCCAAAGAAGCTGTGGTGACGAAGCGACGCGCAATAAGAGAAAAATCCCGGCGAGCCCTCTTCGTTGCCAGGACAGAATTTGCGCCTCACTGCCAGAAAAGAATTTCTCCGGCGGCCCTACTCCATCGCGTGCGGATCCGGATTCACCTTCAGGCTCTTGGCATGGCGAATATCCTCGCCCTGCACCCAGAAAATCACTTCCTCGGCGATGTTGGTGGCGCGATCGGCCATGCGCTCCAGGGCGCGGGCAATCATCAACGCATTCAGCGCCTGCCGGGCCAGATGGCTCTGCTCTTCCATCACATGCGTCAGCGCCTTGTAGGCCGCGCGATTCATGGAGTCGACGGCATCGTCCATGGTCAACACGGTATGCGCCAGGGCGGCATCGCCCTCGATGAAGGACTGCAAGCTCTTGCGCACCATCTCGGCGGCCAGCGCGGCCATGCGCGGAATATCCACCGGCATTTCGACCGGCCCCATCCGCTCCATCTTGCGCACCCGCTCGCTGATGCGCTTGGCAGCGTCGCCCACCCGCTCGAGATCCGCGTTGATCTTGATCACGCTCAGGATGAAGCGCAGATCGACGGCCATCGGCTGCTCGGTCGCCAGCAGGTCCGTCGCCGCCTGATCGATCTCCCGCTCCAAATTGTTGATCTCGATCTCACCGCGGCTCACCTGGTCGCAGAGCGAGAGGTCGCGCAGCCGGTAGGCCTCGGTGGCACGCTGAATGGCCTGCTCGGCGAGCCCCGCCATCACCAGCAGCTTTTCTTTTAATTCGTCGAGGTTTTGCTGAAAGCGTATGCGTGTCATCCAAACCTGCCTGTGATGTAATCTTCCGTGCGTTTGTCGCTGGGGTTGGTGAAAATCTTCTGCGTGGAGTCGAACTCGACCATGCGGCCATTCAGGAAGAAGCCAGTCTTCTCAGCCACGCGGGCAGCCTGCTGCATGTTGTGCGTCACAATCACAATCGTGTATTGCGACTTCAACTGGAAGATCAGATCCTCGATCTTGGAGGTGGAAACCGGGTCGAGCGCCGAGGCTGGTTCGTCCATCAAGAGCACTTCCGGGTCCACGGCCAGAGCGCGCGCAATGCACAAGCGCTGCTGCTGTCCGCCGCTCAGGCTGGCGCCGGATTTCTTTTTGAGATCGTCCTTCACCTCGTCCCACAGCGCGGACTGTTTCAGCGAGCGCTCGACGATTTCGTCCAGCACGCGCCGGTTGCTGTAGCCGTTCAGCTTCAGCCCCGCGGCCACGTTGTCGTAAATCGACATGGTGGGAAAGGGGTTGGGCCGCTGAAAAACCATGCCCACGCGGCGGCGGATTTCGACCGGCTTGGCATCGGCATAAATATCCAGGTCGCCGATGCGCACCGTGCCCGTAACCCGCGCAATCGGATTGGTTTCATGCATGCGATTCAGGCAGCGAACAAAGGTACTCTTGCCGCAGCCGGAAGGGCCGATCAGCGCCGTCGCATGATTGGCCGGGATGTTCAGATTGATCTCCTGAAGCGTGTGATTGGTTCCATACCACGCGTTCAGGTTTGCTACCTCAATGCCGACGCCCACTTAGCTTGCCCCTTTCATCACGCCGCGGCTGGTCACATAGCGCACCAGAGAAACCGCCATCACAATCAACACAATCAGCACCAGCGCCCCAGCCCATGCCAGCCGATGCCACTCGTCGTAGGGCGAGATGGCATAAACCCAAATCTGCAATGGCAAAGCGGCAATCGGCTCGTTCAGCTTGCCGCTCCAGTCCACATTGCCGAAGGCCGTAAAGATCAACGGCGCCGTCTCGCCGGCGACGCGCGCAAAAGCCAGCATGCAGCCGGTAATGATGCCCGGCGAAGCGGTCTTCACGGTAATCGAAAGCACCGAGCGCCAGTTGGGGACGCCCAGGGCCAGCGCGGCTTCGCGCACCGCGTTCGGCACCATTAGCAGCATCTCTTCCGTGGTGCGGCAAACCGTGGGAATCATCATGATGCCCAGCGCCACGCCGCCCGAGAAGGCCGAAAAATGCCCCTGCGGAACCACCACCAGCGAGTAGATGGCAATGCCCATCACGATAGAGGGAACGCCGTTCAGCACGTCGGCCGTGAACCTCACAGCGTTAGCCAACTTGGTGCCGCGCCCAAACTCCGCCAGATAGATGCCACCGGCGATCCCGACCGGAATCCCGATCAGGCTACCCACGGCCAGCAGAATTCCCGACCCGGCAATGGCGTTGGCCATACCGCCGCCCGCCTCGCCCACCGGCTTGGGAATTTCGGTAAAAAATGCCCAACTAAGTGAACTGGCGCCCTTGTAAACAAGATAGATAAAGATAGCCACCAGTGGCGTCACCACCAGCAGCGTCGACAGCACCGCCAGCCCGGTGGCCGCGCCATCGGTCAGCGAACGGGCTCGGTCCCGTAACTGGTGTTCCGCCGGTATTTTTTCTTCTGCCACCAGAGTAACTCCTAGTTGACTAATGCTCTTCAGTTCACTCGCGCCGGGGTTCCGCGCGTCACGGCCCACACCAGCAACTGGGCCAGCGCATTCACGATGATGGTCACAATGAACAGCGCCAGTCCTAACTCCATTAGTGCGCTAAGGTGCAAATCGCCGGAAGCCTCGGCAAACTCGTTGGCGATCACCGACGCCATCGAGCTGCCGTTGGACAGCAGCGAACGATGAATCTCCGGGCTGTTGCCAATCACCATGGTCACGGCCATGGTTTCGCCCAAAGCGCGCCCCAGGCCCAGAATCACCGCGCCGACGATGCCGATGCGCGCATTGCGCAACACGCCCATGCGAATCATCTCCCAGCGCGTGGCGCCCAGCGCCAGCACCGCCTCGCGCTGCGAGTAAGGAACGGCCGTCATCACCTCCCGGGTCAGCGAGGAGACAATCGGCAGAATCATGATGGCCAGAATAATGCCCGCCGCGACAAAGCCCAGCCCTGTGGGATTGTCGTCGCCAAAAAAGCCAGTCCAGCCGAAGCCTTTGATCAGCCAAGGGTTCACATGCTCGCGGAGCAACGGCACCAGAACGAACATCGCCCACAATCCGTAAATCACGCTGGGAATGGCCGCCAGCAGCTCGGTAATAAAGGCCAGAGGCCCGCGCAGTATCTGCGGGCACATCTCGGTCAAGTAGACCGCCACGCCGATGGCCAGAGGAACGGCCAACAGGAGCGCCAGAAACGACGACAGCAGCGTGCCATAGATGAACGGCAAGGCGCTAAAGTGCCCATTGACCGGATCCCAGTACATCGGTTGGTTGGTGTATGTATCGATATACGCTTTGTAGAAGAAATCCAGCCCAAACTGCCCCCAGGCCATCTTGGAACGCACCACCAGTTCGGTGGCGATCAGCACCACGATGCCAAAAATGCTCAACGCGCACAGCACCATCAGCCAATGGAAACCGCTGTCGGCAACCGCTGAGTTGCCACGCGAAAGCAGGAAAGAACGAATCGCGGAAGCCTCTTGCGGAGCCTCTCCCGCCGAAGGCTGCTCGGCTGTGGAGTCAGGCTCAGGCTGAAGCTGAGCGGGAGAGATGCGCGTCTCGGGCACTTGAACTGTCACGAGATCAGGCTACCGGGTCAAGATGAATAGAAGGTTACAAACAGGGCAAAATCCGGCGAATGAAACGGGGAAATCCGCCCAATAAAGCCCAGAAAACCGGGTGCTCGGTAGGCCGGTTTTCTGGGGTTGAAAGCTGCAAATGGTTGAAAATGAAGCCTGAATGTACCGCTACCGCCGCGGCTGCCGATCGCCGTACTGGGTACTGTTCATCAACACGGAGGCGTCTTCATCGAACGATAGCTGGCCAATGAGAGTTTCCAGATGCGCCCGCGCCGCGTCCCGATCCTTTTCCGCGCTGGTCCGCTCCCGGCGCGCAGCCTGAATCGCGTCCTCGGCGCGATTCAGCTCCTCAACAAAGCGCTTGCCCGCGTCGTTGCCCTTGAGCGCGGTCAGGTTTTCGCGATCGCGGGCCTCGTCGTCGGAAAGCGCCTTTTCCCTGGCCTGAAGCTCCTGAATCTTGCGGTTCAAGCCGTTGAGCACCGTCTCGGCCTCGATCAGCGGTCTCAGCTTCTCTTCGAGCGACGGCACCAGCTTGCTGACCGAAATCAGGAAGGCACTGCGGTCAAAGTTTGGATCGATGCGAACCGTTTCCGCGAGCATGCCCTTCTCGCCCACGTGCAGATCGACGGACTCGTGCGACGCGACCACCACGCGGAAGCGATAGGCCGTGGGCGTGGTTTCAGCCGGTTTTGGCTCGGAGTCCAGCACCGCGTCGCCGTGGCGGGCGTGCTCGATCAGCACGGTCCGCGCCTCATCGGCGGCATTATTCACGGTGTAGGTGGTTTCGGTGACATCGCTGGTCTGCTCCACCAGCACGCCCTCGTGCATGGCAATGTGATGCAGCATGCGTGTGTCCATATAACCGCCGCGATGCACCTTCACGGCCTGATCGGCGGCGTAGGAGAGCAACCGCTTTTCGCCGGGATGAATCGGGTCCAGCAACCCCTCGCCGGCAAACTCGCCGGACTCGAAGATCGAAAAGCTGCCTGAGTCGAGCGTCAGCTTGGATGTGTTTTCCAGCCACACGGCGCGCAACGGCGTCTTCTCTTTCTCGCTCCAGAGCGTAACGTGCTCGGCGGGCAGATCCTGTTGCAAAATCGGCACCATCGCCGACTCGTTTTTGTGGATGGTGACCGGCTGGGTCAGCGAATACTGGAAGAAGTCGTCGAAGGCGTTGGTGGAAACGTCGCCCTCGCGATAGGCGTCGCTGGCGCGGTTTACGCCGCTGCCAGTGCTACCAAAAAGGCCGCCCGCCACTCCGCCTGCCGACCCACCTATGTCTGAGTCTGATCTTGCACTGGCCAAACCGGCAGACGCGACTCTGTTCGACATAAGCATCTTGGCGTCACGCGGAATGCGCACCGGCGCTGCAAGCTGTTCACTCTGCATCTCCGCCGCCTCATGCGTCTGCGGGGTCAACTGCTCCCCAGTCGCGATGGGAATCTCCGGTCGCGTGGTGTAGATGGGCTGCGAAAGCGGTTGAATGAAGCTTTGCGGCGCTCCGGCCACAAGCGATAGCTGCACGTTGTCCCAGTCCGCGCCGACGGTGTTATCGACCACAGCCCAGCCTTGCATTGTGGCCGAACCATTTGCCGTGCGCGGAAAGACGATGCGGTAAGTCGACTTCCAAACCGGAACCTCGCTGATGTAGCTGACGCGCAGTTCGCGCTGGCCTTGGCCAAGAGCGTCGAGGGTCAGGTGGCGCAAGCCGTTCGCATGAGTGGTTGAGAGCAGTTCCAGATAGCGATCAAGCTGGCCTTGCAGGTTCGCGTCGAGCGGACGCACGCTGAGCGCCGGAGTCAGCTCGATGACCCGCACCGCGCCGGAGGTGGCCACCAGCGTCAGATAGAATTTGTCGATTGAGGTGGCGTTGTCGTCAGAGCCCTTCTTTTCCGTGCGCGACTCGATGGACATCAGCCGTCCGTTGATCGCGCCGCCCGGCCCGCCGGTTACTTCGACCCGCTGGCCTCTGAGCGCCTGGAAAAGCTCGGTCGAGGTCGGGTCGTCGCTCATGCCCAGCGAGAGCGATTTGAGTTGCTCAGCCAGCGGCGTGGTGGAGTTGTAATTGACCCCACTGATGCGTCCGCCGTTCTCGTCCAGCACGGTCAGCGACTGCAAAACGTCGTTCAACTGCGACGAAGTGAAGTCGATGGCCACGCGCTGATTGCCGGTGACCGAACCGGCGTGCTCAAAGTAGCCCACGCCGTTTTTGTAGAGCACCACCTTGCGCACGGGGAGGTCCTTGACCACCTGCGATGTGGCAGACTGCGCCTTCGGCGCGGCGAGCTTCGGCTTGGCTTGGGAGCCGGCCGGCGACTGCGCGGCCAGAACCACGGTGAAGGCGGCAAGACAGAAAACAGCGAGAATTCGGCGCACAAAGCCTCCTCGTATCAATCAACAAGAAACTCTACACTCTTTGACCCCGCCCGGCGCAAAAAGGTTCCCGCGCTCAATGATTTAACGAGAAAAACAGGACAGTGAGACGGAAGCGCTTCTGTCCTTCCTCATCCCAACGGGACTGCTAGAATTCCGGGGTGAGCACTCAACGCGCCGATCTCGCCGCTGTTCTTGGGAAGACAGCCTTATTCGCCGGTCTGACGCCGATCGAGCTGCAAACGCTCGCCGCCAGAACCGTTCGTCATTCGTTCAGCAAGGGAAAGCTGCTGTTTTCCGAAGGCGAGGCTTGCCATGGGCTCCACATCATTACGCAGGGCAAGGTCCGCATCTTCAAAACCTCAACCAGCGGCCGGGAACAGGTTCTGGCTGTCAATCTCCCCGGAGATTCCATCGCCGAGGTGCCCGTCTTTGATGGCGGCCCCTACCCGGCTTCGGCTGTGGCCATTGAAGAGGTCGAGATTGCGTTCATCTCGCAGCGCGACTTTCAGGCCTATTGCCTGGAACATCCGGAAGTGGCGCTCAAGGTGCTGGTTGTGGCTGGCGCTCGGCTACGCAGCTTGGTGAGCATCATCGAGGAGCTGTCGTTCACCACCATTCGTCAACGGCTGATTGCTTTTTTGCTCAAACTCGCACAAAGCGAAGGCAAGAAGACGGCACGCGGCATCGAGTTTCAACTGCCAGCCAATCATCAAGAGCTGGCCAACCAGCTCGGCACCGTGCGCGAACTGATTTCACGGAACCTCACGCGGTTGCAGGCTGAAGGGCTGCTGGAGGTGGATGCGCGGCAAATTGTCGTCAGGGATATCGAGAGCCTGAGCGCGCTTCTGGATGCGGAAGCCTAGCCCCCTGATTGAGTCCAGCTTTGAAAGAGCACAACTTCAGTCGCGCCAATAAAGTCTGACGGGAAAAGCCGCTCGGCCAACCTTGCGGGACGAAGAGTCCTCTTAACTATTTGGCCTTGACTGTGACTTAAGTCGTTTCCGCGACCTGCGCAGCAGCCTAGTCTGGCTTCAATCGAGGACTTCACCCCAGGAGGAAGAGCCAAAATGTTCTGTTACCAATGTGAACAAACGTCGCAAGGCAAGGGCTGCCAGGTGATCGGCGTCTGCGGCAAGGATGAAAACACCGCCACGCTTCAGGATTTGCTGATTTATGCGCTCAAAGGCGTCGGCCAGTATGCGCATCTCGCGCGGCTGTTGGGCGCGGCGGACGCGGAGATCGACGCCTTCACGATCAAGGCAATCTTTGCCACACTGACCAACGTGGACTTTGATGAGGACGACGTGGCCGATCTGGTCTATCGCACAGCCGTCGTCCGCGACAAGGCACGGGCGCTGTATGAAGAAGCCGCGGCCAAGGCAGGGACGCCAACCCAGCCATTGTCCGGCCCGGCCGCCTGGCAACCCGCCGCCAGCCGCGAAGCTCTGCTGGCGCAGGGACGCGAGCAGTTGATTCCCGCCGCGATTCTGACCGAGGGCAAGGAAATCAAGAACCTGGAAGATCTGGTCGTCTACGGCCTGAAGGGCGTCGCGGCTTATGCCTATCACGCCCTGATGCTGGGCTCGAGCGACCCGGCAGCTTATGGAACACTCCACGAGATCCTCTCCGCGCTGACCGAAAAGCACACCCAGGAAGAGTTGCTCGCGTTGGCGCTCAAGGTGGGCGAACTGAACTTCGCCATCATGGAGCAGCTCGACCGCGCGCACATCGCTGCGTTCGGCGCGCCAACTCCGGCGCAAGTGCGGCTGCATCCGCTGAAAGGCAAGGCAATTCTGGTTTCCGGCCACGATCTGCACGACCTGCATGAACTGCTGAAGCAGACTGAAGGGCTGGGCATAAACATCTATACACACGGCGAAATGCTGCCCGCGCACGGCTATCCCAAGTTGAAAGCCTTCAAGCACCTGGCGGGCAACTATGGCGGCTCGTGGGTCGATCAGGCGGACGAGTTCAACGCCTTCCCCGGCGCAATTCTGATGACCTCAAACTGCATCCAGAAGCCGAAGGAAAGCTACAAGGCGCGCATCTTTACCGCAGGCGCGGTCGAGTGGCCGGGCGTCGTGCACATTTCCGGCACAGACTTCTCGCCGGTGATTGCGGCAGCGCTCGCGGCTCCCGGTTTTGCCGAGGACGGCCCCGACGGCAGCATCACCACGGGCTTTGGCCACGACGCCGTGCTGGGCGTGGCTGGCACGGTGATAGACGCTGTGAAGTCCGGCGCGCTGCGGCACTTCTTCCTGATCGGCGGCTGCGACGGAGCACGCTCCGGACGCAACTACTACACCGAGTTTGCGGAAAAGGTGCCGCAGGACTGCATCATTCTGACCCTGGCCTGCGGCAAGTACCGCTTCAATAAGCAGGACTTCGGCACTCTCGGCGGACTGCCCCGGCTACTCGACCTGGGCCAGTGCAACGATGCCTACTCAGCCTTGAAAATCGCGCAGGCGCTGGCTGGCGCCTTCAATTGCGGCGTGAACGACCTGCCGCTTTCGCTGGTGCTCAGTTGGTATGAACAGAAGGCGGTCGCTATCTTGCTGACGCTGCTGTGGATGGGGGTTCGCAACATCCGCATCGGGCCCACGCTGCCGGCGTTCTTGTCGCCCGCGGTGCTCAAGCTGCTGAACGAAAACTACAACCTGATGCCGATTACCACGCCGGAAGCCGACCTGGCCGCCATTCTGAGCTAGGTCTATGACCGCATGAATTCATTCCATTCAGCTTGATGTTCCCAGGTCTCAAAATCGAGACCTGGGGCACCCGTTGGTGATACAAAATTAAGCGATCAGAAGCCCGGTTTCCGCTGCATACGAAACTGAAGCAAATCCGAAACAATTCAGCCCCCGGCGACATCTCATTGTCATCGGGGGCTTGGTGTTTTCAGCTTCCCCTTGCTACAGGAGCACAATAGTGGATAGAGATTTCGGCCATTGATCGGTTTGCCTGAATGGCCAACAAGGAGACATTGACCATGAGTGAGAATCCGATCAAGGTGGTTGCATTCAACGGCAGCGCGCGCAAGGGCGGAAACACCGCCATTCTGCTGCGGTACGTTCTGAAGGAGTTGGAGAAGGAAGGAATCGCGACCGAGCTGGTCGAGCTGAGCGGGATGAAGATTCCCGGCTGCCGTGCCTGCCACGCCTGCTCCAAGCTGAAAAACCGCCGCTGCGAGCAAACCGGCGACATCGTCAACGACTGCATCGACAAGATGGCCAACGCGGACGGCATTCTGCTCGGCTCGCCCACCTATTTCGCCAACATTACGCCGGAGATTGCGGCGCTGATGGACCGCGCCTGCTATGTTTCCAGGGCCAACGGCGGACTGTTCCGCCGCAAGGTGGGCGCGGCGGTTGTGGTTGCGCGGCGCGCGGGCGCCATTCCCGCCTTCGATGCCTTGAATTACTTCTTTTCCTTCAGCGAAATGATCGTGCCCGGCTCAACCTATTGGAACGTCGGCTTCGGTTTGGAAAAGGGCGACGTGGAGAAGGATTTGGAAGCCATTCAAGTCATGAAGACCTTGGGGCAAAACATGGCCTGGCTGCTGAAGAAGCTCAAGGCCTGATTGATCCGGCAGAAGACAGACGCTCTACCGCTGACAAATGGGACTATGCTTGTAAGTAGGAGCTGCCGCTCAGCGGCTGTTCTTATCAGGATGGCGGAGACGGGTGAATCCTGTACCAGTCCTGCCTCGCAACACCATCCCCTCGCCGCTGGGATTTTTCTGCCAAGCCGGAAGGTGCTCATCTGTGACCTTACTCGGCAGCCTCCAGATAGGGCACCCTGCCTTGAATAAGGAGAACCCATGGATACCAGCATTACAAACGATGTTTTGCACCTTGGAAGCCAAAGCAAGCTTTCCCCGGAAGAAATTGCGAAGGCTCTGGCACACCACAAGCGGCACCACAGTGGCGACCAGCCTCAGAAGGCCGCGGCTCATGCGGCTGGCAACAAGAAAGGCAAGTCCGGCAAATAGAGCATCTGCGATCCAGGGTCTTCGCTCTTCACGGGCGATGACCTTGGATTCGGCACAAGAGCCATTTCCGTGTCTTCTCACTGCCCGGTTCTTTGCAGGATCGCATTCAGTGTGTCTTCCGGTTGAGGCGCGATACAAGCGCCTGCGCGCCGGTACACACAAACTCCACCCCAGCAATCGCCTCTCTCAAAGCCGTCTGGAACGCCAGGGATTGCAACCGGCGCAACCAGCGCGTTAAAGGACGGAGCCTTGTTCAGAAGGTCGGCGCCGTCGCGAATGGGCAAGATGGGAACATTGCGGTGAAGATGCGTGTATCCGCCAACCCACGACCAGTGGACATGATCGAGGGCAACGCCGCACAGAGATGAATCGCGGCTCAGTTGATCGAAGGCCCGCATCGGAAGGGAGTCCTTGCGCCGATGCACCAGAATTCGCACACACAAGAGCGAGGAAAGCGTAAAGCAGAGGATACCCGCGACAACGACCAGCCGGGAAACTTCTGGCAGTTTCAAGCGGCTTTTTATTTCTGCAATGGATTCCACGAATCCAATGGATGCAAGGGGTATGGCCATGGGAATGGCCGGATAAATAAAGCGAAGTTCCTTGTGCCCCAGCAGGGAGTGCGAACCAACAATCACAAGAAACATGACCGCCAGAAAAGGACTGCGTCGCCCGCCTTTCCACAAGAAAACGATCACGGGGCCAAGAAGATACAGAAGCTCTGGCAGATACCAGTACCACGGATCGACCCCATAGATCAGACTCCGGCCTTCAAAAACATTGACCCGAAAGTTAAGAATGAAAGATTGAAAAGGGTAGGACCAGGTGAAAGCGTCGACCAAGCCAAAGGCCAGAACGGGAAGCGCGAGCCCTGCGAGCACGGCGGGAATTCTCTGGCGCCAGCGGGGAAAACAAAAATAGAGCGCTGCTACAGCAACAGCCGGGATCAACTGGATGCGCAACGATGCCGCCAAGCCGCAAAGAATTCCCGCTAGAAACAGCCGCTTTTTTTCGCTGCTTTGCTCGCCGTAGACGCCCAGATATAAACCTGGGAGCAGGAAGTCCGTGGCCACAATTTCAGTCAGCGCCTTGGGCGCGAAGTAGACCAGCGCAAAGAAGAATGTGCTTGCGCCAGCCGCGATGATGGCAGCCTCTCGCCCGCTGACGCGCCGGGCCCAGAGATAGCCGAACCACACAGCCGTCAGAGAGGCTATCGACAAAAAGACATCCACGCCAAAAATGTAGCCAGAGGATCCGGAACCCATCCAGCCGGTCACGCGCATCACGCCGGCCAGAAAGGCGGGCAAGATCCAGGAACGAATCCCCGTTCTCCACTCCCATGGAATAACGCCATAGCCATAAACCAGCCGATGCGCCGGCTCCAGCGTTTGATAAATTTCGTCCGCATGAAAAACATTCGGGAAGCACCATGCAAGGCCGACACGAAGCCCCAATGCGACCACCAGCAAGACAAGCCATGCAACAATTTTTCCGGAATGCGTTTCCCTTGGACGGCTCACCTCCATGTCTTCAACCCCTTCTCTTCAAAGTGTCAGCATTCAATCGTAAAATCTTCCGTCTTGCAGACCAAGCCACGCTGGATTCAGCTATGACGCGGGCTTGTTCCCGCAGCGAAAAGTCAGTTACGGATTACTCTATCATTGCTTTTTCCTGGCCGATGGAAAGCCGCGGGGCGAATGGGCCGCCCCGCGGAGTGTTACTGCGCCTTTTTATCCGCCGCACTTCTTGTAACCCGCAAAACAATGCCGCTGACGTCTGCGCTCACCTGCACTTTGACCTCGGCCTTCTCGTAGCGAATCGCCTTTTTCGGATCGTAGTCGTCGTCGAGCATCTTTCCCACGCGGGAGGTATCCATCGCGTTCGCCACGCGCAGCGTGTAATCTCCTTCGGGCACATAGTCGAAGGTGCAATCGCCTTTATCGTCCACAAAGCCCGAGCGCAACGCGTCCTTGCCGTCGGCATCCAGCAGCAGCACCTGTGCCACATTGAGGGCATGGCCTGTAACGGCTTCTTCCACGTGCGCCTGCACCGAGTGCATTCCATCCAGAGGAATCGTCATATCGGCGCCCGTGAACTGGTCGTTCTCGCCCAGCACGATCGGCTTCACGTCCTTTTTGAAGAAGACATTGCCGTTGTAAACGCTCAATCCGTCGCCGAGCATCATCGTCGACGAGGCCGCGTCCGGCGCGGCCATGCTGATCGCCATCATTCCCTTGATATTTTTTCCAAGATTCTTGAGAGCATTGATCGGCAAAGCGGCGCGCAGCGCATAAATGCCGGCTGTCAGCCCAGCGATATGAAAACGTCCCTGGTCGTCAGTCATATAGCCCATCAGGGTGGCGTTGCTCGCCGCCCCGCCCATCGACATCGCATTCGGCTCTTCAAGGCTGCCGCTTTTGGTCTTGCTCAACAAATGCACTTGCGCTCCGACTGCCGGCGAGCCATCGTCATAACTCAACACACCGGAGATCGACGCGCCATGCTCCAAACCGATGACCGCATCCGCCGTTTTGCCCGCGTCCACCGTCACCACAGTCAAATAGCTCAAAGCATCTTTGATTTGCTCTTCGGTGATCTCTCCGAGCTTGGTGTCATTCATCGCTTCCAGGTCCAGGTGCGAGAGAGGATTGACTGCGCCATTCTGAGACGCCAGCACGATGTACTTCCCGACCGGCACATCGGACATTTCAAATCGGCCATCCAATCCGGTCTGGGTAAGTGAGCCCAAGCCTCCGCTCAAGAGCCCCTGCTTGCCCTTGGCCGCGGCTTTCCCTTCCGATGGTTTCTTGGCCGGAGACACCTTCAGCAGCATCACTTGCGCCATGCGTGCCGGCGTCTTGGTGTCCAAGTAGGCAACCCGCCCGGTCACGGTGCCGGTCTTCTCGGTTGGCTTCGCGCCAGTAACTTCCTGCGCGCCCAAGGCCGCAAAACAGCTCGCCGCCCACAGCACGGCAAGCAACACCACCGGCACTCTGTGTCTCATCCTCATCATTGTGTCTTCCTCTGGCCACGGTTTCGTGGATCGCGGTATTTCGTACGCACTGAACGAACAGAAAGCGGATGAAGATCAGTCTATACGAGTCGTGTAAAGAGATGAAAAGTATGACTTTTTCGTGAAACTCATTCACGCGCGCGGCCTGCGTCCTGCACGCGGCATTTCTATAAATAAAGTTGCACCATGCGCTGCCAGGTAGGCCAGTCGTGGGAGTTCACGGCGTCCCAGACGTGAAACTCGTGCGGAATTGCCTTCTCGCTCATGATCCTGTCCAGCGTCTGATTCTGGCTCAGGCACTGATCATCCTGGCCGGTGGCCAGCACATATTTGTTGCGGCGAATGCGGTCCAGAAGTTCGGGATCGGCCAGCTTCGGCAGGTAGTGGGTGGGCAGGTTGTAGTAGCAATCCTGATCGTAGTAACCATAGAGAAAATAGGTCAGGTCGAAGGTGCCGGAAAGGGAAACCATGCCGGTAAAAATCTCCGGATGGCGCAGGGCAATGTTGACAGCGTGATAGCCGCCGAAACTGCATCCGAGCGCGACCAGGCGCGGATCGGGGTTCTTCCGCCGGATCAGCGGAAGCACTTCCTGCATCAGATAGTTCTCGTATTTCATGTGATGCGCGATGCGCCAGCGCGGGGCGGCAGAGCGGTTGTACCAGCTTTCGGCGTCAACCGAATCCACGCAGAAGATCTGCAACTGGCCGGCCTCGATCCGGTCGGCGAGAGCGGCGATCATGCCCCGGTCTTCAAACTCGTAAAAACGCCCGCAGGAGGTCGGAAAGACCACGACAGGCAGGCCCGCGGCCCCGAAGATGAGCAGTTCCATCTCCCGGCCAAGTTGGCGGGAATACCCTTTGTGATATTCACGAACCATGTTGCGCGCGCTCCGCGATCAATTTGTGTCAGCCTCTGAACGGGCCAGAATCTGCCGGAGGATGGTTGTCTGTTGCAGGAAAAGGCCTCCAGACCCGTGCCTTCTGGCAAAATATGCGAGAACTGCCGATTTCTTGTTCATGGTACAGCCACGGCCGAGGCTCTGCTTCCATATTTCCCCCAACCACGGATATTTGCCTCAACCGGCCTTTTCGGGCGATACTTAGATGTTGTGTCTTGCATGGCTGGGCGTTCCTGCCTGGCCGCTGAGCCGACAGGGCGCGCTTCAGAGAAGCTGCCGCCGGCCGGAAGACCCCAAAAGACTGCAACAGAGCATCGGAACTCGAAAGGAACCTTACAACCGTGGTAATGATTCGTCTGGCGCGCGTTGGCGCCCCCAAGCAGCCCTTCTATCGTATCGTGGTCATTGAAAAAGACCGCGCCCGCAACGGCCGTTCGATCGAGGTCGTCGGCACCTACAACCCCCGCACCGAACCGGCCACGGTCGTTTTGAAGCATGACCGCGTAGCCTATTGGCGCAGCAAGGGCGCTCAACTGTCGCCCATCGTCGAAAAGCTGTTGACCAAGAATCCGGCCACGGTTGCCGAGCCAGCCGCACCGGCCACCGAAACACCCGCAATCTAGTTTTTCTGCTCTCCGCCGGAGGATGCGCGCGCCATCCCGGGCCGGCAAGCAATACAATTGCTGACGATGGCGGGTGTGTGCGGGACCGATGCGCGCAGTGGTCCCAAGTGATTGATTGGTAGTCGCCAATTTTCCGAAAACATCCGGTCAGGGGCAAGAGCATGACCCAAAACGCGAGTGTCGAAGTTGATGAACTGGTCCGCGAGATTGCACGGGCCCTGGTGGATGAACCGGCAGCCGTTCAAGTGGAGAGTGTGGACCGCGAGGAAGACACGGTTCTCCAGCTACGGGTCGCGCCGCAGGACGTGGGCAAGGTCATCGGCAAGCAGGGACGCACCGCACGCTCGGTACGGACCATTCTGGGCGCCGTCAGCACGAAGCTGAACCATCGCTACGCGCTCGACATTCTGGAAGAAGACGATCTCTAAGATGGCGATTGCCGATCTCCCCTGCGCCCGCGAAAGGCAGCGATGACCGTGCCTGACAACGCTGAAGATTGGGTCTGGCTGGCGCGGATTTCTCGTCCGCAAGGCCGCAAGGGCGAGGTCTTCGCCGAGATTCTCACCGATTTCCCTGAAAAATTTGCCGAACGAAAACAGCTCTGGCTGCTGAGCGCTTCCGATGGAAGCGCCTCTGCGTCCAAGCCGGCATCTGCCCCGCGCCAAGTGAAACTGGCGGCTCACTGGCTGCACAAGGGCGGCGTGGTTCTGCACTTTGCCGGAGTGGATTCGATCACGGCAGCCGAAACGCTGGACGGTCTGGTCGTGGCCATCCCCCGCAGCGAGCGGGCCGCTCTGGGCGAAGACGAGATCTACATCAGCGATCTGATCGGCTGCGCGCTGGTGGATGTATCCCCGGCCGAACCGGTACTGCTGGGCGAAATCGAGGACGTCGACCGCACGGCCGGCCCCACGGCGCTGCTGGTCGTGCATGGCGCGGCAGGCGAGATCCTGATTCCCTTTGCCAAGCAGTACCTGAGCAGCATCAATCTGGAAGCCAGGCGCGTCAAAATGGCCCTGCCCGAAGGGCTTGTGGATTTGAATGCGCACGGCAAAGCTCAGTAACGTTCGAACCAACTTTATTCTGTTTCCCGCCGGATCTTCTCCAACAGCTTGCGATCTTCCTTGCTGAGCGCGGCATTCTCCAGCAAATCCGGCCGGTTGGCCAGGGTCTTGCGCAACTGCTGTTCGCGACGCCAGAGGCGAATCTCGTGGTGATCGCCGTTCAGCAGCACCGGCGGCGCGCTGAGTCCGCCAAACTCCGCCGGGCGGGTGTAATGCGGATAATCCAGCAGGCCCCCGGAGCCATACTGCGAACGCGGAACACCACCCTCGGCGTCGGCAATCTCGGCGTCCGCCACGCCAAAGCTCTCAAACTCGCTTGAAGCCTCATTGCCCAGTGCGCCTGGCACCAAGCGCGTGACTGCGTCCACCACCACAGCCGCGCCCAGTTCGCCGCCGCTTAGCACGTAATCGCCAATCGAAAGCTCCATGTCGCAATAAAGCTGGCTGATGCGCTCGTCGACACCCTCATAGCGCCCGCATAGCAGCACGACGCGCTCCACGCCGACCAGTTCCCGCGCCAGCGCCTGGGTGAACGGCACGCCTTGGGCTGAGAGCAGAATCACGCGCGTCTGTGGCTGGCTAACCGGACTTTCAGAAACAGCCAAAGGACTCTGCCCCTCGTCTGGAAACTCTGCATCAGGACGATCTGCGTCTGGAAGCCTTGTGTCAGGGCACGACTTCAGTCGTGCCGAAATCGCTCCATCATCAGACGGGGCTTTAGCCCCTGAGAGGTGCCGCTCCGCCTTGGGCGCAATGCCCAGAGCTGCCAGCGCCTCGGCCAGCGGCTGGGGCTTCAGCACCATGCCCTCGCCGCCGCCGAAGGGGCGATCGTCCACGGTGCGATGCCGGTCGTGTGTAAACTCGCGCAGATCGTTCACGCCCACCGTCACCAGTTCACGAGCCAGCGCGCGGCTCAGAATTCCGTTTTCGAAGAAGCCGGCAAAAAAGCCGGGAAAGATGGTGACAATCTCAAACCGCATATCCATTGATGATATAGAGATTCTTGCAAAATTGCCTTCGGACTGCTGATTGTGTCAGGACACGACTTCAGCTAGGTTTCGCGGTGTGCGACCGCGAAAGGTGAATTAATCTGCAAGTTTTAAAAAAATAGTAGGGGGGGTGGGGCATTCAATTGGGCGCTGGCTGGCTGGAGTGGAAGCTCCTTTTTCATGGTGCGCTGGTGATGAGATAAGATCTGCAATCCCGTCAAGGCTCTGACACATTTTTCAGTTTCAATGGAATTTTGCAAGTGGCTCCATATGTGTAGGTAAAATATTCGCGCATACACCGCGCCCGATGTGTTCTACTGTTGGCCATCTGATATGGCTGACTTTGAATCGTTGCTAAAGCGCTGGCAATCGGCCGGCGTCCTGGATGAGGCCGCCGTCGGCCGCATTCGCGCATGGGAAAGTGAGCAGAAGAAACCCGCCGGTTTGCGCTGGCAGGGGCTGGTCGCACTGATTCTGGGAGCGATTCTGCTGGCCTGCGGCGTGGTCCTGTTTGTCTCGGCTCATTGGGACCAGATGGGCCCCAGCGCCCGGCTTGCCCTCGTGCTGGCGATGGTCAGCGCCTTCCACCTCGGCGGGGGCTGGGCGCGGGAGCGCTATCACGGCCTTTCAACGGCTCTGCACGCTGTCGGCACTGTCTCCACCGGCGCGGCCATTGCGCTGGTCGGGCAGATTTTCAACATTAAGGAACACTGGCCAGCGGCGATTCTGCTGTGGGCCCTGGCCGCCCTGGCTGGCTGGATTCTGCTCCGCGATGAGGCGCAACAGACGCTGACGCTGCTGCTCGTCCCGGCCTGGATTTTCTCGGAGTTCGTGTATTCCGCCGAGGGACACATCGGCCAAAACGTCTACCTGGGCCGGTTCCTGATCGTCTGGGCGGTTCTCTACCTCACCCTCTTCCTCGGCTCCAGGCGCAAGGCTGTCGCGGGGATTCTCTTCGCCGTCGCAGCGATTGGTGCGGTCGTGGGCGTGTGCTTTCTGCTGGCTGGATGGAGTTCATGGGGCAACCAAACCTATTTGCCGCTTGGACTCCGCACATGGGGATGGATCGACATTGCCGTCCTTCCCTTGCTCTTCGCGGTTTTTAAATTCCGCAAGAGCTTGATTTCCGTGGCTGTCGCGATTGTCTTCTCGATTGCGCTGCCCTGGTGCAGCATCAACAGAGATGAGCCCAGCCTCGTTGCCCACGCGCTGGTCGCGGCCTTGTGCGTTTTCCTGATCTGGTGGGGCGTGCGCCAGGCCTCGAAGGCGCTGGTCAACCTCGGCATTGTGGGCTTCGCCATCACCGTCATCTGGTTTTACTTCAGCAATCTCTTCGACAAGATGGGCCGTTCGCTGGGCTTGATCGGCCTGGGAATTCTCTTCCTGGCTGGCGGATGGGCGCTTGAAAAAACTCGCCGGGGCCTCGTGGCCGGCATGGGAAAAGCGGACGTTTCCGCCGGGGAGGCGCAATGAAAATCTCCAAAACCTCCGTTGCACTGCTCGCAATCCAGTTGGTGCTGGTCTCGTCGATCGCGGCCAAGTATCTCTACCAGCGCTCGACCTGCCCGCGGGTCTGGACGCGCGCGGCGGCCTACGATCCAGAACTGGTGATGCGTGGCCGCTACCTGAGCCTGCAATTGACCGTGGACGGCTGCGGACGCATTGCTCCGCCGGCAAAGCTGAAGGACGCCAACAATCCAGATGCCAAGTACCACTGGTTTATCTTGACGCAGGCAGATCGCTATACCGCCCGTCTCGCGGTGGAGAACCACAAGCTGGTTGCGATTCCCATCTCAGGGCTTGGAAAATGGCAAATTGCGCAGCAAACGCCGCATGGAATCACGGTACTGGCTCCGCCGGAAACATCTTGCCAGAATCTTCTGATTGAACAGCGGGTAGACTTCTACATTGCCGAGCACGCCGCCGACCCGAGCCGTCTACTACCCGGCCAGGAGCTTTGGATTGAGGTCACCGTTCCGCCCCAGGGCCCGCCCCGGCCGATTCAACTGGCGCTGAAGCAGAATGGCGCTTGGAAGCCGCTGGCATTCCAGTAGAGCGACCCGCAACAAGGCAGAGACCTTCACTCGTGCCCCACTATTGATCCGGCAAGAAAATAGTGGCATCGTTTCCCACCCATTTCCGCAAAAGACGCGGAAATGGATGGGGCACCCAGACAGTATTTAGTTGCCGGATCACTAGAAGGTCTTCTGCGGCGCGGGCTGATCCGCGCTCACCTGGCCCACCTTGATCCCGGCGACGAAGAAGTTCTCTCCGTGTATAGGGCTGCCGGAGAGGCGGCGCAACATGGCCAACTGGCCCACGTGGGTCAGCGCATCGGCCACAGGCCCTTGGAAGAGCCGCTCAACCGGGGCGCGGAGCGGCTGCTCACTGGCCAGGAAAGCATCGAAGCTCTGAAGCGAAGAGAAGAACCGCTGCTGTTCCTCGGCCCAGGCGCGTGGCTGGGAGTCCTGCCAGCATCCCTGCCCAACGGCCATACTCAACGCCCACTCGAACAGGTCGCCCATGTGGGCCAGAATCTGCACAGGCAGCCGGCCGGCTATGTCAACTCCGGCAAAGTGGTCGGGCGCGCCTTCCAGAGCCCGCGTAGCACGATAAGCCACAGTGGCAACCGTGTGGCGCAGCAATTCACGTTTTTCGTCCATACCCGGAACTATAATTCATCCCACCCGACGCAGGCTAAGCTCCCTTCCCAAGCCCTTTCAGCGACGGTCCGGCCCTTCTCAAGAAACGATTGAGCCCCAACCAAGCACGAACCCGGCCTCTTGTAGTAAACTGAAATTTCTGAGTCCAAACGTAGGAAACCATTATGTCTATTCATCCAGTAATGCAGCGCTTGGCAGACAAGCTCAAGCGTACCGACCTCCCCGAGTTCGTACCCGGCGACCAAATTCGCGTTCAAGTGAAGATCAAAGAAGGCGATAAGGAGCGCTTGCAGGCCTTTGAAGGTCTTGTAATCGCTATCAACAAAGGCCCCCAGGGCACGTTTACCGTGCGCAAGATGAGCTTTGGCCAAGGCGTGGAGCGTGTCTTCCCGTTCAATTCCAAAGTCATCGAAAAAATCGAGAAAATCCGCAGCCACAAGGTGCGCCGCGCCAAGCTGTTCTACCTCCGCGAACTGCGCGGCAAGGCAGCCCGCTTGAAGGAAGTGGGCCGCGTCGTGGCCAAGGCATAGGCCTCTGAAGATTTTCGCAACCTGACAGCCCCGGCTTTGGCCGGGGTTGTTTTTTGGAAGCAGCGGATAGCCAACAGCTAACAGCTCATGTCTGCCGTGACGTCCTAGCCGACAGCCTGAAGCCAAAACGGACGGTCGCCTTCCGCCTTTGCGAATCGCCGCTCACTGTTAGCTGTCCACTGTAAGCTGTAAGCTGGATTTATGACTCCGACCGAACCATCTCGCCCTCAATCCCCGGATCAGACGCACGTGAGCGCCCGCAGCACCATGATGCTGAGCGAGATTCTGAAGCTGGCCATGGAAAGCTTCAGCTCGAACAAGATCCGCTTTGCGCTGACAGCGCTGGGCATGGTGATCGGCACCGCCTCGGTGATTCTGGTCGTGACGATCGGGTTGACCGGTAAGCAATTCATTCTGAACGAAATTCAGAAGATCGGCACCAACTCGGTCGAGCTGGAATACTCCGGCGGAGGCGCCGGCAACGCTGAACGAACCGTGGCCAATGACTCGCTGACGCGCGACGATGAGAAGGCTGTGCTGGCCGAGTTGCCCGGCGTCATGTACTCTTCGCCGGTCGTGGAGATGCACTCCCGCATCAGCTTTGGCTCGGGCATCGTCAAAGACACGCTGGTGCTGGGCGTCAGCCCGCAGTATCTCAACATTCGCAATCTGATTGTTCCGCTGGGCCGCTTCTTCGACGATACCGACGACTCCGCCCACCTGAAGTGCGCGGTAGTCTCGCAGATCTTCGCCAATGAACGGTATGGAAGCGCGGATGCGGCAGTCGGCCAGAACTTCGAGATCAGCGGCATCCCTTTCACGATCATCGGCGTTTTCAGAGAGAGCGTCGACACGTTTGGCGAGTCGGAAATCGCCGACCAGACGATCCTGATTCCCTACTCGGTGGCTCGCTACTTCACGGGAACTGAGAATGTAAAACAGATTTATTTTTCCATGTACAACATGGACGCGGTGCCGGAAGCCAGCAAGGAGATCGAACGGATCGTCAGCGCCAGACACCGTCCGAACTCGGTTTACAAGGCGACAAATTTGAAAGAACTGCTGACCATGGCCGCGAAGATTGCCAACGCCCTGACGCTGGTGCTTTTGGCCGTGGCGGCGGTCACGCTGGCCGTGGGCGGCGTCGGCATCATGAACATCATGCTGGCCAACGTCCGCGCCCGCATCCGCGAGATCGGCATTCGCAAGGCCATGGGCGCCACCAGCCGCGAGATCAAGCTGCAGTTCTTGTCCGAGGCGGTGATCATCTCGTTGACCGGCGGCATTGTGGGCATTCTTGTGGGCCTGACCGTGCCGCTATCGATCCGCTTGTTCACGAACTACGATCTGCCCATCTCAGTCTGGTCGATCGTGGTCGCCCTGGCTTCGGCCATGCTGACCGGCGTGGTCTTTGGAACCATTCCCGCCACCCGCGCCGCGCAGATGGATCCTGTGGAATCCTTGAAGTACGAGTAATGGCTGAGGGCCGTCTGCCCTCGACGTTTTACGGCTGGTTCGATCTCCGCCTTGGAAGCCGAGAATGTAAGGAGTAAGATTGAGAGTGTAAGGAGTCGACTGCCATGGCAACACCAGTCACAAAGCTTGTACCGGCATCCTCTTTCCACGCCAAGGTCACCAGCAAGGGACAGATTACCGTTCCTGTAGAAATTCGCCGCTCTCTGGGCGTCAAACCTGGCGACAGCATACGTTTCGAGCAGCAGGAAGGCGGGATTCGCGTAGTCCGGGAGACCACCGAAGACCCTTTTGAGAAGTTGCGCGGAATTGGCATCCCAGGTGTTGGTCCAGGCCGCGAGGGAGTCATGGCCTATATGCGTGAACTTCGAGGCTACGATGAGTACGATGACAGTATCGCTTGATACCAACCTCATCGTCTCCCTGCTGAATCAAGAGCCGGAATTCTGCGAACGCGCGCAAGCCGCAGTCAGAAAATTCAGAAAAACAGGAAAGCTCGTGGTTTCAGGCCCGGTCTACGCGGAACTGCTCGGCCTGCCGTCCAGAACGCAACAGATCCTCAACGAATTCTTCACCAGCGCCGGGATTGAGATTGATTGGCGCTTTGAAGAAGCTGTCTGGCGAACGGCCGGGGCTGGCTACCAAAGCTACGTGCGGCGTAGGCTCGACAAGACGGGCCAGTTGCCTCGCCGCATTCTGACTGATTTCCTGATCGGCGCACAAGCCGTTGTTCGCGGCTACACCTTGCTCACCCTGGATGGAAGGCTTTTCAAGGCCTCCTTCCCAGGAATCCGCATCGAGTCCTTTTGACGGCTGGAAACTGAAGCCTTACTGGGTTGCGACAGCCGGGTCGGCGGTGGCTTCCGGATCGGTCGGATGGCTGAAGCGCTTCAGGCGGCCGGCGAACTCCTGCTCGATGCGCTGATTGGTGCCCGCCTTGGAAAACTCATAGGCCACACGGATGCCATTGAAGATGGCGCGGTCATTCGAGGAGCCGTGGCCGATGATGCAGACTCCGCGCACGCCCAGCAGCGGCGCTCCACCGTACTCGGTGGGGTCCAGGCGGCGGCGGAAATCGTTGAAAGCCCGGCGCGACAAAAGCGCTCCGACCTGAGCCGTCACGGTCTGGGTCAGCGACTCGCGCAGCACATCGCGCACAAAGCGGCCAACGCCCTCGCTGGTCTTCAGCGCCACGTTGCCCACAAAGCCGTCGCAGACAATCACGTCCGCCTGACCACTGAAAATATCGCGGCCCTCGACATTGCCGATAAAGCGGATCGGCAGCGCCTTGAGCAGCGGAAAAGCCTCGTGGGTCAGCTCGTTGCCCTTGGTTTCTTCTTCGCCGATGGAAAGCAGGCCGACGCGCGGCTTTTCGATTTTGAGCACGCTGCGGGCATACATCTCGCCCATCACGGCAAACTGCGCCAGGTTGTGGGGCTTGCAGTCCACGTTGGCGCCCACGTCCAGCAGGACGCAGGGATTGCCACCCTTGGCGGTGGGCATGGGAGTGGCCAGGGCTGGCCGGTCAACGCCCGCCATGGCGCCCAGCACCATCTTGGCTGTAGCCATGACCGCGCCGGTGTTGCCGGCAGAGACAAAGCCCGCCACCGTGCCCGCGTGCACCATTTTGAGCCCCACGCGAATGGAGCTGTCTCTCTTGGTCCGCACCGCATGAACAGCCTTTTCGTCCATGGCGATACGTTCCGAGGCCTGATGGATGACGATGGGCAGGTCTTCGTTTTCCAGTTGCTCATCCAAAAGATCGCGCAGCTCCGCCTCGGGACCAATCAGATGGACCCGCACAGGCAGCGACTTGCAGGCAAGAATTGCCCCGCGAATCTCCGGCTCCGGAGCACGATCCGACCCTACGGCGTCAAGCGCAATATCGATCAGCATGGGCGCCGGCATCTACTTGGCTGTTTCCTCAACATCCAGAACCGCGCGGCCCTTGTACTCGCCGCACTTGGGGCAGGCGTGATGAGGCAGCTTCTTCTCGTGGCAGTTCGGGCACTCGGAAACTCCGGTTGCGGTGAGGAAGTCGTGGGAGCGGCGAATTGCAGTGCGGCGCGTCGAATGGCGTCTTTTCGGATTAGGCATAATCGAATTCCTTTCGTATCTCTGCCCGCTTCAAGTCGCCCAAGAGCTTGCCAGCCAGTTTCAGGCCGCAGGGGATCTTGGTTGCCTTTCGGCACGGGGCGAGCACCCTCAATTGATCCAGATTTTCTCTGGGGACTTACTTGGACTCGATCCGGCCGCGTAGGCCGGCCAGCGCTTGCCAGCGGGGGTCACTCGGACCCTCTTCGCAGTTGCAGGTCTGGCTGTTGCGGTTTACGCCGCAGCGCGGGCAAAGTCCCTTGCAGTCAGGCTTGCACAACGTCTTGACCGGCAGGGACAAAAGTACCTGCTCGCGCAAGACATCCTCAAGCACAAGGCCGTCCTTTAAATAATACCCGATTTCGGTTTCCTGCGCAGTAATGGACCGTTCGGGGCTGTCGGAATCGGCCCCGACGGGCTTGAAAATCAGGTCAAAATCGGCCGCCAGCGGAATCTCGACCGGCTCGACGCAGCGGGCGCAGGGCACCTGGAAGTTGCCAGAGAAGCTGCCCCGGATCCGGATGTCGGACACAATGTCCTTCGGGCCCCGGTGTTCCTGGAGCACCTCAACCAAGCCGGAGGTAGCCAGCGGCCCTTGCTGCTCGGCCTCGCCGCCCAGACCAACCGCTCCCGGAGCCAGTTCCAGGTCGAAGTTAATCGGTTCCCGTTCGAGTTCGTCTACCGTGAATTCCATGTTATGAGCCTACGGCGCACGCGGCGGGGAGTCAATGCACGCGGAAATCTGTTTCGAGATTCCATCGAGCATCCTCGGAATACACATAAACCTTTTGAAAGCCGTGGTCGAAATCGTTCACACTGCGACAAAGCCTCTAAAAACAACTATCGAAAAGGCTTCAATCCGCCGATGAGTAGAATCATCTTGTTTTTGCAGGAAAGGGATGATGGGGCTTCAGGTTTCGGGACTCTTTTTGATGGGCGCATTGGTGGATGAGTCAAGTTACGCGCCATTTTCCGACGCACTCTTTCGAGCCTTCGACAGTGCATCAAGCAGGGTGCTGCTGCCTGACCGAAGAGCCACAAATGCATGAGGACTTTGCGGATATGAAACTGACAAGCACTGATTGCGAGAGCGATCCAAGTACTGGAAGCCACGGGAGTCCGGCCATGCCGGTCGAGGAAGTTGCAAAAGCTCGATCGATAGCGGCCTCGGCCATGGAATCGCTGCGGAGATTTGCAATTCCTGCCACACCGGCCAACTATGCCATCTGGTACGAGTATCACGCCAAACAGAGTCCCAATCTGGAACGAACCATCGACGTTCTCATCTCCAATGGCGCAAGCTTTGACGAGAACACCCTGCAAGATTTGTATTCAACGTTCTTTTCGTCGGCGAAGGAGGCGCAGGCTGTACGCGAGACCTCCGTGCTTGCCTTGGACACCCTCCAGGAGATCGTCAGCGCTGCCGACTTTGCCTCCGATGATGCTCATCAGTTCGGCGCGACCTTAAGAGGAATCGCCTCAAAAAACCTGGGCGAAAGCCTGGGCAATTTGAAGAACATCATCGAGAACCTGGTTGCCGAGAGCAAGGGAATGGCCGGCAGAAGCGAATTTTTCGGCCTGCGCATGCGCGAATCCGCCGACAAGATCGAGGATCTTGAACGCAATCTGCAAGAAGCGATACGGGACGCCACGCTGGACGGCCTGACCGGAGTGTCAAACCGAAAATCCTTCGACGCCATCATCCGCAAGACGGCCGGAGAGTCCATGAACAGCGGCGAAGATCTGGCCTTGCTGATGATCGACATCGATCATTTCAAGAGGGTGAATGACACATGGGGGCATCAGATCGGCGATTCCGTGCTTCGTCATCTGGCAGAGACCGTGCAAAGGGCCGTGCGCGGCGGGGACACCGTAGCGCGCTATGGCGGCGAGGAATTTGCGGTGATTCTGCCCCGCACAGACGTGGACGCCGCATTCAATGTGGCGCAAAACATTCGCCAGGAGCTGGCCAGAAATCCTTTGTCGCTTGACCTCACCCCTCCCATGAGGCCCATCACCGTTTCGATCGGGGCGGCCTGCTATGAGCCTGGAGATCCATTGACCGAGTGGGTGGCAAGAACCGACGCCGCTCTCTATCACGCCAAAGAGGAGGGCCGGGACCGTGTCGTGCTCGATCGGAACTGGAATTAGCAAAAGCGCAAATTCCGGCATGATTTCGAAGTCTTGTCTGGTGATCGACGACTCGGTCACTGTCAGGAGAGTTGCGCGAAAACTTCTCACCGGCATGGGATTCGAGGTTGACGAGGCCGAGAATGGACAGGTCGCCCTCGACAAGTGCCGGGAGCGGATGCCGGATGTCGTTTTACTCGATTGGAACATGCCGGTCATGGACGGCTTGGAGTTTCTCAAGGCCCTGCGTCACACCGAGGGAGGCCGGGCACCGGCCGTGATCGTCTGCACCACGGAGACCGATGTCGACCACATTCAGAGAGCGATGGTGTGCGGAGCAAACGAATATCTGATGAAACCGTTCGACAGGGAGTCGCTGATTTTGAAGCTAGAAATGGTCGCCTGTCTCTAGCGAGAAACAAAGCGTGGACGAGGACGTACCCGCACCATCCGGCAGGGAGGCGCTACCGTTTCATCCTCCTGCGTGCACCAGCCGGGCCAGCCAGACCGGAATCCGGCGAAAAGAAAGCTTGTCAGAGCACCCGCAAGCCAGGATCAAACACGCTCCCTGTGGCTTTTCTCTCTGATTTTCCTTGCCTTTCCCGTGTTGTTCAAGTCCCGCCTGATTCAGCCGATAAAACTCACGAGTTGCATCAGAAAGGATTTCCGCCATGCAGTGGTTCCGCAATCTCCCGATCTCCCGCAAGTTCATAGTCGCCTTTGGTATAGTCTGCGGTCTCTGCATCTTGCTGGGCGCTTACACCTTCATTACTTTCCGAAGCATCGCCGCCAGAAGCGAGAATGTGAGCAGCAACTCTCTTCCCTCGGTGATTGCGCTGGGAAATATCCGCTCAGCGGCCAACACCATGCGGAGCGAGGATCTGAATCTTCTGCTCTGCCAGACGCCGGCCTGTACGGCCATGCACAGCGCGAATCGCCAAAAGGCATTGGCCGACTATCAGGCGGGCATCAAGGCGTACGAGCCGAAAATCAGCTATCCCGGAGAGCGCGAACTCTATCAGAAGTTCTCGACCGCCTTCGCGCAGTATCAGGAAACCAGTGATCGCGCGTATGCCTTGCTGACAGCCACGAAGATTGGCGACGCCTTGGATCTGGAGACCTCCGACGCCACCATCGCCCTGTATCAATCGGCCTTTGCAGCCATGGAAGAGGATCTGGCGCTGAATGCGAAGTCCGGCACGGAGGAGTCGCAAGGCGCCACGCTGGCCAGCACTCATGCAACCTGGATTAGCACAGCCGTCACGCTTCTGATTGTCATGCTCTGCGCGCTCACCGGCTGGCTGTTGACACAGCAGATCGCGCCGCAACTGGAGAAGGTCATGCTTGCGCTGGAGAGCCTGGCGGCCAAGGATCTGACGGCTCATGTTGAGGTCACAGGGAGCGACGAGATTGGGCGTGTCGGCGATGCCTTCAACGCCAGCGTGGCGGCAATGCACAAGGTTCTGCTCTCGGTCGCACAGGGCGCCGAGACGCTCTCGGCCGCCACCACCCAGATGAGCGCTCGCTCGATTCAAACCGCGGGCAACGCCAACACCCAGTCCAGCAAGACCAACCAGATTGCGGCCGCGGCGCAAGAGATGACGGCGACGATCGGCGAGATCAGCCATAACGCCGAGAGCGCGGCCAAATCCAGCCGCGTCTCGGCCGAAACCGCCGATCAGGGCGGCACGGTCATGCAAGCCGCCGCCTCGACCATGGAGAAAATTGCCGTGGCCACCAGTTCGGTTTCCGACAAAATGACCTCGCTGGCCCAGCGTTCCGAGGAAATTGGCAAAGTGGTCAGCGTGATTCAGGAGATCAGCGAACAGACCAACCTGCTGGCGCTGAACGCAGCCATTGAAGCGGCCCGCGCCGGGGAGCATGGCCGGGGATTCGCCGTTGTCGCCGGCGAGGTCCGCCGCCTGGCCGAGCGCACCAAGAGCGCCACGGAGGAAATCGCCGGAACCATCAACAGTATTCAGGAAAAGACGCGCGAAACCCTGCAAGTCATGCAGGAAAGCCGCACCGCTGTCGAAACCGGCATGGGAGAGACCGCGCACGCGCGCAAGAGCCTGGATTCCATCATCGCCTCGTCCAAGGAGGTGGAGCACCAGATCGAGCTGATCGCCACGGCGGCCACCGAACAGACTGCGGCCTCCAGCGAAATTTCCGAGTCCGCCGGCAATATTTCACAGTTGTCGGTCGAGAATGCGCAAGGCGCCCAGGAGGCTGTCGAAGCGCTCAAGAATCTGGCCTCGCTGGCCAGCGACCTGGACGGCATGATTCGCCAGTTCCGTCTGGAAGACGGCCATCAGGCGGGTGGAAGATTTTCAGGAATGAGCCAGCCGGTTGGGCAGTCCGCGTTGCAGACAGCGCACTCCTAAATCCGGCGCACGCTGACGGCAGCCATACCCGGATCTGCGGGCTCTGGCAATCGCAAGTTGATCGCCTGGAGTCCCAGGGCTGCCGTCACACCTCCCCCACGCTGTCGGAAACATTTCCGGCAGCGTTTTTTTGGCTGAGCGGACCCGCACTCAAGAAGGTTTTCCGGCAAATTCTCAGTAGCTGCGCGGGTAGGTCCGCGAGATGCGATCGTGCCAGCTCAGATGCTCGTCATCGAAGAGAACCCAGACAATGCCCAACCCCACCGGAAGCACAGACAACAGGAGCGCCCCAAGGCGGCTGCACAACTGAGCACGCGAGGGAATCTGGCCATCGAAAGTGCAAAAGGAGACGCGGGCGCACCTCATGCCGGGCGTAACCCCCGCCAAGACTAGGCAAAGCGTCTGATAAACCAGCCCCAGCAGCAAAAACGCCACGACCGCGGCGGCCTCCATGATTTTTGCCGCAGGCAGATGTCCGGGCAGAGCGCCAGCAAGAGATCCGACCTTGGGCATGACCATCAGGGCCGCCCCCAGAAAAACACTGGCAATCAAGGCATGATCCACCAGGGCCGCTGTCATCCGACGGCCGAGCGAGGCCAATTGCGGGGCCAGCGGCGAAACCGGCTCCTCCTCGGACTCCGCTTCACTCAGGGGCTGAGCCTCCAACTCGATGCCCGACCACTCGGGCTGCCGCCAGGCAGAGGCCGAGTCCGCGCTATCCGCCTCCGGCTGCGTGGAGATGGAAGCAGGGTCCACCTCGAAAATGCTCAACTGCTTGTCGGCTTCCTCCTCCGCAAAAGGTCCATCGATCAATTGCGGACGCATCTTGCGGGTGGCGACCAGCTCGCGCGGAAACTCGATCAGGTTGGCATAGATGGGCTGAACCGGTTCAACCGGCTCAATCTCTTCGCTCTCCCACGGGTTCTCGGCCAAGTCCGATCGCTCCCACCAGTCTCCGGCTGAAGAAGCAGCGCGCTCCACCCTTCGCGGCGCGGAGGATTCGGCCGGATCGAGGGGACGCAAACGAAGATCCGGCGCCCAAAGGACGTGAGAGCATTCGTTTTCCCAGGCTTCCAGCGAGGAAGGAACAGTAAACTGCACGGGCACCGATTCGCGATCCCGCGCAGAAGTCTCGACGGGCGCCTCAGCCTGCGGAGCCTCGGGCTCACATAAACGCGGACCGGCGTTGGTGGCAATCCGCAAATCTTCCAGGGCAGCCTGGGCAGCGGTTTGCGCTTCCAGGGCGGCCTGCGTGGCAACCTCCGCGGCGCGCAGGGCCGCGCGAGCTTCGGCAGACTGCATCTGGCTGTAGCTGGGAACCTGTGCAAAGCGCGCGGCCACACGGGCGGCTGCCTGGGCGGCGCGGCCACTGGCGCCCTGCCGTGCGGCGGCGGAAGGCGCGGTCTGGCTGGCCGCGGAAAATCCTTTTTGGCTCTTGTGCGCGGCAAGGCGCTGACTGACTTCCTGCTTCCAGGTTGATTCGTTCTGTGGCTGGCTCAAAGATGTGCTCAAAGCTTCAGTTCCCTTCTGACCGCCTTCCATGCGATGAGGCACAGAGGCGGAGATTCCAGTCCTCGAAGTCCGGTCAAACCGGGGCTCGCGGACACAATGTTCAAAAGAAGGGAGTCGAGAGAAAAAAACAGGCAGCACTCGGATCGCGAGATCTAAGCGCGGAGAGAACCATCCGAATTTGCCTGATGCCAGAGCTGCGCGGAAGACCTCCGATGCCAAGCCAGCCTTTTTTGCTATGCTGACCTTGGTCCCCGGGATGCTTCCTCGCTATTTAGTGTTTATCACGATGCTCGCCCTCTGTCACCCATTTGTTTGGGGGCAGACGTTGACTCATGCGGCACCCCCTCCGGCGCAAACCGGCGTACCCGTGACGGATCAGCCCGGCCAGAGCGGCTCAATCGACGCGCACACCTCTCCTCTGCCGGACGACCCGAGCCAGGAGATTCTGCCTGTGGCGCAACCGGAGCCGGCCGCCGCCGCCGGCGTTCCGGTCGAGTGGGAGGCGCAGAACCAGAGCCGCGTGGGCGACACCTGGACCCTGACCGGCGATGTGGTGGTCCACTACCGCGACTACATTCTGCGCGCCGACAAGATCGTCTATCACCAGTCCACCACGGAACTGGAAGCGGATGGCAATCTACAGCTCGCTGGCGGAGTCAACGACGTGCGCATCTACGCCTCACGCGGCGATATGCGGCTGAACATGCACACGGCGCGCTTTTACAACGTGCATGGTTCGCAGGGCGTTCGCACCTTTGGCCGCACGGCGGTTTATTCCACAACGAATCCCCTTCTTTTTACCGGCAGGGTTTTGCTGGAAACCGGCGAGGGCCACTACCGCATCATCGACGGCACCATGACCAACTGCCACCTGCCCCGGCCGGACTGGCAGATTCTCTCCCGCTCCATCAAGCTGGAGAATGGCACGGCCTCCACCTCCAGCGCCTATTTCAAGATTCTCGGCGTGCCTATTCTCTACCTGCCTTACTTGCGCCATCCGCTGGAAGAGACAGGCCGCCAAAGTGGCCTCCTGATCCCGGTCTTCGGCATGGGATCGTCGATCCGCGGCTACACCTTCGGCGAACAGGCCTACTGGGTCATCAGCCGCAACATGGACATGACCGCCGGCACGGAGTACTACAGCAAGCGCGGCTGGGCGCCGAACGGCGACTTCCGTTACAAAGGACTTGGACTCGACCACCTGATCGTGCGCTGGAATGCCCTGATCGACCGCGGAGTTGAAAAAGCAGTTCCCGCCACCGCCACGCAGGCCGCCTCCACGCAGCTTGTCAATCAGGGCGGCGTGGACATCACGGCTCAGGGCCGCAAGGATCTGACAGCCGAAACACGCCTTGTCGGCAACGTCGACTACCTTTCCAATTATGTTTACCGCCTGGTCTTCAACGACGACTACTCGCAGGCGGTCAACTCCGAGGTGCAGAGCAGCGTCTCGCTCACTCACGCGCATCGGGGCCTGGTTCCCTCCATTTCCTTGGACCGCTTTCAGACCTTTGCCAGCTCCAGCAATGGCAACGAAGCGAAGATCCTCCATCTGCCCAACCTGCGCTTCGACGTGCTGGACCGGCCATTGGGCACGACCTCGCTCTACTGGGGGCTGGGTTCTTCGCTCGACTATCTGAGCCGCTCCGAGCACGGCAGTGAAGGCGGACACGGATTCCACGCCCGCAACGTTGTCCGTGGCGACTTCTACCCGCATCTTTCCCTGCCGCTCTCGGCCGGCGGCTGGAGTGTGCTGCCCGAGGCCGCCGTGCGCGAAACCGCCTACTCCATCAGCCAGACGCCCGACCTGACCGGGGCCAACGGTGGCACGCCCAAAATCAGCCACGATCCACTCAACCGCACCGATTTTGAGGCCTCCGTGCAGTTCAGACCGCCGGCCATGGAGCGGGAGTTCGCGCTACCCGGCTGGAACCGCGTCCTGCGTCACGTCATCGAGCCCGAGTTCACTTATCGTTACGTGACCGGCATCGGCACGCAGGCCCAAAAGACGCTTCTGATTGACACCACGGATATCGCGACAGACACCAACGAAGTGGGCTATTCGCTCACGCAGCGCTTTTACCTGCGCTCCACCTCTTCCCAGCCTTGCAAGGCGGACGCCAACGCAGTCTGCCCGGCCCAGCCGCGCGAGTGGGCCAGTTGGCAGATTGCGCAAAAGCTCTTCATCGACCCTAAATTCGGCGGAGCCTTGATCTCTGGCCGGCGCAATGTTTTTGACTCCACCCTCGACCTAAGCGCTATCGCCTTTCTGACCTCGCCGCGCAACCTGGCACCCGTCATCTCGCGACTGCGTTTCGAGGCCATCAACAACCTGCGCATCCAATGGGATCTGGACTACGACCCCAAGACCGGACGGCTGGGCGCCGACAACCTGTTTGCCGGCTATAGTTGGGGTCGAACCACGGTCGGGCTCACCCACGCACTGCTGAACGCCGTCGAGGAGAATGGCGGTTCGGCCTCGACGATCAAGAGCCAGATCTTGCAGCCTTTTCTCACGGTTGGCAAGCCCAGCGGCGCAGGCTTCAATTTGGCTGCCAATGGCGGTTACGACTTTGTTCACGGCGCGCTGCAATACGCCGGCGTGCAGGCCGTTTATAACTGGGACTGCTGCGGCCTCAACTTCGGCTACCGGCGCTTCGCCTTGGGAACGGACCGCAATGAGACGCAGTGGCTCTATGGCATCACCCTGGCCAACTTTGGCTCGGTCGGCGACATTCGCCGCACCAACACGGCTTTTCCCGACCCCTCTCTGCCGCCATCGTACTAGAAAGGTTTTCGGACCGTGGAAGTCTGCCCCGTCCAGGTCTTTTCTGCTGTGAACGTGCAGGGATGCCACGGCCCTGGCCGCCGCTGGAGTATTCTTTTTTGAGAGGGATTGCCTTTGTCACGCATTCATTTTCTGGCTGGCCTGCTCGCTTTGGGCATGGCAGTGGGCTGCAAGGCCCAAACCACCACGCAAGGAGCGCTGGACGCGGAGCAAAACCGCCACGTCGAGATTCTGGTTCGCTCCCAGTACAACATTCCTCCGGATATCAACCTAACCCTTGGCGCGCGCAAACCAAGCCAGATTCCCGGCTACAGCACGCTGCCTATTACGCTCTGGCAGGGTGCCAAACCGACAGTGATCGACTTCTTGATCTCAACCGACGGGAAAACGCTGGCGCGCCTGGAGAAGTTCGATCTGGCCAACGACCCTGTCTTTTCCATCAATGTCGCCGGTCGCCCCATCCGCGGCAATCCCGCGGCCAAGGTCACGGTGGTTGACTTTGACGATCTGGAATGCCCCTACTGCTCGCGCCTGCATCAGACGTTTTTCCTGGCGACGCTGGAGCACTACAAGGACACGGTCCGCTTCATCTACAAGGACAACCCGCTGCCCCCGGAGATGCATCCCTGGGCGGTCCATGCCGCCGTCAACGCCAATTGCCTGGCGGCGCAAAGCGGCGAGGTCTACTGGAATTATGTCGATTACCTGCACGCCCATGGCCAGGAGGTTACCGGCGAAGACCGGAACCTTGCCAAGAGCAAGGACGCGTTGAATCGAATCGCCCGCCAGCAGGCCACGCAGGGCAAGCTGGACTTGGCCAAGCTGGACGCCTGCCTTGCCAGGCAGGATGAGACCCAGGTGCAAGACTCGTTGCGAGAAGCACGGTCGCTGCGCATTGAGGGTGCGCCTGCGGTTTTTGTGAATGGTGAGCGGTTTGATGGCGCTCTGCCGCAGAATCAGGTCTGGATGGTGATTGACCGCGCATTGCGTGCCGCCGGAGTGGAGCTACCGCCCACGCCCGCACGGCCCGCGGGAACTGGTCAGTAGGCCCTTGTTTGCGGCTGCCGGCAAGAGTGGCCATTTCCTTGCGGGAGATTGCGAAAATGGCTATAGACAGGTCGTCTTTGAAATTGCCTGTCCCCACATGGGCTTTGGGATTTATTCTTGATTCCAGGGATCTTTGCGATCCCTTAGGAGATATCAGGTTGCAGATCAGAGGTTTTTGCGGCATTCCTTTTCGCTTGACCGTACTCATCCTGTGTGGCGGAGTTCTGTTCACGCCGATCAGCGCGTGCCATCGTTCGCCCTCTCCCGATGTGGTGGCGACCGTGAACGGCAAGGATATTCTGCGTTCGGATCTGGAAAAGTATTACCAAGCGAATCTCGACGAAACAGCACAGAAGCCCTCCGCCGAGCAGGCCAATATTGTTCGCCTCAATATCCTGCGCCAGATGATCGATGACGAGATTCTCTGGCAGCGCGCCACCAAGCTCAATCTGGCCGCCAGCGACGAGGACGTGAACGCCAAGCTGACGGAGATGAAGGCGCCCTTTACGCAAGAGGAGTGGGACAAGAAACTCAAGGATCGCGGCGTCACAGCGGACGACCTGAAGCGCGACTTGCGCCGCTCGTTGACCAAGACCAAGCTGCTGAACAAGGAAATCGACTCGAAGATCAACATCACCGATGCGGAGATCAGCAGCTACTATCAGGCACACCGCTCCGAGTTCAACCTGATTGAGCCACAGTACCACTTGGCACAGATCGCGGTGACCAGCGGACCCGCGAAGCAGGCCGGCAACCTGCAGGACAATAAGGCCTCCGGCGACGCCGACGCAAAAAAGAAAATCCTGGAGCTGCACAAGCGTCTTGCAAACGGCGAGGACTTCGGCACAATCGCCATGAATTTCTCCGAGAATCCCAACACCGCTCCAAATGGCGGCGACATGGGCTTTCTGCCTGAGACGCAACTTCATGCCGATCAGGACGTCTTCAACGCCATCAGTAAGCTCAAACCGGGGGAGATTACGGACGTGATTCCCGTTTACGCTCCCGGACCCGGCGGCCGCGGACGTCAGACGATGGGCTATGCAATCTACAAGCTGGTCGCGAAGGAACCCGCTGGTCAGCGTGAGCTGAACGACCCTCGCGTGCAGCAGGTCATCCGCCAGGGCCTCCGCGAGGGCCATGCGCAACTGCTCCAGAACGCCTATTTCGAAGTGCTCCACGACGAAGCCAAGGTACATAACTACTTCGCCGACCAGATTCTCAAGCAAGGCGTGAAATAGCGGGCTAAGCTGGCCACTCTTTTCTTCGATATGCGCTGCGTTGGGGCGAAACCAGAGTCCATTACTGCTTTCATAAGTAGCCAGATGGGCACCACCACCCGCTACTCGCGTCGTCTTGTGATCGAGGCTTTTCCCGTTGTATCGATCCTTCGGAATGAGAGATTCTTCGCTTGGCCGATCAAATGATGCAGGAATTTGGACGATTGTCGCCCTTGAGGGGAGAATTCAACTCGCATCCAGGCCCAGCCGATCACGACCTTGGCGAGTCGTGATTTCGCTACTCTGAACGGGGTTCTTTCGCACTTTTGATGAAGTAGTTGCAGGTTCTTCGTGTTTCTTCGAGCGGATGCAGTTTCATGCTGCATGACTCCATTTCAAATCAAATGTGCAAGAATATCGTACGTTATCATGTGATCTCAGGAGATCTGCAAGCCGACGAGCCTTCTCTCCCCACTCAGCGCACCGCAGGCGATACATCCGTTTCGTTCAGACGGATCTGTACCGTTTGGTCCGGCGGAAGGCAGATAAAAAAAACGGCCTCCGCAAATCGCGGAGGCCGTTTCAGGTATTGTGAAGGAGTTGTCTGGCTTACTTCATATTGCCATTGGCATCCACCGTGATGCCGCTAGGTCCCTGATTCTTCTTTTCCTCGTTGCTCTTGCGCGTGCCCATTGCCTTGGTACGCCAGTCCTCAGCCGCGGCAACGTCGGCCTTGACTGCGGCGGCATTGCCGAAGTCCACATCCGCCTTGCGCCGGTAGATCAGATTCAAATAGGCCATTGCATCGTCATAGTTGGGCCGGTTCTGCACTGCCTGATTGAGATACTGCAAGCCCTCCTCAACCAATGGCGCATTCTTGGCCTTCAGCGTTGCCATAACATTCTTCGGTGCCTTCACGTTCCCCGCGCCATCGTCGTTGATGCCTGCGGGAGCTAACGCCGCCAAAGTGTTTTGGTGCGCTACCATCCAGTCAATCACGCCAACGGTATAAGCAGCCTCAGGATCCTTTGGATCCTCAACCAGCACCTGCTTCTGCCACTTCTTGGCCTCGCCAAGCCGCTTGATGCTGAACTCGATGCCCGCAATCTGCTTCATGCTGTTCACATCGTGCGGATCCTTGTTCAGGACATTTTGGAACATGTCAATGGCCTGCTGCGCGGTCTTCAGGTTGTCCGGTGTGTCCAGTCCGGGCACAACATTCTGAGCCAGCGCTGTAGCCAGGTAGCTCTTCGCCATGGGCAGGCTGGGGTCAAGCTCCGTGGCCTTCTGGAAGTGGCTGATCGCCTCTTCGTAGTGGGCGCCCTTGTACGCTTCCACTCCCTTGTTCAACTGGTCACGGGCTTGCAGGCGGTTGCACCCGCTCATGGAAAACACCATGCCGGCCAAAACAACCGCAAGCGCCGTAATACGTGCGGGTCCATTCATCTTTTTATCCTTCTCCTTCAGGCAGTGCCTGTTGATTGCGCGCCTGGAATCTCATGTACATCTGGCCACGACCGGGAGCTACCGGAACCAGGATGGGAAAATTTTACTCATGTTTCAGACCGGATAAACCGCCACCAAACAGGACCGGCAACTCCAGATTTTCCGAGGATCCAGTTCCCCCAGCCATCTGGTCAGCCTGCCCAAGCTTTGTGCGTCTAACGCGGCAGAAACCTGCTTTCGCCCTAAAGCCAGCGCCGATGCCGGCGCGCTCGCTCCTTTTCAAGGACGCAATCTGTCTTCTACTGCCCCAACATAATCTTGGGTGTCATCAATCCGATGTGATCCACGTTCGCGGAACGCCCGATATCGATGACCTCAGCCACATAGCGAAAATCCAGATTATCGTCACCCTTGACGAACATAATACGCTCGGCACGATTGGCGTAAATCTGCGTCAACTTAGGCAACAAATCAGACTTAGCCACATCGGTATCGTTGATCTTGTACGCCGGGGCCTGTCCGGGAGCGTGGATCACCTGCACCACGATCGTACGATCGCTCGGATTGCTCTGCTGCGGATTCTTCGGCGGCTGGGGCACCATCGCGGACAACCCCTTGGGGGTAACCGGCACAATAACCATAAAAATGATCAACAGCACCAGAAGAATGTCGATCATCGGCGTCATGTTGATATCTGACGAGTAGCTTCCGCCGCCACCAGTTGAAAATGACATTGCTAAAAATCCTCGTTTCCTGCAAATCGTTAATAAAGACAGCGCAAGAACCTGCTTACTGGGCTGCCGAGCCTTCGCGCTTCTGCGTCAGCAAACCTACGTCTTCCACGCCTGCGGACCGCACACCGTCAATGGCATCTTCCACTGCACGATACTGCGCGCGTGAATCGGCGCGTATGTAGATCGTCTTGCCTGGCTTGTCTGCCAGTTTATCTCGAATCTGTGTGCCAAGTTCCGTGACAGCCGTCTTGTTTTGTCCCAGGTATACCCCGCCGTCGCGTGTGATCGCTACAACAATTGCGTCTTCCTTGTCGGCATCCGGCATAGCGGTTGGGTTATCGACCTTGGCCATGTCGACAGACACCTTGTTCTGGAGCATGGGGGTGATGACCATGAAAATGATCAACAGCACCAGCATCACGTCGACCATGGGGGTGACGTTGATGTTGGCATTAACCTTACTGCCTTCGTTGCGAACCGACTCTGACATTGCTTGGGCTCCGTTGCCTGTGAATTTTTCTTCCAAATGGCTCCTGGCGTTACCCCAGAACCACCTAGCGGACGCACGGCTAAAACCGGCGGACAGGGGAGAGTACTCACTTCCCTGCCCACCACAGCTTCCCGCTCTCGCCCAAAGCCGTCTTGCTTAACGCCTGTGGCTCTGTTTGATGAAGTAGTCGACCAATTCGCTGGAGGAGTTGTCCATCTCCACATCGAAGGACTCAACACGCCCGGTGAAGTAATTGAAGGCCATCACGGCCGGGATGGCGACCAGCAGTCCGAAAGCCGTCGTAACCAAGGCTTCCGAGATGCCGCCGGCAACCGCGCCGATGCCCGAGGTCTTCTGGGTAGCAATCGACTGGAAGGCGTTCAAAATGCCGCAAACGGTGCCGAACAGGCCAACGAAAGGAGCAGTGGCACCGATGGTGGCCAGAACCGCAAGGCCCCTCTTCAGCTTGGCATGAACGATGGCCTCGGCGCGATCCAATGCGCGGCTCGAACTTGCAATCGTTTCCTCGGTCGCAGCGCCGCCGGAAGCGCGGAACTCCTGCAGGCCGGCCGTCACAACCTCGGCCAGATGAGACTTCTTGCTGCGATCGGCGATTTTGATCGCCTCATCCAGCTTGGCGTCTTTCAGAGCGCCGGCGACCTTGGGCGCAAACTCGCGGGACTGCTTGCGGGCTGCGCTGAAGTACAGGTAACGATCGATCATCACGGCCAAAGACCAGATGGACTCGACGAAAAGAAGGATGGCAACGCCACGGGCCAACCATCCCATATGCTGCCAGAGGCCGATGGGCGTAAAGCTGACCGTCTGCTCTTCATCAAAGATGAAAGCCAGATTGGCGGCCGTGCACGATGCAAAGTGTGTGAGCTGAGCGAGAATCACTGAATCATTCCTCCTAAGGAGTTTTCGTTTGGACTGCGACTGCCTTGGTTTGCTAAGAGTGCGAATCTTTCAAACTTCGCATTCGGGTCAAAGAGCGAGGCTCTTCCCCTAAGCAGCGGGAAGAGCCAAATACACTCATCATCCGCCTAGAGTAAAGATCACGTTGACCGTGGTCTCGACTTCCACCGGCTCGTTATTGAGCAGGTAGGGCTTGTACCGCCAGGTTCTAACCGCATCGAGAGCCGCCTGCTGCAACATGGCAGGACCGCTGACAACCTTCAAATTCTCAATCGTGCCAGCCTTGGAGATGGTAGCCTGCAACACTACCGTTCCCTGAACACGCGCCGCCTTGGCGATGGGCGGATAAGTGGGGGTAGTCTTGTTGAGCAGGTTGCCCACCATGACGCCTCCGGAAATGGTAATCTTCTTCGGCTGGGCGACCTTCACCTGCGGGGTCTTGGCTGTTTCACCAAAGAAGCCGCCCACTACGCCACCCGAACTGCCGCCGCCGAAATCTGATCCGGCCACGCCAAACGATGCCGCTGGCGCTTCCTTCTCGGCAACCATCTTGATGTTTGTCGGGATCCGCGTAGGAGCCGTGAGCTGATTATTCATCATCTCCGACGCTACATGGACCAAATGAACGGCCGCTTGCGGTGGCGGCGGTGGTGGTG